>Ga0116227_10012280_pt1 | contig 14016 bp, 12 predicted proteins | sample S1TSphgellanicum_FD_89693 | JGI IMG/M metagenome (GOLD analysis project Ga0116227, IMG submission 89693) | Host-associated microbial communities from peat moss isolated from Minnesota, USA - S1T2_Fb - Sphagnum magellanicum MG | ecosystem: Host-associated > Plants > Peat moss > Unclassified... | reverse complement strand
CTTATTAAACGGTTTGAGTACAGGGTTTGTTTTAGTTTTTAATCATTTGTAGTTGACTAATGGAGGTGTAGCGATTTATTGCTAAATAATATAGTTTGATCAATCCGGCTGGCATCGGTCAGTTTACTCAGCAACTTTTTTCCAAAAAGTATACACCCATGTTGCCATTAATTATTTAACGGTTTATGGGCTTATGTTCTTATTTTATCGATTCTAAAAATCATATTACCGGGGCACCTTTGAACAGGAGCATGGTTTGATTGGATATACTGACTGGCAGTCGATTTTGTTCTCCTGACTGAGTTAAGAATACTGAATGTAAAGGATTTTAAAGTCAATACTTTATATGATATATATTCTTTCAGGTTGTAAGTTTGCGTTAACTGGATTACGTTGCTTATTAAATAATTGGTGATATTTGATCTTCCAAATTAAATTGCTTTTTTCATATTCATGTGCTCATCATCCATTCACCTTCAGAACAATATATTCTCGGAGGTATTAGAGCAGTCTACTCATGCTACTGCGATTTACACCAGCGCTGATCTCATCATAGGATTAGCAAATCCTGCTATGCTATTGATTTGGGGGAAGAATGAATCTGTTGTTGGTATGCGGTTTGAAGATGCGCTTCCGGAAATGAAAGCGCAACCGTTTACTGCAATACTCAAAAATGTCTGGCAAACTGGGCAAGCTTACCATGCAGCTGATACCGCTGCTACAATGGAAAAAAAAGGGATATGGTGTGCCTCATTTTTCGATTTTGTTTATCAACCCATAAAGGATGCTAATGGAAATATTACCTGTATCCTGCACACTGCAGTAGATGTAAGTGAGCGGGTGATGGCCTGGAACCTAATCAGCGAAAAAAAGAAGTTGCAGGACAGGCTTAATGAGGAACTGCAATCTGCTAACAAAGAATTTTCTATCTTAAACCAGGAGTATCAGGCAATTAACGCGGAACTTCAGGAAAGAAATCAAAAGCTGGAAGCTTCAACTGCGAAGTTATTGGAGCTAAACCGTACCATAGCAGAAGGAAATATAACTTTAACGGCGGCCAATGACAATCTTAGGTCGTCGCACGATGAGATCTTTCAGCTCAACGAGAAATTTAGTGAAAACGAAAAGCATTTGCAGGGTATACTGGATACAATGGCAGAAGGAGTTGGGGTAACGGATCATTTAGGCAAACTCATTTATGCCAACCCGAGAGCGCAAGAGATCCTGGGGCTTAGCCACAGTGAGATTTTGGATAGGGTATATGATGATCCACGTTGGCAAAATATTCGTCTGGACGGATCTGATCTTCCCCCGGAAGAACATCCCATGTCTATTATGATGCGTACTGGTCGGCCTGTTTATGACCATGAGATTGGTGTAAGGCCACCAGGTTGTGAACCCTTTTACATTTCGATAAACGCTGCTCCCATCTTTAACAGCAAAGGTGAGCTCACTGGAGGGATTGGCACATTCATGGATGTGACCACCAGGCGAATGATCATTCAAGGCAAGGATGATTTCATTAGTATCGCCAGCCACGAACTTAAAACCCCTGTGACCTCGCTGAAGGCTTCTTTGCAATTACTGGAGCGATCCCACCAGAGATTAACCGAGGATAACCGGGGATCGTTAATTGCACAGGCAATCAAAAGTCTTGATAATCTATCCAGGCTGATCAATGATCTCTTGGATACCAGCAGAGTGGAGCAAGGTCATCTTAAGCTGGAACTTTCACATTTTTCGATCCAAACCCTTTTTGAAAACTGTTCCGCCCATGTAATGAAGGGAATTAAACAGGATTTGCGTATTTTGGGAGATACAAGTCAAGTTATCAGGGCTGACATGCAGCAGATCTCCCAGGTTTTGGTCAATCTGATCAACAATGCACTGAAGTATGCGCCGGATTCCGATCAAATTATTCTACATTCAACAGCCCCATCAGAAAGTGAGATTAAAATAATGGTAAAAGACTTTGGTCCTGGTATAGAAAAAGAAAAGCTGGACCACTTGTTTGAACGCTATTATCGTACCAGTTACAAAGGGCAAAAGTTTTCAGGGCTCGGCCTTGGTTTATATATCAGTGCGGCAATCATAAAAAACCACGGAGGGAAAATCGGTGTAGAAAGTCAGCCAGGTGAGGGTAGTACATTTTGGTTTACCTTACCTGTTGAAGTGACGGGCCGATAAACAATCCTGCAAAGAATAATCGAAACTATCATCGGGCTAGCTTGTTTTAACCCAAAGCACAGATGAGGAAAATAATCTTATTAGAGGATGACCAGGGGATACGGGAGGTGATGGAATTGATATTGATGCTGGAAAATTATGAAGTCCAATCATTTGCAAGTGTTGATGAATTTAGAAAACGGGATCAGAAGGTATTGCCTGATCTTTTTATTTTTGATGTGCGTTTACCGGATGGGTCAGGCATTGATGTATGTAATGAGATCAGGAAAGATGTGATTAATGATGATATTCCTGTTGTGATCATGAGTGCACATGCAAGCATTAAAGATTTGAAGGGAAAATGTGCTGCTAATGATTTTATCGCCAAACCATTTGAACTTGACTGGCTTCTGGAACGAATCAAAATTGCTATTAATTAAGTCAGATAGCAACATTGTTGAGGTGCCGGCCTTACGTATGCTAAAATTCGCTTTGCCATTATCGCTGAAAGCCAGCTCAAGCGAAATCATCCTTAGCCATCACCATCCTTCAGGCCACTGCCTTCCTGGTCAGGCAAAATGTCCATCCAGGCAAAAGAATGGTACAAATTAGAACCTTGCTTTGAACTGCCCGTTCTTGATCATATCATCTTTTGTCCACGCCACTACCACAGCTTTAAAGATGAGGATTAACCTAAACTTAAAAGCTCCTGCATTTCTAGAGGCGATTGTCTTTATAAGCACCCGGTATCAAGGTTCTTTCCGATGAATAAAAATATTCATGTATTGATTAAAAAAAATGCTGACAAAAAAGCAATACGCCCAATCCTATGTTGAATGATGTGGTGTATTAAAAATTACCAAATGTTAAATCTGGCACACTTTACTTTTATTAACTTGCGGTAATGAAAGAATTGATTGACTATATTTCAAAGTTTGGCAACCTCAACAGACAACAAGTAAATTTTGTTGAAAGCATGGCTATGAGAATAGAACTTCGCAAAGATGAATATTTTTCAGAAGCAGGAAAAATTCCTAATCAGGTCGGCTTTATTGTAGAAGGTGTTATACGCGGATGTTACTATAGCAATAAAGGGGAAGAAATAACCCGCTGCTTCATTGGTGAAAACAACCTGGTGGCTGATTATGTCAATCTAGAGGCAAATGTCATTTCTGCTGAATATCTGCAAGCGTGCACGCCATGTAAACTCATCGTATTCTCCAAACAAAGCTGGGAAGAGCTTTCTCATACTATTGTGGGTTGGGACAATATAAAAAATAAAATGGTTCAGATGTGTATGTTCCAGAAATCAAGAAAGGGACCTGTAATTTCGCAAAATGCCACGACTCGTTATCTGGAATTTATGAAGAATTACCCCTTACTTACCAATCGTGTTCCCCTGGCTTATATTGCTTCTTATTTAGGCATTACCCAACAATCATTGAGTAGAATAAGAAAAAATATCGGATAAAGAGTTTTTACCAAATGATAAATGATTTTCTTTTTATACTGTACATTTTTGTGTTATTCACTTAGAAACTATAAAATGAAATCAGTATTAATTACAGGAGCCAATAAAGGCATAGGATTTGAAACAGCAAGACAGTTGTTACAAAATGATTTTTACGTCTACCTGGGAAGCCGGGATCTGCAAAAAGGAATTGAGGCTGCCGGAAAATTAAAAGCAGAAGGGCTCAGTCAGGTAGAAGCCGTTCAGTTAGACGTAACAGATGAGGATTCTGTAAAGCAGGCTCGTCAACAAATTGGCAGAAAAATACAAGTGCTTGATGTTCTGGTGAATAATGCAGGTGTGAATGGTGGAATGCCCTATACTGCACTTGAAGCGACAACCAACCAACTGATGATAACGTTTGACACCAATTTATTTGGGGTGGCAAGAGTTACACAAGCTTTTATTGATTTACTTCGTAAATCACCTGAACCCAGGATTGTGAACGTCAGCACCAGTGTAGGTTCTCTTTCGCTTCAGAGTGATACAGCCTGGCCAGCTTATGACTATGCAAAATATGCCGTATATGGCTCATCAAAAGCAGCAATGAACATGTATACGATTCATCTGGCATATGAACTGCGTGATACTGCATTCAAAATAAATGCCGTGTGCCCGGGTTATACCAAAACCGACTTTACTAACCAGAATGGAGGGGACATTGAGGCAGCCGGCAAGCGCATTGTAAAATATGCTTTGATTGATCAGAACGGGCCAACAGGCAAATTCTTCAGTGAAGAAACCAATCCGGTAACCGGTGAAATTCCATGGTAAAAGGGGCATTTCGGCAAAAATTCACCCAAATGTGAACTACAGGATGCAGAACTTCGCAAAAGAGCTATCTGCATCCTCTTTTGATTGTGTGTTTTACAGCGCAAAGTATTTATTGAATATCCAGGTAAAAAAGTAATTAGTACCATGTCCCTTTTTTTGCTGATGTTTATAGTGAATAGCAATATTTATGATTCAGGGTTAGCTTCATGGAGTTCCTGTTTTCACACAAATGTTTTAATCAGCGTTTTTTTTCCTAATCGTTATCTGCTCGTTTCCATACTATCGATCTAAGAGCATTCAAAAAGTCAAAGTTATTTCATTCAGATCATAAATAGCCTCGTATATTTAACTTTTCAAAAAGATAAAATTGCTCTAAAATGAAATTGAAAAAAGCCGTATGGTTTATTGTTCCACTGTTTTTTATTGCATGCGAAAGCGATAGGGAAAAGTTTGCGCAGGCAGAAAGGGAATGTTCACAGAAGAACAGTATCGATAAATTAGAGCTTGATTTCTTTGGTTATTCTTCGAAAGAAGCAAATTCGGTATCTATAAAAATACAACGCAGTGGTAAAATAGTAGAAGATTATATGGATACAATTCCCAAAAAGTTTTCCGATTCAATAAGGCTGCGAAGAAACTACACCATTAAAAAGAATATCCTGCTGACAGACACGCTTATGGTAAAAATAGCAGATGAAGCAACTAAAAAAATATATGGGTTTGGTTATGCTGTTCAGCCCCATTTTTCAATGATGGATAGAAATTATGGATGCGAATTCAGCAGTTTTGTAGAAGACGGAAAGATAATGAAGGAATCTACGGTTGTTTTTACCAAAAGAAAATCAAAATAAGTTTGATAATTATGTTGAATGCTGTTTAAACACCAAATTTATGTCAACATCCAGGCCATTAAAAATAACAGTTTTCTTTGTATTGAGTCTGCTTACCTTATCTGGTTTAGTCATTTCATCTGTTGTTATGATCAACCAGCTTGGAATGAATCAGCGGTTACAAGGTTGGGTAAATTTACTGTGGTTGCCTCTTCCCATACTGATTTTAATTGTAGACCGGATCTGTGTAAGGAAATTTGAAGCCAAAAACGTAAACAAAATTCAATGGTATATTTTAGTTACACTTATTTTAATTGTTATTTTAAATTATTTGAGACTATTGATCGAATAAGAATAAAATAGCAAGATATATCGATCAATTATAGCAATTAAGATATTATCTTCTCTAAAATAGATTACAAATTGATGAAAACTATCTAATCATTTTAAGCGTTTTGTTTTGATTAGTCTGTTGCCAATAGGTTGATGTTTTTAACGTAGACTTCATAAAATAGCAGTTTAATTATTAAAGAGCGTAATGGATATTAGACCAATTGAGTATTTTAACGAATTGTTTATTAAAGAACTTAGATTAACGAAAGTCAGTATACCAACGGCTTGTTGCCTATCTACTATTGGAACAGATGGCTTCCCGAATGCCAGATTTGTATCCTTGAAAGAAATAGTAGATGGTGAATTTGTGATTACCGGGAATATGAGCTCAAGAAAGGGTATTGAAATCAGTAAAATTAATAAAGTGGCGTTAACGTTTTGGTGGACGGAGACAGGACAGCAAGTCAGAATTCAAGGAAATGCCGAAAGAATTTCAGAGAAATTATCAGACAGCTATTTTGCAGCCCGTAATCGTGAGAGTCAAATCGTATCTATAGTTAGTGAACAAGGAAAAGAAATAACTACTTTGGATGAATTAAATAAAAAGTATCAAGTCCTTGATCAGGAATATTTTGGAAAATCTATAGAAAGACCAAATGATTTCGGAGGCTTTGCCATTAAACCACAAAGAATAGAGTTTTTAGAATTTAAAACTACCCGTTTTCATGAAAGAAAGCTATATGAATTGATCGACGGAAAATGGAATATTATTTATTTACAACCTTGATAATTTCCATACTTATACAGGCATAATTTTGCTGCTATGTCTCAGCAAAACGAAACTTACCCCGCGTTTGGTAGCCAGGCTAATCAATAAATTTAATCGATATCGGGTTTTTGCTCTACTGATGTATTGCCTTTCTTTATTAATAAATGATAGATGGCCATACATCCTGGAATCATAGGCAGAACAGCAGTCCACATACCTGGAAAATAATAGTGCCCTGTAGTTTTGAAATAAAAATTTGGCATCTGCCGGATATTTGTTCCATCAATAATAGCCGTAATCGAATGAGGATCATGAGGTAAAAGATCAGGTGAAATGAGAGGAAAAATAAAATGGGTAAATTCTGCAACACCTGGTCCAATAAATATAAACCAGGCAACAAAACCTGCTATATAAACCTTATAATACAGGCCAAGTGAAGTAAGGGTATAGATGACAGGGCCAATCAGTGCAAAAACTATTAAGAAACTTTTTTCACTCCAGGGAATACCAAATAACCGACTCATAGCTGGGGCAAAGCCCATCAGGTATTCCTCAACAATATGTATCTGCAAGCCGGCTACCGTCAGAATAAATAGCGGCAGAATAATGCCCGGTTCAACAGGCTTTCGCAAATAGGTGGTATACCAACAAATTAGGCCAGTTATTGCAGAACCGCCAACAATAATAACAGGGGCAAGGCCTATAGACAGATATCCCAAAATTGGCGCAATTAAGGTAAAAGCACAGCCTGCCAAAAGGCTCATTTTCTGGTGAATAGATAGCGGATTTTTCATAACGATTAAATTTGACCGAAAGGTACACTGCTAATCTTACCCCGCACTTATCAAATGATAAAAAGACTATTATAAGCTTCTGATTCGACTTAATGACACTTGGGTAATGCCGAGGTAAGAAGCAAGGTCTGCCAGGCTAATTCGTTGCAACAGTTTTCCGTGTTCCTTTAGAAATCTATGATAAGCAACCTGTGCTTTCTCTTCCAGTGTATTGCCAATCCGATCCATCATATTCAGGGCAGCCATTGAGAGCAGTTTCCTGAAAAAAGTTTCCATGGAGTGATAGCGGGCACACAACTGGTCAAGATCAGCATAATTCAAATAGGTGATGTGCGTAGGTTCAAGAGCTAGTACAGCATAGGTGGATGGTTGTCTGGTTAGGAAACTATCTAAAACAGTAAACATATTTCCTTCAGAAAAAAAACGCATAATAAATTCCCGGGTATCAGTATAAAAAAATGTTTTCAGTAAACCACTTTCTACAAAATAAATCTGGTTACACACAGTTCCGGTTTCTAAAATCAATTCACCTTTGTCATACTGCTTTGTGTGAAGTTTTGAAGTCAGCGCCTCTTTAGCTTCATCTTCCAGTTTAGTAAGTGAGGCAGCAAAATCCAGAAAATTTACGACTTTAGCCTGTTCAATTCTATTCATGATATAAAAATGCGAAATTAAGATGAACCGGATATACTTATTTAATTTACTTACAGAAATAGGTAAATGATAATTCTGTAATAACTATTTACATGCATACATTGTTATTTAGATCATATGGATACTGTATTTAAGAATTATTATGCTGGCACAAGTGGCCTTTTACTACCTGTTCCCAATAAACTTCATTATCCTGAGGCTTTCAAAGATAAATCCAGGCTTTGCTATTATGCTTCTTTAATGAATACCATTGAAATTAATAGTTCATTCTATAAAATTCCACAAGCTTCAACAATTAAAAAATGGGCCGTAGATGTACCCCAGAATTTTCGTTTTACCTTTAAGCTTTTTAGAGAAATTACGCACAATAAAGATCTGGCCTTTGATCCTGATGTAGTTTCCCGTTTTTTTGAAGTCATCTCACCTGTAGAAGAAAAGAAGGCTTGTATTTTAGTTCAGTTTCCGCCGAGTATTAAACTCAATCATTTTAACCAGTTGAAATATCTGATGTCTGTCCTCAGGGAAAATGATCCGGGCATGGAATGGAAAATTGCACTGGAATTTAGACACTCATCCCTTAACATCGATGAAATATATGAACTTCTTGATGAATATAAACTGGGCATGGTGATCCATGATAAGTCGCCGGCAAATTCGCCTGTAAGAGATTCAGATACTGATTTTGTTTACCTGCGTTTTCATGGTCCCGGGGGTAATTATAGGGGAAGTTATCCAGATGATATACTTGATGAATATGCAGACTATGTTTCTGAATGGCTGGCAGGTGGTAAAATGGTATTTGTTTACTTCAATAACACCATGGGTGAGGCCTATGCTAATTTAACAACCCTTCGTAAATTGGTTAAGAATAAGTATTAATCAGCAATGCCTCGAAGGCCATAAGCCAAGTCGATAAATAATATATATAACCACCTAATGAATTTTTTACTTGCCCGTCATTTGTAAAGGTTAATTGCAGATAGCGGTGTCTACTACACTAATAATTATTATAAATTTTCCAATAATCGCTTCCCAAGCCTTATTTAAAGGTATAATTCCACATTTTTTATAGCATTGGATTCAATTTTTATACCAGCATCATTGGTAATCTGCTAACATTGTTCCGTTAAATCTTCTCCAGGATTAACGAATTACTAACCGATATAAACCTAATCATTGTCAATGAAAAAAAGCCAAACCCTTTTGCTTTCGGACTGTCTTTTAAAGCACCCGTCCAACCAAACTTCTTTTCAACAAAACCAAATATAATTATTATGAAAAAAAGAAATTTACTTAGTTTATTTCATCTTCACCAGGTCAGTAACCTTAAAGGAATGCTTGCTTTGCCATTGTTGATGGCAGCAGCTATTGCTCCGGGTTATGCTGCGGATGTACACCGTATGACTTACGAAATCAAAGCTGTTCAACGCGATGTTCAAATTACCGGAACGGTGCGGGCAGCTTCAGGTGAAACCTTGCCAGGTGTTTCGGTGAGTGTAAAAGGTGGCGGTAAAGTAGTGGCCACCGATACCAATGGAAAATACAGCATCTCTGTTCCGGAGAATTCCACTTTAGTCTTCAATTATATTGGCTTCCAGTCTAAAGAAATTGTTGTAGGCAGCAATCCTGTAATTGATGTGACCTTAACTTCAGCAGATACTTCATTGGATGATGTTGTCGTGATCGGCTACCAAACTATTCGCCGAAGAGATTTAACCGGAGCTACCGGCTCAGTAAATACCACTAACACCGAAAAACTGGTCTCACGTTCTTTACCAGAATCATTGCAAGGGCAAACCCCAGGCGTAGCCGTTAGAAATGGCGGTGCTCCAGGTCAGGAAGCGGTGGTGAATATCCGTGGTTTGGCTACATTTGGTAACGCCAGTCCTTTGTATGTGATCGACGGGATGATTGCCGATCCGAATACCACGGTGAGTCCGAATGACATTGAAGATGTACAAATCCTGAAAGATGCATCTGCTGCTGCCATTTATGGATCAAGAGCCGGAAACGGAGTCATATTAATTACCACAAAAAAGGGTAAGGAAGGACCTGCAAAAATAGCAGTAACCTCCAGGTACAGTATTTCTCAGGTGCCTAAAACTTACGACATGATGAATGCTGCCGAATATGCAGCCACCAATACCCGTGCATACCAGGCCTCAGGAATGGCTATTCAGCCGGGTGTTGCTAACTATAATGGCAGAACCAATACGGATTGGGTAGATGAAACGCTTCGCACCGGATCGGTTCAGGATTACAATGCCAGTATCTCAGGCGGGGGCAACGGTTCGAAATACCTGATCTCCGGGGGCTATTTTAAAGATAAAGGCGTACTGATTGCCAGGGAATTTGAACGGGCATCGTTCAGGGTAAATACCGAAACCACCAAAGGCAGGTTCAAATTTGGAGAAAACCTGGCCTTTTCTTCTTCCACTTCAAAATCTCCCTTCCAGGGTGGTGCTTTTGCCGGAAATCCATGGTACGATATGTTTACCAGTGTGCCTTTAATTCCGGTTCAGGATAATGCTTTAATCAGTACCAATAACCCTGGGGGATGGGGCTACGGATCAAATGCCAGTATCAATACTTTTTCCCGTAACCAAACGGCTATTGCCAATATTACTTCGGTCAAATTAAATTTCGCCAAGCTTCTGGGTAACGCTTTCGTCGATTTTAAAATCATTGAAGGCTTAACTTATCGCTTTAATGCCGGTATCGAAACCAGCTTTGATAAGAGCAAATCGCTCCGGAAAGATGGTTCATGGTATCAGAACCAATCGCCCGATTTTAGTCAGTTAAGTGATAACCGCTCCCAGTTCCTCAGCTATTTACTGGAGCATACCTTAAACTATAATTACGTAATCGGTAAACACAGCATTAACGGGGTGGTGGGTTACACCGAGCAGACTACGCAAACGGATAATACTTTCGGCAGCGGCATTAAGCTGGCACAATTTGGAGGCGATTATTTCAATACCTTAACTTCTACAGCCGGTGAGGGGCGTACTTCTTCCGGCACGATCTATAAAAGCTTGTTAGATTCCTATCTGGGAAGGGTAAATTATACCTATAATGATAAATACCTGGTTACCTTTACTTTCCGGGCAGATAAAGATTCCCGTTTCTCTCCTCAGTTCCGAACAGGTTATTTCCCGTCAGGTGCTTTAGGATGGAGAATTTCGAAAGAAGATTTCTTTAAAGTGGATTGGGTATCTGACTTAAAACTAAGAGGTTCATATGGTTCTTTGGGCGTCAATACTTTAAGTCCATACCAATACATCGGATTCTTAAACCAGGCACCAGATGTAGTTTTGGGCAGCGGACAAACCACCAATGCGGGTGCCATTCAGGCTAAACTGGCTTCGGGCGATTTAAGATGGGAAAAGAAAAAAACAACCAATTTAGGTTTTGATGCCTCCTTATTTAAGGATCAGTTAACTGTAAACTTTGATGTATTCCGTTCGGTTTCTGAAGATGTTTTACTTGCTCAGCCTTTACCAGGTTATTTAGGTAATTTACAGGGTGATCCAATTGTAAATATCGGATCTATCCAAAACAAAGGGATCGAGTTAAATTTAGGCTATCGCCCAAAACTGGATGGCGATTTTAAATGGGATCTTGCAGGCAACATTAGCATCGTCAGAAATAAAGTGCTCTCACTGGGTAACTTAGGGATTGATACAGAAACAGGTCAGCCGAAAGATTATATCCAGTCAGGCAATACCCGTACGCAGGTAGGCCGTTCCATCGGTGAATATTATGTGTTAAAAACGGATGGTATTTTCCAGAACCAGGCAGAAATTGATGCACATAAAGCCCAGAGTGCTTATGCCAAACCGGGTGATATCCGTTATGTAAATACCGTTAATGGTGGTACCAATGATGATATCAACGATAAAGACCGGATGTTCGCAGGTTCTGCTTTCCCGAAATTCACCACAGGTTTACAGTTCAATTCCCGGTATAAAGATTTTAGTCTTTCGGTGCAGCTTTATGGTGCCTTCGGACAAAAACTCTATAACGATGTACTCCGGGAATTGGATAGTTATGGAAACTCCAACTATAGAAAAGCGATCAACCCGTGGACCCCAACCAATACTGACACCACATTTCCAAGATTAGGTTACCAGTTTGCAGCTAATGACAGGGGTATCAATGAAAATGCAAGAGGCAACACCGATCGCTGGATCGAAGATGGCTCTTTCTTAAGGTTGCGTAATGTAGAACTGGGTTACAACCTTCCCGCTAAATTCATTTCTAAAGCCAATATCAGCAGTGCCAGATTATATGTAAGCGGTCAAAACTTGTTTACCATCACCAAATACAGCGGATTGGATCCGGATGTGGTAGGCGCAAATGCAAACCTGGAGCCGGGAGTAGACAACGGAAATTATCCATCATCCAGAATTATATCATTTGGTTTAAGCGTAGGATTCTAATTTATAAACAGATCATGAAAAAATATATATTCATATTAACGGCATCACTTATGGCCTTCACAGGTTGCAAAAGAGATTTTGATGCGGTTAATCCAAATGCACCAACTATTTCCAGCTTCTGGAAAACGGGTGATGATGCAACAAAAGGCATTAATGCGGTTTACAGTACGTTTTATCGCACCGCCAGTTTATATTCCCGCTGGATGTATTACCATGGCATTTTAAAATCTGATGAAGGTTTTGGATCTGGTGGTGATGGTGGCTTAAACAACTTAATGCGCTTCAATCAAACCGATTATAACGATGGGTTAACAGCTCAAACCTGGTCTACCTTGTATGTGGGCGTGTTCAGGGCCAATCAGGTGATTGCAAATGTACCAGCCATACCGATGGATGAAACCAATAAGAAAAGGATCATTGCCGAAGCCAAATTTTTAAGGGCGTTATTTTATTTCAACCTAACGCTTTATTATGGCCGTCCGCCTTTAATGTTAACGCCCTCACAACCGAAAGATGTACCTGCAAATGCCACTACACAACAGGCTTATGCACAGGTGGCTAAAGATTTAACCGAGGCTTTGGTTGATTTGCCGGTAAGTTATTCGGCAACAGATTTGGGTAGGGCAACCAAGGGTGCAGCTTATGCACTTTTGGGTAAAACCTATCTGCAACAGCGCATGTATCAGGAAGCAGCCAATGCTTTCGGCTACCTTGTTACGGGTGCCGGAAGTTCAACCTACTCATTAACGGCCGATTACCGGGATAATTTTATCATCAGTAAGGAAAATAACAGTGAATCTGTTTTCGAAATTCAGTTCAGTGAAAACCAGTCTGAAAGTACAGATGATGATGTGGATGAGGCCAGAATTAATAACACGGGTTCATCTATTGCTCAGTTTTTTGCACCTCCGGGTGTGGGTTATTCGGATGGAGCCGCCCGCAGATGGGTTGTGGACGAATTTTTACAGGAAAAAACTACCGCTGGTGTGCAGGATCCACGTTTGGCTGCATCTTTCATCTTCAATAATGCAAATCCGGCCGGACCAACTGCCACCATTGTTTATGGACAAACTTTCGCCAGTCGCTATGGCAACGGACCAGATGCTAATGGTGTATGGTTCCGGAAATTGTTAAACGATCACTGGAGAAACCAGGAAGGTTTCCGTTCGCCAAATAATTATCGCTTGATTCGCTATGCAGATGTGCTTTTGATGTATGCGGAAGCGCTTAATGGCTTGAACAGAACGGCAGAAGCTTATCCATATGTTGATCGTGTAAGGCAGAGAGCAGGTTTGGCTACGCTTACTTCGACTAAACCAGGCTTAAGCCAGGCACAGTTTTTAACGCAGTTGAAGCATGAGCGGGTAACAGAACTGGCTGGCGAAGGTTGGCGATGGGCAGATTTATCACGCTGGGGCGATTTAAGTCCGGCGTTGGCCAGCAGAGACGCAGATTTTACGGGTTTCATTGTTGGGAAACACGAGTTTTATCCGATCCCGCAAAGCGATATTGATTTAAATTCAAATTTAACGCAGAATCCGAGGTATTAAAGGTTTTCTTAAGATGGTCGTCATTGCGAGGAGGTACGACAAAGCAATCTATTCTGCGAGGGATTTACTGCAAGTGAGATTGCTTCAGCAGGTGAAAAACCTGCTTCGCAATGACGACTTAGGCGTAGCTTCAACTGATGAAGAATCAGCTTCGCAATGACGGTAAGTAAATAACAAAAAAAATATTTAATAAT
>Ga0116227_10012279_pt1 | contig 14017 bp, 5 predicted proteins | sample S1TSphgellanicum_FD_89693 | JGI IMG/M metagenome (GOLD analysis project Ga0116227, IMG submission 89693) | Host-associated microbial communities from peat moss isolated from Minnesota, USA - S1T2_Fb - Sphagnum magellanicum MG | ecosystem: Host-associated > Plants > Peat moss > Unclassified... | reverse complement strand
TTTTTGATGGGTTTTGTTCGCCAGGGGGGGTGCATTATGCACCAGGTTCACACTAGTATTGTTTAATAGGAAGAGAAAATTAAACATTGTTATTTTATATTTAGCATACATTCAAGGACCACGTAAATTTTCCCCCAATATTTGATGAATAATTCCAATTTTATGTTCATATTTATATGTTCTATTATGGAATGGTAAACCTTCATTCAAAACCCTATGCCCACTCCTAAGCTCATTCATACCTACTACATAAACATAATATATCAAAACACACCATTTTCATGGAATATTATATATTAAATCTATATGAAATAAAATGTGTAGTTAAGTTAATCTTGGGCCATTTATGTAACATTTCATTGATGGGTTTAAGGTTTCCAACATGTAAAGTCAAATTGGAAAAAACCTTTGATGACATTTCCTTTTGAGACCAAATGTGTGAATTTATGATGAATATTGATTAATGAATCAAGCAATAAAATGTTGTTTTTAATTAGTTATATAACTAAAGTATACCAAGTTTGAGTAGAAAATAGTGAAGTGCGAGAGTAACACCACCCATATCCAACGTGTGACCAGTTAACCATATATATATATCACACCCAATATGTTTGTGTTAGACACATGGCCCACCTATAAACATGAAATTGACATTGTAAAAGGTAGGGTAACACTAATAGCAATTCACCTAGACTAATCAAATCAATTGGCCAATAAATTAATCACTTTGACCAATAAAAGTAGGTGATGGATTGTTTTCCAATACTACACACAATTGATTGTCATTTCTTTTGGATATCAATGTTGAAGTTGAACCACTAAACTATTCATTTTGCTAAATTTGATAATGATTATCATGTGATAGAACAAACCTTATGTTTGAGGAGTTCCAATGTCCAAGAGGAAATATCATATAAAAAACAAAAAAACAAATAGAAAGGGAAAGTGAACAAATGAGAGAGATAAAAGTTACATGTGAGTGTAAAATAGTCTTGGCTAAATTGGTTTGATATTATCCAAAACACACTTAAATAAAATAAGATATTATAATGAATACTAACTAATTAGGAACTAAAAATGATTGAAATAACTAATGGCAAGTAGAACTAAAGTAATAGAAAATGAAGGTAAAAAGCTAAAGAATGGAGCAAATGTTGATGCCAAATGGCAAAGTTGGTGTTAGTACAAAAATCATAATTGGAAGTATTATCACAAGCAATTTATTACATTGGGCATCATTAATTGGAAGTTGCAAAAGCAAATGGATGACACAAAAGGGATTTCAAATTATTTGCACACTTTTGGATATCATTTTTAGTTTTATTTCTTCCTTTAAAACAATGAAAAATTGCAAACAAAAAAATGTAATGAAAAGAAAATTTATAATAAAATAATAGAAACTATTTTGGATGTTAGATCTAGGTCCACAACATCAATACTCAAAGTACACAAAAATATGGGTAATTGGCCAAAAAGGAAAAAAGAACTTTAGTGAGAATCGACATTCAATGTTGTTGGGCTCTCAATCTTGGAAACTATAGCTCATGACTAAATTTGTTGAATATAAAATTTCATTTGGTAAAATAAAGGGCAATGATCTATGGAATAGTTTTTGTAGAATATTTAATATGCTAAAGGTCTTGGTCAATTGTTTTGACCTTTGACCATTTAAACTCTATTGATCACTCAATTGGCACCAACCAATTTGTTCATGTTTAAACACAAGAATCATGGGAATATTTTATTCATCGCATGTTTGCAAAAAAATCAAAGAGAAAAAGATCAACATTTTGACAAAGCTTACTTATGAAATACTTGAATGCATAATGCATGAAATATTGTGCATATGAAACCACATAATTGGATTAAAACATGGGCCTCAAATGGAACAAAAAGAATGACACCAAGTGTAAATGGAACAAGTGCAATGAATGGAATGAACAAGGATTTGAGCTTGACTAATGGTTGGTCAAATATGGTTATGATTGAAGATTTGTTGGCTCTACCCATAGGGAAAAGATTACACATTAGTGTAGGATTTGGGTATAAAATTTTTATTCCACCTTGATTTTATGTGTGAGCTACATTTAGAGTATTACATTTGCATGTGATGAATGGGCATGTTCCATAAAAGTGCATGCATCTAGATGAGAAGTAGCATTCTTTTTTGGCAATTTTCTGCATTGTGCTGACAACATAATTTGGAATGTTTTTTAATATGAATGTTTTAAGTTTGAAAAATCTTAAGTCAATTGCTCTTGAAATAAAACCAATGATGAGGGTTCAATGTTAATTTGGGAGTTTGCAATTTCAAAAAAAATTTGTTTGAAATGCATGCCTATTATTTTTTCTTGGAAGTAGTTGGAGGTTAAATTGCAACAATGTCCCATGATGTGTTCATATGTGCACAACATGCAATGTCTTTGTTGAAATGTTTGCAAAATGCATACATTGGCCCATCAACTGAAATAACATAAAGAAAGCGCCCTATATTGTGTTTTGAACCCAAGTTTAAGCTCCACATTGAGAAGGAAAGATCATTATTGGTTGCATGTTCACATCACGCGCACTTTTTATGATGACTTTGATTAGGAGTCAATTATTTTTCCTTTTTACTAAAATGTTCACAAATAGGCTATTAACATACATTCAAGACAATATGTTACTATGAGGTTTGCAAATTTACATTTAAAATTGGAACCCTATCAATTGAGGTGCATTGAGTTGAAAATGTTCAAACTTGTAATTAAAAATGAAAAATGATCATTAAACCCCATCCACTAATTTTTAAAATTAAATACATAATGGTATTTAAAAAAATTTCACAATAAAATGGGCCCATAGACATTCAACAATTGATTTTCATCATATATCCCCTCTTTTCTTGTAAAATGGAATGAAAATGTCATTTTTCACCATTTGAACCACAAAATGTAACAAAAAAACCTAGATTCAAGATTGACAATTTATTATTTATATATGTTAAACCTTATAATAGTGCTTTAAAAAAAAAATTGGCTTTGGGTTGATGTAGAATTAAACTTCATTTTGTAGGGGGTTTGAAATTTTACACATATAAAAAAGAAACCATAAAGAACAATCTTCTCCATCAAAGTTTTCAATTTTTTTTAAGGTCGTGGAATTTTGATTAGGTGAGTTTTTAAATTTTCATTAGTATATTATGGTATGATAATGTTCATGATTATGATTCTTTTAGGTTGAAAAATGTTCTTCCATTGAAGATTTACTTGGACTGAATGTTTTTTTAATCATTTGACAAAAACAAAATGAGGTTGTGAATTTTTCTTTAAAATGAAATTTTTTGTCAAATAAGGGTTTTTAATTAACCTTATTAAATTATCAGTATACATTTACACAAATGCACAATTATGACTCAATTTCATATTCATGATTCTTATAACTTCATTCAATTTTGAGGCCTAAACCATTTATATGTGATTTTTAAAATAATTCGAAGTGAATGAAATATTATGTGTTGGTACTTTTGATACTACATGTAGTTCCAATTTTCAAACAAAATGTGTACACCGTAGCATGCAAACACCTTACTATACATGACACATAAAATTAGTTAAAGTTATAGTGACTAAAAAACAAATTTTTATATCATAAGGTGTTATTTTCCTTTTGTAAATAGGTGTTCCTTGGACTCCTTGAAGCAAATTTTGAGGATCATTTTTGGGAGGTTACCCATCTCAAGGCTATTTTCAGCAAATGATGTTTAATTTTAAAGTGCACATGTGGTTTGGTGTGTCCATCCACTTAACAAGGCAATGTAATTTTATATAACCATATATAGGGAAAATATAAAACAACATACAAATATCCAAAGATATGTTGTTTGATTAGTAAACACATTCTTTGTAAAACATTTACATGCGTTGGGAATAATACCAATATCAAAACGTACATTCCTAAGCTTAAGAAATTTTTGGGATGTCCAACCACATCCCTTAATGCAATGTTGAAATTTGAAGAACAAGTCAACCTTTTCTAGTGAAAACTTTTAATTCCATTACCTTTCATGTTGAAAAACTATCAAATTAATACCCCTTCAATTTACTTACATGTGTGCAACAAACATGTGTAGGATGTTAAAAGCTAAAACACAATTAATATTTAATAAACACCAATTTAAAAACATACAAAATATATTTTTATTGAAATCCAATGAACCAACAAAATATGGTGAAAACTTCAAACATCATAATGAGTTTATGTCCAATTCAACTACTCTTCAATGCTTCATGCCATTCCAAATATGAAAATTACTAGGTCAATCCATGGCTTCCTCCTTCTTTTTGCATAAAAACACTATCATAAGTGCACCCCAAGCCTTATGCTTCAATTTGTTGATCTAATCACTTTTCAACTAGTTTTCCTTTGAGAAGCCAAGTTCACAAATTGTTATGTTTGATGGAATTACCATCGCCTCTAGCAAAGGTCATCAATATAAGCCAAGTAATACAAAATCATCTAAAACATAACAATATGCCCAACCATCTACCATATAAAATGTCACTCATATTCTTTCCAAAGTATTTCCGCAAACCCAATGTTCACCTCTTGCCCTATCAAATTGTTTTTCATGGAAACATGTATTTTGTTAAACAACCTACCAAACCATTCTTCTATAATTTTCCTCTCTCAATGTCATTAATTAGATAGTGCTTATTGAAAAAATCTAGTTAGCATTGAAAGTGAATACAATAAGAAATATAATGTTTAGATTATCTATGGGCACTTAAATGTACAAGCTTTGCCATTTGTTTGAAAATCTTCCAAAGTTCCCCCATTTTGACATCCACGCATTGGATCAATATGGAAAACATGGTTGTTAGACATAAGGGGTGATATTTACAAATATGACCTCAATGTTTTACAAGGCTTTCAAATCAATGTCATTACCAATTTTGTTGTTAATTCCAAAATTAGTTGTGTTCATGAATAACATTTTTTTCTTGTATAATCAAATGTAAGTTATTTGTGGGGAAGAAATTTGAAGTTGCACAAAAATGCAAACAAAAAAGAATGATGCAAAAAAAAGAGTCATAAGCCATACAAAAACTTGTGAATTTTTTGAATATAAAACAAATTGATTTATTCTAGCACTCAAATTTGAAGTAAAATAAAAAAATAATACAAAAAAGATGAAGTGGGACAGTCCAAATTGTGAGTTTATTTTTGCTAAAAGGAAAGTTCACCACGTTGCAAGTTGCAAATAGATGACAACAACAAAAATATGGTGGATGTATTTAACATCTATCAACTAGGATGGTTTGATATATGCAATACTTGTCCTAGAGTTTAATTACTTTTAGTTGTTGTTGTTATGTATATCTTATTATCTTATTTACATTTATGGTTGTGATGTACTTTTGTTTCTTGTTTGATAATTTTTTTGTATGAAATGTTGCATCTTGTTGCATGTGATATGGAAATGGAGAGATAACAACCTTACTAAAAATTGCAAAATCAATAGATGCACAAAGTCATTAAATCCAACTATAGTAATCCTCTTTTATAATCATGCCCATTTTAGTCACATTTCTTGGTAATATTTGGTTTTGCTAAGAAACACCACTTTTCTAAGTCACTATCACATTCATTACCAACACAAAAATATCCAAAGTTCTACTAGCAAATGTGATTGAAACAAATGAAATCAACATGTTGGGAAAACAATAGGTGCTAATCTTAATAGGTATTGCCATGACAACATTGCCAAATGGCACTTTGCTTTGATTTGCTTTGCATTTTTTGCTTGAAAGTTGAGACCTATGTGGCTTACAAGTTGAAGAGCACCTCATAGACAAGGAACTACTATAGTTTGCATGAGAGATAGTTGGCATTGTTGATGATGATGAAGAGATAGTTAAGGAATCAACACCCTAACAAGTCCCTTTTGAGGAACCAAATAACAGGTCAAGGTGTTACCAACCTTCATAATAGAACAACTTAGCACAATAATGGAAAATGAACTAACAATTAAACACATGATCAACAAGATGATTATTCTCTACCTAGCAAAGTGAAACAACTTGAAACATGTAGAAATCATGTTCTTCAAGCCAAGTAATGCATAATGAAACTCAAAATAGCCCACATAGAAAATCTAGATGATTGGCACCATTTTTCTTGCCAAAGAAGGTTGTTTGCAAGGCTTTATAATCACAATCCTATAAGGATTTGTATCGAATGTGATAGTACATGTTTGCAACACAACTTGTTAATATCATAAAAGGCTAATCACCATGGGCATGATGATAAAAGGGGGGGGGGGGTAAGGGACCATTTTCCTCCAACCTTCCTTTCCTTTTTTAAATTTTATCCTGAATGTTGATCGCACATGTAGGCCCTTGATCATATTTGAAAAATTTATAACCTTCCAAACATATATATATATATTTCAAAATTTCTATGAATTCTTAGTGTCCATGCCATTTGTCACCTATGAATTACATCATCTTTGGTGCCTTGGGTGCTTCCTAATGCCCTTGACATCCTTGTCATCTTTTGGTGTTGCATTTAAAATTGTTCAACATTGTCTTTAAGATGACCACACATTTTTTTACTATTTTAATGAGGGGTTAATCGTTCATGTTGTCATTTTTAATGTCCACTTCATCTTGCAACTCATCATGTCTAGACCATTATGTTCATCATGCCATGCTCATCTTTTTTTGTATCATTGCCCCATTTTTAACCTTGTCATCCATGGTTTTGTTCACATTGGCCTATCATATGATGTTCACATTCCTATTGTTGCACCATTGATGCCCTTTTATGTGCAAACCCCAACATCTTCATTTTTTATTTTCATTATCCCCATCCAACTTAAATGATGTAACTCCAAGACATGAAAACAAGACCATGACACCCTATATTTGTTTTAGATTTATTAGGATGCCCAAATTTGAGATGTTTGGTAGGCCGACATCCCAACCTTGGAAGTCCTTTGAACATTTCACTAGGATGGAAGGTTAACAACTATGAAAAATACATGCAAATTTTACGAGGTGACATATTAAGTTATCATCAAATTAAATAATGTTCCAGATCAAAATCTATGTGGAAAAACTTCAATAAGCTTACAATTTTCTATTCAAAAGTTGGGACCAATATTGTGCATGTATATGGTTTTTGGCATATTTGTTGGGTAAATGTAAATGTATATAAAAAAACATATACATTTCAAATGTAAGTGTATAGTTTTCATTTCCATGTAAATGTAAAACTTTGGATGTGTATTTTTGTCAAATTTTGTAAGGTTACTTCACATGTTGTGTAAGTGGAAATTACAACAAAAAAACATTTATATGGTTTTACGCATTGTGTAGAATTGTATAAAACAAATCAAACAAATGAATGAAATTCAACACATTATAACATATGTAACATTACATTTATTTATTTTTTCTATGGTTCGAAACAATATTTGTGGAAGTGGAGTTGATTCAACAACGTTCTTTTTTTAAAAGGAAGGGGCAAATGGAAAATGGTAGGCATGAAGAAGAAGAGGCATGGAGGTGGGAGAAAAGAGAGGTTGGTATGGAAGGTTGATATGTTGCAAAATTTCTTTCATTGTGGTCTTGTGAACTCCTTATGTTGTTCCTTTTTATTTAGAGGTTGTTTGCAAGTGTAATTGATGTTGTTGTCATCTTACAACTCTTTGTGTTGTTGAAAGTTTTGATGACAACTTGCTTCAAGTGAACTAATTATTATTTCTTACTCATTTCCCTCTTCATCATGTTACATACCATTTTTTTGTGATTTTCTTGCTAGTCCTTTCATTTTGGTCTTACAAAACAATGTTTAGGGTTTAAAATTTAATGTGAACTCCCCCATGTTCTTCTTCCTTTACAAAATTTGTAAGTTTAAATGGTGGCGTTGTTGTCAACATGTAATGATTGGCATTGTTGCAAGTTTCATCAACGACTTGTTTCAATTGAACTCCCCCTTGTTATCTTGCTTTCATTATATTCTTATGATGTTTTCAAAAATCATAACCCCCAATGAAAAATGTGAAGTACAACACCTTCATGTTTTTGCAATTCATTATATCCAAGGATAATGGATAGTGGAATATTTTCATGAATGTATTACATTATGATTTACATAATTTATTACTACACCAATATGCATCCAAGTTCATTCTATGTTTCATTGGCTTTTGAATGAAATTTGACAATTTTACCATGATAAAACTACCCAACCCCTTAGTGAATAGGAACCAGTTCCTATGGATAGGTGAATTCATTAATAGTTAATCAAATTCACTAATAGTTAAGTCATTAGTAGTAAATTCATTAATAGTTAAATCATGAATACTATATTCATTAATAGATAATTAGGAACCTAGGTTAGGCATTCAAGAACCTTCACTAGGCTACCTAACATAAGTTAAGTAGTTAGGAACCTTTGTTAGGTTACCTAGCCTAAACTAGAAACCTAACCCACCTATATGCCTAGCCCACCAACCTAGCTAGTGCAAATGTGAAGGTTTGAACCCTTGACCTTTTCTCACTTTTACATTTAAGGAATAAATCCTTAACCATTGAACCATTATTTGAACAAATGATATTTTTTTGTCATCACATATACTTATGCACATCCTTTTTACCCTGAATTATTCTAAGTTATTTTAAGCCATTTTACCATAAGCTATGCTTGGCTATTCTACCATAGGCTATTCTTGCTTATTCTAAGTTATTTTAAGGCAGGCTATTGTTGGCTATTTTAGGCCATTTCACCATTAATTATTCTTGGCTATTCTATCAAAGACTATCATTGGTTATTATATCATAAACTGTTATTGGTTATGCTAAACCATTGTATTTTAGATTTTTTTGGTTATTTTATCATAGGTTACTATTGGCCATTCTAAGCCATTTTACCATAGATTATTTTTTGGAATGACATATAATAGTTTGAAGTAAAATAATTTCAAGTATAGCCTAATGTTAGTTAAATAACTTAACTTAAAATCAAAACCTATAATAAGTTAAGATGTAACCTATGATGTTTTAAAGCAGAATAATTAATAATAGTTGAGGGTAGAACCTAAGGTATAATAACTTATATAATAGCCTATAATAACCTATAATAACTTAAAATATAATTTATAATAACTTAGGATAGCCTAAAATAATATAGGCTATAACCTATAATAGTCTAAGGTATTTAATTAAAATAACAAAATTAAAAAATCTATTTATTATATTGAATTATTTCAATTAGTAGTGAAACATGATGTTTACATAATGACCTTTTAGTGAAATAACTTTAGCCAAGGTGAAATCATTAAAGTGTAATGAACTTATTTCACTTTTAAGGTCATATAGTGATTTTGGTGAATGAATTGCATTCCATTAATGAATTTTTTTATATCAAGTTTGTGTAAAAAGATTTAGAAACTTATGTATCTTAGAAACATATACACTCACACTGAACAAGTGTAAATGTAGATCCCAAGATATATAATATGCCAAAATGGCATTCTATGATTGGTCCTTTTTTATTAGACTAGTCGTTTATACCATTTGTAGTAAAATTGAACCTCTTGTTTATGCCATTTTTAGTCCCTTATGCCATTTGTAATCGTATAGGATAAATTATAGGATGCCATTTTTAACATAGTGATACACAACATGATTCATAAGTGTGAAAATTATGGCATATAAATGATTTACTCTTGTGCAATTTTACACAATATAAAACAACTATTTACATTTACATTCACAACAATGATTAGGACCTTTTAGTTATCAACCAACATCCACCAATGTACCATGCACCGTGGATGGTGTGTTTGGGGGCCTTGAATGAACCAATGTACACACATTGATACTATGGTAAAAACCCCAAAATTCATCTAAATTGCTTTTAAATATTATAAATATCCCATGTTTAAACTAGATGAAGCTTTATGAGTAAAAGTCTTTGAGTCCAAATCTAACATTCTTGGGTTTAATTTGACTATGATGAGGTTTCACTCGAAAAGGTGGTGAAGGTGTAGTCCAAAGTAGTGTAAGAAGGGAATTGCCATTTAGACATGAATTTTTTTTGACTTAATTTGAACAAAATTTAGATTAAGATTCTTGTATCACATTTGTTTGTAGTAGAAATGAAGGAAGGAGAAACAAAGGAATGCTTGTCCTTTTTCTAGAAATGAAAACATTTTCTACGTTTCATTATGAGGCTAGCTTGAAGATGAGGTGAATTGTGTGTTTGTTGTTGTTTCTTAAGGCAGTTTTACTATTCTTGAGATGTTGCCAAGGATAAAAATATGAAAATGAAGTTATTATATAATTGTGTAGGATAGGATGGCTTTTGGATGGTGAATGATGGAACTTGGCAAGGAGGATATAAGGGAGGAGGAAACATTGGCAAGGGCATTGGAGTAAAGTGAGTTGATTTTTGGTTGCTAAGTAGGGTGTAGAGAAATGTTGTGTAATCTTGTTGATGTGAGTGACTAGGGCATCTATGATTGCTTCTATTCTTTCTTCCACTACACAAAAGGGTGGTAATTAGGTCATGTTGACTTGTACTTTCACATAAATAAAGAAATGGAGGTTGAGAGTTTGATGCAAACATGAGGAGTTTAGAGCTTAAACAAAAGGGCATGTTGGTCGGAATGAAAAGTTTGTAATGAGGTTCTTTGTTGGGTTAAATTTGGGAATTTGAATATTTATTTAGTTATCATGTAAGAAACCTCTTTTGTGGTATCCTTGAATGATTATGCATCATTGTAATTATGAAAAATCTTGAGATAAAGAATTTGGGGTGCATTAGTGGGAATTGGGAGAATCCATAGAGAGTTGAAATATTTGGGTGGTGGTCAAGCGGTGCATTTTGTTTGAGTAAAAATATCTTAAAAAATCGAAGATCCATGACCTAGAGGACAAAATGCGAAAAAAAAGCATTCCATCTAGACTTTGGGCTGGGAACTCTAATGATCACTTGAATATTGAGAGAGCTGAACCCTAGTTACAACCCCCATACCTTGCATGTTGAAAGAGACAACTAGCCTGATGACTATTCAAAAATTTTGTGTTGAATTTTTCATCCAGATTGATCAAGGGTGCATATTAATAAAGTGCAATCTTTTGTGGATGTTGTCCCAATATTTGGAAATCAAATGTTTGGTGATTCATGTTGTGCTTTGTCGGTCAATTTCTTTAATTTTGGGGTTACAAAGGTCCCAGTGTGGGTGGGGGATATTCTTGTCCCTAGTAACTAAGCTATGTAGTGACCTAGTAACCATCCCATGTGCTTAATAACTACCATGGTTATAGTCACCAAGGTTATACAAGGAAGAATAAAGTGAATGTACACTCAATTTTGAGTGTAAATAGAGAGCAAGATTTTTGTCTAAGTTCCAGTGATTGAATGATTTTTGGGTATGTTTTCTATTTGTGGGAATTTTTTTAAAAATTTATCATTTTTGGACATGCTCATGTAACTAGGTTGACTAGTTTCCACCACAAAGAGAACCTAAAATCTCATAACATATGAAATCTATTATCCACTGTCCATCTACTTACATATTCACAATATTTAGGCCCACTTTAGACTAGGAGTCAGGGCTGAAAAAACTTGGGGGCAATTTTGAGCATTTTTGGCTTGTTATTTGGCCCCAAGTTACCAATATATGTTAGAACATTGATGTCAGGATATTAAAAATTGCTGGAACATTGGCCCCAAGCGTTGCAAATTGGCTGCCCAAATTCGTTGGTATCCTTCTTTTTAGGCTTGGTGCCAACACATGGCCATAAAGTTTAGCATTTATTAGTAACTTGGGGCAGATTGAAAAGATTTTTTCTATTTCAGCCTTGGCTCCTAGTGTAAAGCCCTTGGGGGCTGATTTCAACTCTTGCTTCAATAGGAATACTTGATTTGAGTTGAACCTTGGTCTTGACTCCTTGTGTAAAGTGGGCCTTATTGTCCTAACTAGTGTATTGACTCTCTGTTGCATGGCTTTTACTATGGAGAATTTTAGAATTTTTCACTCACATACCTAAAATGGGTCCATTTAGTAGAACGCAGATATAAGATTGCTCATGAAAATAGACCCACTTGGTGGACCACCATTGAACCTACCTAGGGAAGACTTAGTATGTACTAGAATAAGACCCCCAAACATTGTGAAAAGACCTTCTAAAGTGGGAAAACAACACCACATGTGCTAGCCACAAAAGTGATGCTTCCAAGGCACCCTCCAAAGGTCATCAAAAGCAATGCAAGCATCCAAAGGCACATGAACTGAGTCAAGCAAAGTGAGACCATGTGCAAAAGAAACCAATTCTAGGAAGCAAAGTAAAGCAAAAAAATTGACAATGGTAATAATTAATAGGTACTGTCAATTCTAAGAAGCACAGTGAAGACAAAAATAACAATAATAATGAGTATGCATATTCTTTGCCCAAAAGCTCTACTCTTGTATCTTATATGGCTAGTCTGATACGAAAGATCACAAAATTGCTACTTTATCATTGTCCTAAGTTTGATCACATTGCTTTCTGACGGTAAACACATCACCAAAATAAAATTTGTCTAGGAGAAGGGCCTGAGTAGGCCAAGAGAAGAGGTCTAAAATCACGGAAAGGCCTGTACTCAGGTCCTTTTCCTACAGAGCTGGGATTTTCTCCCTTTTTAGAAATAGTGACAAGCTGGCTGGTACCTTCTGCTCATCAGAAGATCCCAATATAGCCTGGTTGGTACCTTCCAGAGCAGAAGATCCCCTTTGTGGAAAACAGGTTTCTTCAGGCAGGAGCTGAAAATACGAAGGAAAATCCAGACAGTACTTTATGAACTTTGGGTGCACCCACAACTAATAGGATTATCAGCAAGTTGTAGTGTCACCAACTGCACCTTCACCTCATCATCTAATGACTCATAGACACTTTTATCGCTTGGGTGAGTTTCACTGCCACCATTCATTACCACATGCACCTTCTCATGATCCAATTCTCCTTTTGTTGCATGCACTGCACACACTGCCCCTTGTTCCACTGTGATGGCCCATCCTGGGTAGCTTGACCGTGCGTACACACGGATCTTGTCTCCATGTTGCAAAGCATGCACAAATGGGTGTAGCCTTCGCAATGTGCACAAATACATTTGGTCTCTCCTGTCAGCATGTCGCAATTGGAACAAACTGCTGATGTAAACATCCTCATTGTTTCGAACAATGCGAGCTTCCATGGAGCACCAACTGTCATAGCGACCGTGGTTATGAGGATAGTCAGACCAACCTTGGTCATGTGCAACAAATGAGAAGATGACTGCAATGCATTCTTCTGGGTTTGTGAGGATGGTTTCCATGCAAAGCTCATTGGCCCATACTTTGGATGTCACTTTTTGGGCCATGCCATTGCGCACAAATGCTAGGGTATCTTCATAGTAGCTAACCACTTGTGTTGCTGGTTCTTTCTACAAAATAGCATTTGAAATCTCAAGCAAGTTAAGACATGCAATGTAGAACTCGATCACTCAATATGTCCCACTTATGAAGTTTTAAGAAATTGTGTGAAGGAAAATTAATCCAATCCTTCAACTAACAAAGGCTGCAACTCAAATTTATTCAAACAAGAGTAGTCCATGGGTTAAGAACCTTGATCACCACCGCATCTTCATATGAGATTTGGGTTTCCCTAATTAAGTTGGTTTTGTTATGTTATCTACAATACACACATATATAATTGCTCCTATTGATTAAATACCGAGGCACTTGAGGCAAATTGTGAATCAACATGCCTCCATTGTGTTCAATTTACAAAACATTGATCCAAAGAGAGTGGAAGTCGAGCTCAGGTACCTTCAACCAGTCGTAGTCGTGTTTCATGGAGATCTTACTTCCACTCAAGTAGCATTGTTCCAATGCCCTGTTATGGTTAAGACCTGATACATTCTCCAACATGGTGCAACCTGCTACATTTATTTCCACCAGAGAAGGCAAGGATTCCAAGCCTTGTAATTGTGTCAATCTTGTGCA
>Ga0116227_10012278_pt1 | contig 14017 bp, 9 predicted proteins | sample S1TSphgellanicum_FD_89693 | JGI IMG/M metagenome (GOLD analysis project Ga0116227, IMG submission 89693) | Host-associated microbial communities from peat moss isolated from Minnesota, USA - S1T2_Fb - Sphagnum magellanicum MG | ecosystem: Host-associated > Plants > Peat moss > Unclassified... | reverse complement strand
AGACGCGCGGCGCGTGCTGCGTCGGCCCGCCGTGGAACCGGACGCCCGCGGCGGTTCCACGCGCGAGCGCGCCGAGGATATGGAGCGTGTAATCGCGCTTGCCGGTCCACAGCATGCTCCGCTGGGGCGCGTGCACTCCCGTCGTCGAGAAGACCGCCCACCGGGTCTTCGGTGCGACCGCGAGGAGCCGCTGACGCGGGCTCAGGCCGGTCTTGCGGATCAGCGGCTCCTTGCCGTATGGGGTGAAGGCGTAGAGTCCGCCCGCGCCCGAGCCGACGTAGACCGCCCCGTCCACGATGGCCGGCGCCGTATCGAGCGACGCACCCGTGAGGAAGTTATAGAAGTTGAACCCGTCGTTCGGCACGCGGGCCGCCCCGACGTTGCCGTTGGCCTGCTCCACGATCACGACGTCGCCGGACGTAGCCGCCAGGCCGACGATCGGACTCGCTCCGTTGATGTCGAAGGGAATCGCGTAGTTTTTGGTCCCGTTAGCGTTGAGCGCCGTCATCGTGCCGTCGGCCGAACCGACGTAAATTGCGTTGCCCGTGAATCCGGTTTCGCCCGCGGCCACGGCAGGCGTCGTTGTGATCGCCGAGCCTTCCGCGTAGCTCCACAACTTCTGGCCCGTTGCCTCCGTCAGCGCGATCACGTTACCGTTGCTCGAGCCGACGTACACGACGCCGCCGGCCACGGACGGGGTGACCTTGAGCGCGCCCCCTACCTCGGTGTGCCACGCGCGCGTCCCGGTGGTCAGGGCGTATGCCGAAACGTAGCCGAGGTCGTCGTCGACGAGAACGAGCCCGGCTGCAGCGTCGACCGCCACGGAACTCGAGATGTCGGCGCCGACCTTGTGCTGCCAAAGCAATGCGCCGTTGCTTTCGGCGACCGCCGAAATCGTGCCGTTCTTGGAGGCCACGAACACGTTGCCGTTTGCGACGGCGGGCGACGTGAGGCTTCCGCCGAGCGCGATCGAGCCCATTTCCTGGCCCGTCGCGGCGGAGACGCCGTAGAGCGTGCCGTCGTCGGATCCGAAGATGACGTAGCCGTTATCGACGACGGGCGACGAGACGATCGGCATGCCCGACGGGGTGGTCCACTGCCAGAGCGTCGAGCCCAGCTGGGTATCGATCGCGGTCAGCGTGCCGGCGTCGTTTCCGAAGAACGCCACGCCGTCGAGGATTGCCGGCGACGATTCCACGGGCGACGTTCCGGGATTCGGCGTGAAGTAGGCCGGCGCGAGGAAGATGTTCGGTCCCGCGTGCAGCACGCGGGCGAGCACGGTGTCGTTGGGTTCGAACGATGCCCGGGTCGAGTCGTAGCCGAGGGCGACCCACGCGTTTTCGACATCGAGGAGTGCGTTGGAGGTCTTGTGCGACGTGCCGCCCGTCGCGGTCAGCGCCGTCGGTCCGAAGGCGGCGTTCTTCGGGATGGGCAGCGGCGTCGCCGCGACGTTGCCGTTCGCGTCGGCGGGGGCGGACCCGAGGATCACGGGACCCGCCGCTTCCGTGAGCGTGAACGTGACGGTTTCGCCCGGCGCGAACCCGACGGCGGACGCAGTCACGGTCCCTGCGGGCGGCTCGATCGATGAGGCGAGCGTCACGACCGGCGCGGCGGGGCTCGGCTGCGACGAGAAGGACACCGTGGAGCCCACGATGTCGGCGAGGTTGCCCGTCGCGACGGCGTTGGCGGTCACCGTCAGCACTCCGCCGGCCGGCGCGAGCGGCACCTTGAACGTCCAGTCGGCTCCGCCCGAGACGGGCGTGATCGTCGCCGGGTTCTCGTACGGCCCGAGAACCCAGGTCTGGCTCGCGCCATCCCACCAGGGCCCGGCCGATCCGCCCGACTGGATGGCGACGTCGACGGCGGCGATGCCGGCGGAGCCGGCGGCCGTCCCCGAGACGTTGACGAAACCGCCGCCGTACGGGACGCTCGCGCCCCCGGCCGGAGAGGTGACGGCCGTCGTGGGCGGCTTCCCGTTCGAGCCGCCCGTCGCGAACGCGTATAAGAAGCCGTCGGCCGAGGTGACGAAAAACGTGCCGTTGGCATACGCCGGCGAGGCGGTCATATAGCCGCCGGTCTGGTACGAGTACAGCGGTGCGGCGTTGGAGCGCTGGATCACGCGGAAGATTCCCGCGGTGTTGGTGAACGCGACGACGTTACTGTTTACGGATCCGACGACTGCCGGCCCCGCGACTACTTCCGTTCCGGTCGGATCCTTGTAAAGCCAGACCTCGGTGCCGGTGACGGCGTTGATATCGAACACGCCCCCGTTGTAGCCGAACACGAGATCCGTGCCGATGAGCGAAGGGGCGGAGAGGCCGCCTTCGGTGGCGCCCGCAACGGCGTTGAAGTCGTACTGCCAGATCAAGGCGCCCGTCGTGAGATCGAGCGCGTACATGATTCCGTACTTCGTCGGAAAGAAGACGACGCCGTCGGGGAACGACGGGTTCACGCCCGCGGACACGATATCTGCGGCCGCCCCGATGTCGTAGTTTCCCGGGGGCGGATTCTGGATCTTGAAATACCAGCTCAGGGCGCCCGTCAGTGCGTTGACGGCATACTCTTTGCTATCGACGTCGGCCGTGCCGACCACGACGAGGGGTTGACCGTTCTTGTCGATGCCGTAGGACGGTGAGGCCCAGGGCCCCGACGGCAAGACCCACTTCGTGAACTTCCAGACCTGCGAGCAGTCCGCTTGATGCATGCCGTACTCGGGTCCGATCACGCCGGGTTCGTCGATGGTCGCCGTGTAGTACATCGGCTGACCGCCCGGCGGCGTCGCCGCCATCGGGCTCGCTAGGAACGCAGCGGGGCCCCGGCTCGAACACAGCACGGCGCCCGTCGCCGCGTCGAGTTTGAACATGAACGGATTGTAGGCCGTACCGATGTAGACGGCGCCGTTCACATACAAGGGCGTGTCGCGCTCCGAGAGGCCGACGCCGATGTTCGTGCTCCAAATGGTGGCCCCCGTGACCCCGTCGATGGCGAACACGTCGCCGCGCTCGTTCCCGGCGTAGACCACGAGCTTCTTGAGCTTGGGTTCGTACGCTGCGATCGGAGAGCCGAGGTCCGCCGCGTGGAGGTTCGTCATCCAGAGGACGCCGAGCTTCGCCGCTTTGGCCGGCGTCATCGCCGGGTCGGTCGCCACGCCCGTGTGGTTGTTCGTGCGGCCCAGCGCCGGCCAGTCGCCCGCGTAGGGTCCCACGGCGGCGAGCGCCGGGAGAGCCGTCGCCGCCAAGACCGCGAAAACGAGCGAAATCAGAAAACGAACAGTTCGCACGTTGGAACACCAAGAACAAATCGGAGGGGGGGCGCCGTCCTTATCTTATCTGGCGATCGACCCCTCGGCAAGGAGCAACCGGCCTCGGGTCAGGCGGCCAGTCGAGCCGCCTGCTTCTCGAAGATCTCCTCCGCGCGCCGATAGAGTTCGATGTCGGCGGCACGGTACTTTTCGACCAGCTTCTTCGTGTCGGGGGTGACCGGGTATTCGCCGGTCCGCTCTTCGTTGACGTTGAAGAAGCGTTCCTCGCCGAGGTCGGAGCCGAAGATCGCGCCGAACATCGACAGGCTCTGCGCGAACTTCGTGGACAAGCCGACCATCGCGAAATCGTCGATCGAGACGGTGCCGAGAAATTGTGACTGGTGGTTCCGGAAGGCGTCCCACTCCAGGTATTCCGGCAAGGACATCTTGGCCTCGTGAAACATTCTTTCTTCCGGATGATCGCGTTGTGGATTGCGCAACAAGAAGTAATAGTGCGCCAAAGCTTGCTGATACGGCTCGCGAAAGAACGCGACGTATTCGGTCGTCGGGAACAGCCCGGCGTACTTGTCGGCCACGAAATGCCCGTGGATTACGTCGTACTTCTCGAGCAGTTCCGGGCCGCGCGCCCGCATCTCGGCCGTCCGCCGCGCGCGGCGTTCGTTGGCCTCGGGCACGTCGAACCCGGCCCAATCGCCGTAGTCGCCCAGCATTCGGCTGCCGTATTTCGCCAAGAGGCATTCCCGAAACGAGTTCCCGGCCGCCTTCGGTACGTGGACCGATAAGATCATCGCGTCGACTCCATTGATGAAGGAAAAAAGATGCAGGCGCCCTGCTAAAGTCGCGAGGCGATACCGAACCCTTTGGATTTTCTCGGCAGCAAGCGGTCTCCTTCGTTGAGCATCCCCTCATCTGCGGCGAACCGGCACGGTCGAATCGGCCCATGTGTGATTGATACCGACGGCGGTTGCCGGGCCGAGCCGGATAACGTAAGATACGCCTTGATGACGCCAAAGCCACGTTTCCGAACGGGGTCCTGACCCGTGCGGATACGTTCCTGGCGCGGGTCGACCGCCGTCGCATCGCCTACCCCGCGCCGCCGTATTCCGTGGGCGCGGATCATCTTGTTCGTTGCGTTCTTCGCTCTCTTGGCTTACTTACTGGTACCGGCGTATTACTTCGCGAGCGCCGATGCGCTGGTCGAAGGCGACCTGGTTCCGGTCACGACGATATTCCGGGCTCGCATCGACCGGCTCATGGTCCAGTGCGACGACCGCGTGCGGGCGGGTCAAAAGGTCGCCGTCGTCAGCAACTACCTCGTCGAAGCCCAATACGAGCAGCAGTACCAGCAGAGCATCTCCGAACTCGGCCTCTCGCAAATCGCACTCGATCAAGGGGGCGCCGCGGCCAGCACCGAGGAGTCGGCCGACCTCGCTAAGTACCAGGCCGCGGACATCGAAGCCCGCCGCCTGCACGACATCTTCCGGAGTTACGATTCGGCTTATCGGGCCGGCGGCATACCGCGCGTCGAGTGGGAGTCGAAGCGACAGGACTGGCTCGCAGCGGTTTCGACCGCCGACGGCTTGCGGCAAGTGTGGCAGCACGCGAGCGAACACGTCCGGCGCGTCAATTCCGACAACGAGACGCGCGTCGCGTCGGACGCACGCAACTCCGAACGCCAGGCGTCGATCGCCAAACGCGTCAGCGCCGAGGCCTTGACCGCGCCCGTTTCCGGGTTCGTGATGAACTGCAAGTTGCGCCCCGACAACGTGGTGGATGCGGGCGCGCCGATCTTCGACATCTTCTCGCCCCAGCGCGCTTACGTGATCGCGTACTACAATCCCGGCGACCTCGATCACGTACACATCGGCCAGCATGCGGACGTCTTCATCGCCGGAAACAAGAGGCCGATCGACGGCCGCGTGATCTCGGTTTATCCGGATCTCACGAAACTTCCGACTCAATTGACGCGCTTCTTCTGGCAGCACGTGCAATGGTCCGAATACCGTCCCGTGCGCATCGCGCTCGACCACGTCTCGCCCGCCGTCCGAGCGGAACTTTATTACGACGCTCAGACGCGCGTGCGCATCCGGATCCCCCGCGATTGGCACCCCTTCGGCCTGTACGACGACCCGAACGGCAAATCGTGAGCGAACGTTCCGAGCGTCTCCTGCGCGCGCTCGCCGTCGTTCGCAGCGCGGAGCCGTTGCTCGGCCCCACCTGGGATGCGCGGACGCGCGAGGGATTCGTCTATGCGAGCGGCGCCTCGGCGCTCGACGATCGTTCGCTGCCTGACGATCTCGCCGAACTCGCGCGCGAAAATTATCTCGAGCCGGTCTTCGTGGAACGCCTCTCGCTCTGCGCGAATTGCGGCAGCCACGCGGTCAACGTGTTCGAAGCCTGCTTGACCTGTTCGTCCTCGAACCTCTACGCGGTGCGCACGCTGCTGCACTTTCGCTGCGGCTACGTCGGCCCGGTGGACGCCTTCGCACTCGAGCCCGGCGGCCGGCGCTGCCCGAAGTGCCGCAAGTTATTGCAAGATCTCGGCACGGATCACGACAGTCCGGGCGAGTACTTCACCTGCCGGAACTGCAACGCGGAATTTCAAGTGCCCGAGGTCGGGGCGCGTTGCCTCGGCTGCGGCTCGCGCTACGTCGGCGTCGAGATGCAACGCATCCGCCAGCAGGACGTGTTCGCCTACCGGTTGACCCCGCTCGGTCGCGCGGCCCTCACGGAGAATCGCATTCCGGACGAACCGCTGACGGGCGCGGTGCCGGAGGATGGATTTCTCGTCCCGCGCCATGCGATGCTGGCGGCGGTCGAAGACGAGCGCCTCAGAAAGCGGACGCTCGGCGAACGCTTCGGCGTCTTGGTCTTCGCGCCCGACCGTGCGGGGACGCCCGACGTCGACCGGGCGTTCACCCAATCGGTCCGGCGCATCCTCATCGAATCCGACAAGCTGGGCCGGCTCGACGACCGGCATCTCGTCGCGCTGCTTCCCGGAGCGACGGGCGCCCGGGCCCGTTCGACGCTCGCGTCGATCCTCGCGCTCGGCGGCGGCGAAGCGGCCATCCGGGGGTCGGTCGTCGAATTGCCCGAGGGCGGTACGGCGGAAGAGGTGATCGACCGCGCGGCGCGCGACCTCGGAGGCTCCGGCCGTGTCTGAGTACGTCCAATGGTTCGGAAATTTTCTCGACCCGTATCACATCACGGGCGGGATCGACGCGGCGCGGCAACTCTTGCGGAGTTCGTCGCTCCTGTTCTGGGGTCTCGTGTTCACGCTCGTGCGGTATACGCTGCCGGATCTCGGGCTCTGGATCGTCTATCTTTTCCGCCGCTCCGCCTTCGATCCGCCGCCGTCCAAGCTCTACGCGCGCGCGGACCCGCTCGTGTCCGTCGTGATCGCGGGTCGCAATCCGGGGCAGAGCATCGTGACCTGCATCCGGTCCGCGCTCGACTGCAACTACAAGAATCTCGAAGTGATCTTCGCTGACGACAAATCGACCGACGACAGCGTCGCGCTCGCGCGCACGTTCGAACGGACGGGCCGCGTGCGCGTCTTCGCGAACGACAATTGGTCCGGCAAGGCCGTGAACCTCAACGTGGCGCTCAATTTCGCGCGCGGCGAGTTCGTCTATATCTTGGATTCCGACACGATGATGTTTCCGGACACGATCCGGAACTCGCTCTCGTATTTCGAGGATCCGCGCGTGGGCGCGGTCGCGCAGTCCATCTTCGTGCGGAACAACACCGCGAGCATCATCACGCGTTTTCAGCGCATCGAATACATGATGACCTACACGCTCACGCAGTTGTGGCGCGGCTATTTCGGCATCATCGCGATCGTCTGCGGCATGGGCGGGATGTACCGGATGAGCGCGGTCCGCGGCCTCGGCGGATTCGATACGGGCTTGGGCGACGACACCGACCTCACGATCCGCCTGCGTAAGGCGCGGTGGAAGATCGTGATGTCGCTGCGCTCGGAAATCTCGACCGACGTTCCGGAAAATCTGCGCGCGCTCGTGAAGCAACGCGTTCGCTGGACGCGCAACATGGTCAAAGTCCGGCTTCGCAAGCATCGCGACATGGCGACGCTGCGCTACGGCTGGGTCAACTGTTTTGTGTTTTGGGAGAACTTGCTGAACCGGGTCGTCCGGCCGTACGTGATCGTCGGCCTCGCCTTGTACGCGCACCTCTGGCTCGGCCGCGCCGAGCCCGTGCTGATCGGCGGGCTCTACATTTACACGACCCTCGCGCTCTTCATGAAGGTCACGGTTGCGCGCGACATGACGGGCGAGCCGCCGCTGCGACAGTACTGGCTCGTTCCATTTTACGTGTTCTATCGGATCCCGCTGCTGCTCGTTCAAGTCACGCAGATCGCGCGCGAGTTGCTGCGCATCAAGCTCTGGCATCCCTACGTGCCGCGGCGCATCTGGGATCAGATTCCGCACCATTGATGATGCCGGCAAAACGTCTCTCGCTCGCACTCTTCGCGGCCGCGCTCGTCCTCGACGGAGGCCGCGCGCTCGGCGCGCCTGCGCCCGCGCCGAGCCCGACGCCGCGGTTGCTCCTCTACGGGGGCGGCTCGACGCTTCACCCGGACGACGGCGGTCGCAACGATCTCTTCGGTTTTTTTGCCAGCGTCGTCCGCGGCGTGCGCGTCTCGTTCTGCCCGGCGAGCGGCGCGTTTGCAAAGACCGTCTTCACGGGCGGCGTGTCCGCCGCCGGTCCGTGCGCGCCCCCGGCGGAAGCGCCGACCGGCTTCGGGGCGGCGGGGGCGTTCGCGGATTTCGCGGGCTCCGAGATTCCGCTCACGTCGAGCGACGTCGCGGCCTTCACGGCCGGGGAGCCGGGGCGCGGCGAGCCCGTGCAGATTCCCTACCTCGCGACGAGCGTGGCGCTCCTCTACGATAATCCCGACGTGACGGCTCGTTTGCGGCTCTCGGTTCCGACGCTGTGTAAGATCGCCGACGGCGAGATCTCGAATTGGAACCGTATCCCGCGCGATCCCACGAATCCCAGCGGCGCCGCGTATCCGAGCCGCCCGCTCCACTTTGTCTATCGCGTCGACGCGGACGGTGCGACGTTCTCGCTCGCGAACTTTCTGTCGTCACGCGGCCGCGACGGAACGAGAACCTGCCGGCACGCCCGCGAGACGTTCGCCTTGAACGATACGTACGTTCCCGGCGTGCTGCCGCGCCCGCTTCCGTTCGGTGCGACCACGGCGGGGTTTCTCGGAGCGGCGAGCGACGCCGCGGCGATCGACTGCATCGCCGGCCGTCCCGGCGGCTGCGTGCGGCTCGGCCGCGCGGGCACCGTGACGGCGCGCGCCGGTACGATCGGCTACGTCGATCCGGTCGGCGCATTCGCGGCGTCGCTCGCGCCACCGCTCGGCGTCGCCGAAATCTACGTCGTGCGCAGCGGTATCGGCCGCGACGAGGATCCGATCGCGGATCTGCCCGGCCCCGCGACGCACATTACGTCGTACGAAACCGATCGCGTCCTCGCGGATTTCGTGCCGAACGGACGGCCGCCGGAAGAACTCGTCGCTCCCGCGCGTCCGCCGCAGCGACCGGGCTGCATCGCCGTCGTGCCGCCCGCCGCATACGCGTTTCCCGACGTCGGCTATCCGATCGTGTCGGTCGTCAACGCCGACTTTGCGTCGGCCGGGAACGGCGAGAAGGCGGATCCCCTGCGCACGCTCGCCGCGCTCGCAAACGACGGCAAGAATTTCGCCTACAAGAAAATCCGCACGGTCGACCCCGACAACACCGCACGCGGCGAACGCGGCTCGTCCGTCATCCCCCTCTCGACCCTCCGCAAACTCGGCATCCCCCACGTAGCCGCCTGCATCGGCCCCTAGTCACTAGTCACTAGTCACTAGTCACCCTGAGCTTGTCGAAGGGTGAGCGGCGATGATGTAACGCCTTAGGAACAAGCGTCCGGGGCGGTTTCCAGTAGTGCTTCGAGTTTGAGGAAGACCGTCGACCGGGCGATGACGGTCGCGTTCTCGCTCGTGAACGTTTCGGCCAGCCGGGTTTCTACGTCGTTGAAGCTTTCGGCGCCGAGCGCGGCGATCGTGCGGTAGCGGATCTCCGCTTCGCGCAGGTTCTCGAAGGTCGCCTGTTCGTCGACGCGGGCCTGTGCGAGTTCCACGCGCGCGTCGTCGAGTTCGTCGAGCTCCGCCTCGACGCCCGACTCGACGTCGGCGCGCCGTTGCTCGGCCCGCAGCGTTTGCTCGTCCAATTCGTCCGCGAGCTGGTCGCGCAGCGAGCGCTCCTCGGAACGCGCGTGTGAGGGGAGCGAAACGGCGATCCCCGCCGTCAACTCGTAACCGAGACGCGACGGCACGATGTCCGCGACCGTCCCGATGTTCGCTTCCAGCCGCGCGTCGATCGACGAGCCGCGCACGTGGAGCAATTGGAACGTCACGTCGACGGCGTCCGCCGCGATCTTCGCGAGTTCGGGATCGATCGCGAGCGCGGACGCGAGCGCGTCGCTCTCGGGCGGCCGGCAATCGGCGGCGAATTTCGGTTCGAGCGGTCGAAAGAGCGCGATGTGTTCGCCGACCGCCGACGAGATGATTGCGAGCTGCTCCCGGCGTAACGACCGCGCGGTCCGCACGTCGGTTCGGAAGCGCGAGAGCGTATCGAGATAATCGAGCAGGTTCGCCTCGGTCCAGAACCCGCTCTTCCGGAGCGCCCGCACGACGTGCATGTCGTGCTCGAAGCGCTCGACGTAGGATTGCGCGACGGCTTGTTCCCGGTCGTATTGCCAGTACAGCACGTACGCCGAACGGAGCTTCGCGAGCGCGGTGCGTCGCTCGTCTTCATATTCGATGCGCGCGAGCGCTTCGGTCGTGCGCGCTTCTTCGAGCGCGTTGTTTTGCGAGATCGCGGACCCGAGGATGGGAAGTTGCACGCCCAAACTCTGCGAATAGCGAAACGCGTTGGAGTTCAGGTTCTTCGTCACGATGTCGCTGCGGGGACCGATCGCGTTGCCGAAAACGTAATCCAACCCGCTGCGCGCGTAGCTGACGCCCTCGGCTTGGATGTCGACGTCGATCTGCCGTGCGTCGGCCCGGATGCCGGGCGCCTGATCGATGCGCGCCTCGAGCGCGTCGAGCCCGAGCGGCGGCGGGTCGTCGGCGCGGGCGACGGAGGTGGAGCCGGCCACGAGCGATGCGAAGACGGCGGCCCGGGCGAGGAGCTTCACGGTGCGTCGCATCCGACGACGTAGCAAAGAAGGCGAAATTAAGCGCACGGAAGCCGAACGAACACAAGCACTACATCGGCGCCGTCCCGCCTCTTTCCTCGCAACTCGAGGTGAAGTGTGCGCCCGTCGACCGCCGTTCGCAGCTGACGGATCGCGAGCGTTGGGTTGCTGGACTGCTGCGCGTCGGTTCGGCCCTCGTCACCCCGAGCCTGTCGAAGGGCGCCCCGCAGCAAGCAAGTCGAGCGAACCGAGATAGGTGATAAGCGGGGTCGAGCGACGAAAACCGGACGCCGTGCACACTGCGCTCCCCACGGGCGAATTCCGCCGGTACAGCCGGCATTTGCTGATTCCCGAAGTCGGTTTGGCCGGACAGGAGCGTCTGCGCGCCGCGCGGGTCCTCGTCGTCGGCGCGGGCGGACTCGGCGCGCCCGTCCTGCAGTATCTCGCGGCGGCCGGCGTCGGCACGATCGGGATGGTCGACGACGACCGCGTCGACGTCACGAATCTTCAGCGCCAGGTGATCTTCGCGGAGGCCGACATCGGCCGTTTCAAGGCCGTCGCCGCGGCGGAACGCGTGCGCGCGCTCAACCCGCACGTGGCGCTCGAAGCGGTGCCGGTGCGGGTCGACGCCGGCAACGCGCGCGCCTTCGTGCGCGGCTACGACGTGGTGGTCGACGCGACCGATACCTTCGGCGCGCGCTATCTCATCAACGATGCGTGCCGCCTCGAGGGCAAGCCCGACGTGTACGCGTCGATCTTCCGGTTCGACGGGCAGGTCAGCGTCTTCGCGCCGGACGGTCCGTGCTATCGCTGCTTGTTTCCCGAAGCGCCCCCGGCCGGGACCGTGCCGACCTGCGCGGAGGGCGGCGTGCTCGGCGTACTGGCCGGGATGGTCGGCACCTGGCAGGCGAACGAAGCGCTCAAGCTGGTGCTTGGGATCGGCCGGCCGCTGGTCGGGCGTCTGGCGCTGATCGACGCGCTGTCGGGGCGGACGCGCGAGGTCGCGCTTGCGGAAGACCCCGCCTGTGCGCTGCACGGTAAGCACCGCACGATCTTCGACGTGCGCGGCGAGGCCGAACCGGGCGCCGTTGCGGCGCCCCCCGGCGTCGGGTCGCTTCCGGCGGCGGAACTCGACGCATTTCTCGACGCGCATCCCGCGGCGCGAGTGCTCGACGTGCGCGACCCGCACGAGCGGGTGCTCGGGCCCGCGCCGCGGCCCGTCGAGATCCCCACGCTCGCGCTCGACGAGCGTTTGCACGAGCTGGACACGGCCGTCGAATACGTCGTGGCGTGCCGGATCGGCGCGAAATCGCGCTGGGCCGCGCAACGCTTGTACGACGCCGGCTTCCGGCGCCTGTATCATCTCGACGGCGGATTGCTCGCGTACGCCGCGACGCATCCGGATTTCGAATTCTTCTGACGCCGGCTGCCGCACGGGCGCGCATCGAACGGGCCGCGCTCGACGCGGGTGCGACGGCGGTCGCCTTCGGAGCGGCGGGCGACGACCGCGCGACGCGCGACCGGCTCCGTGCGTCGTTCGCGCGGGGCGACCTCGCAACGTGGCCGTACGACGATGCGTACGCCGCCCGCGCGTCGTCGCCGGGTTCGCTCTTGCCCGGCGCCCGGAGCGTCGTGTGCGTGGCGGTCGCCTACGCGGTTCCGGTCGCCGCGCGGCGGGCGCCGCTGCGCGGCCGCGTCTCGAACTACGCGTGGTCGCGCGACTACCATCGGACGTTGCGCGAGCTGCTCGGGCACGTCGCGCGCGCGGTCGACGGCGTGGCGGGCGGCGCCGCATCCGCCGTCGCGTGCGACACGGCGCCGCTCGCGGAGCGCGCGCTCGCGGCGCGGTCGGGTCTGGGGTGGGTCGGCAAGCATACGAATCTGATCGTTCCGGGCGGCGGTTCCTTCGTTTTCCTGGGCGAGGTGGTCACGACGCTCGACCTCGCGCCGAGCCCCCCATCGAAAAAGTCGTGCGGCAGCTGCGAGCGCTGCGTGCGGGCGTGCCCGACGGGCGCGCTCCGCGGCGACTACACGATCGATGCGCGGCGCTGCATCGCCGACCTCACGCAGCGCACGGACGCCGTCCCGCGCGAGCTGCGCCCGCTCGTCGGCGAGTGGGTCTGGGGCTGCGATCTCTGCCAGGACGTCTGTCCGCCGACGCAGCGCGCCGGGCCGTCCGGCGCGGCCGCGTTCGCACCCGCGAACGCCGCCGCCGCCGCGCCGTCGCTGACCGAACTGCTCGAGCTGCGCAGCAGCGACTACAAGCGACGCTACCGCGCGACTGCGATGGGCTGGCGGGGGGCGGCCGTGCTGCGCCGGAACGCCGCCGTCGCGCTCGGAAATGCGCTCGACCGCGCGGCCGTCCCGGCGCTCGAGCGAGCGCTCGAATCCGATCCGCATCCGCTCGTCCGCGGTCACGCGGCCTGGGCGCTCGGCCGCATCGGATCGCCGCGCGCCCGCGCGGCCTTGCGCGCCGCGGCGGCGACGTGCGCGGACCCGAGCGTCGCGGCCGAAATCGCCGCGGCGCTCGCCGACACGGAAACCTTCGACGGCGCTCGGGCGTTGCAGACGCGGAGGAACCCTTCCGGATGAAATTGCTCGTCGTACCGTTCTCGCTGCTGCTCGCAGGCCTGCTCGCCCCGAGCGCTCCGCTCGCTGCAGAAGCGCCGGCCGCGCCCGTGCCGCTCGACGCCGAATCGAACGTCGCCTTCAAGCACATGATCGCGCTCAACGCCTCGCTGCAGACGTACAAGGCGACGGTGCATCTCGACGTCTCGCTCAAGACGTTCCCGTACATCAGCCCGTCGCTCGACGGTACGGCGTACTACAAGAAGCCCGACAAAGAAGCGGTCGTCTTCGATACGGTGCCCGCGCTCGCCGCGCAATTCAAGAAGGTGTACCCGAAGATCGATCCGCCGGCGCAGTGGCGCTCGCTCTACGACGTGTACGTTCTCGGCGACGCCGGCGGCACGACGACGTTTCGTTTGGTACCGAAGAAAAACGGCCGGGTCGACCATCTCGACGTCAAAGCCGACGACGCGAACGGGACCATCACCGACTACACCTGGACCTACAAGGACGGCGGCTTCGTGACGTTCGACCAATCCTACAAGAGCGTGGACGGCAACTTTCTCGTCGACAAGCAGAGCGGCCACGTCGAGCTCCCCTCGTACCGGGCCGACGTCACGTCGCAGTTTTCGAACTATCACCTCAACGTCGCCGTCGCCGATTCCATTTTCCAGGAGAACTAGGGCTCCCCGGTGCCGAAGACCGGCAGATGGCATTGCAAACGATCGACTTGATCGCAGGGCCGGCGCTCGCGGGAGGACTCCTCGCGGATGCCTTCCGCCGTCCGATCTCCTACCTGCGCATCTCGGTGACCGATCGCTGTAATCTGCGCTGCACCTATTGCATGCCCGAAGCGGGCTTGCCGTGGATCCCCAACGCCGACGTCCTGACCTTCGACGAAATCGAACATATCGCGCGCGCCGCGGCCGGCGCCGGCGTCCGCAGCATCCGGCTCACGGGCGGCGAGCCGCTGGT
>Ga0116227_10012277_pt1 | contig 14018 bp, 8 predicted proteins | sample S1TSphgellanicum_FD_89693 | JGI IMG/M metagenome (GOLD analysis project Ga0116227, IMG submission 89693) | Host-associated microbial communities from peat moss isolated from Minnesota, USA - S1T2_Fb - Sphagnum magellanicum MG | ecosystem: Host-associated > Plants > Peat moss > Unclassified... | reverse complement strand
TTTCAAATATATATATATTGTACACAAACAAATCTTTTTTCTTTATTTTCTTTTTTTTTTTACATACTCTTTATATATATATATATATATATATATATATATATATATATATATAACTTCCATGGCAACAAATCATACATCATCCTATGCATTTAATTAAATTAATAACATACATTGAAAAAGAATTGTAACCCCTATAACACATTCATGGGATCTAGAAATCATACATGACTTAATATATTCGTAATATTCTCAAGATTACTGAAAGACTTTTGATTAATGCAATAAAAAGTAGCTTCAACACACATATGTAGAATAATTTTAAAATTTTGAGATTTCCACATCAAGAATATCCCAAAAGATTATCACATATTTTCTTTCATAATTTGTTTTTTTGAGAAAAGTAAAATTGAAAATTATTTTTTAATAAATAATATAATTAGTGTCAAAAATGTTAAAATAGTACAATAATAAATAAAATCTAAATATAAAAAATGACATCCATGTTCAATAAATTACACAATAAACAAGATGGATTTTCTTTTTCTAGTATGTCATATTTGCATAAGGGACAAAAATCATCAAATGAGTTTTTAAAAACATACAAACCAATGATTTCATCAAATCTTTTTTTTAAAATGGCAACATTTTCATTTTCTATCCTATTATATAATGTCAATAATAGTTTTAAAGGTTTCCATTAGTTGCAAGGATATTTTAAATTTATATAATAAAATGTCACTAATTCTTATATTGGATATTTATTAGGATTTATCATTAGACAATGTCATTTATAGTGAATACAATGTTGGTCATTTCCCCTTATAATTAATGATGTTTCAAATTAAAATTTTAATTAATGAATCTCCAAAAAAACTAATGAAAATATCACAACATTATTGATCATGAATGCCTAGAAATATCATTTTTATTCCATAAAATATTCATTTAAAGATCTTTATATATATTTGTGATAAAAAAAATTGGATCGTCAAACATGCCATCACTTCAAAAGATTGTTAATAACCATTGATTTTGTCACAAGACATGCAAATTTTTATTTTAGTTTTTTCATTCATATTACGTACACAATATTGTAACAATGATCAAATGACATTTTGCATATATAATGTTTTGTAAACACTAATAAATCCTTATTTATTTTATATTATAAATGTATAATTGTTTCATTGACAAGGTCAATTCTTTCAAGGCGATCATGAGCCTACGCCTATTATTAAAAAATTCAAAATAAACTATAAAAGATGATTTCTTTCTTTCTAACAACTAAAATTTATTAAAATGTAAAACAAAAGTAACCAAATCAGCCAAGTCAACATGTGAAAAACGAGATTTCAACTTAAAATTTGAATTTAAAAATATGAAATTTGGGGGAGAAACCTTTGAACAAATGACACATGGTAGTAAATCAACAAATCTCCCCCATTGCATCAATGACCTTCATGCACCTATGCTTATTATTAAGAAACTCAAGATGAACTAAAAAAAAATGGTCTTTTTCTTTAAACATTTTGTGCATTTCTTAAATTTTTAGTGATGTATTACCATATCATGTGCTAGATAATTAAGATTTTTTCCCCCTAGTTTAGAAGTAGTGTTGAAAAGTTGTCACAAGTTTGTTTATTTATTTAGAAAACTTGGAGGTTAAAGGTTCATGTTAGTTCTTGAAGGTTGAAAATTCTTATTTTTATTCTTGAAGGTTCAAAGTTTTTATTCTTGTTATTGGAGGTTGAAAGTTTTTGTTTTTGTTATTGAAGGTTGAAAATATTTGTTTTTGAAGGTTGAAATTGTTTTTGTTATTTAAGGTTGAAGGTTTTATCAAAAACAAAATAATGGTTTCATTTGAAAAATATAATCTTGAATAGAAAAGCATGCACATGCAATGTTGTACAATTTGGTTAGGTTTCTAATAAATGTGTTGTTATTTGTTATGTAAGAGTCCAAACCCATACATGCCAAAAACAATTTTTTTTAAATAACAAAGGTATGGTGAATTCTAACTTTAATATTCCGAAATATGTGATGCATTTCATTTTGAAAATCACCATTATATGCAAGTGTAACTAATTGCAGTTTAGTTTGTATCAATGTTATGTATGTTACAATGTTTTGATAAATAAGTTTTATTAATGTCATTGTAGCTATAAAATAATTTTATTTAAGGTGAAAGGACATAAATTTAAATATTTTTTGCATTACAATGTTAATATGTATGTTGCATTTTAGTGATAATTAAGTTTTGTTATTGACATTATAGTTGTAAACTAGTTTTATTTAAGTTGAAAAGATGAACATCTAAATATCTTTTATATTACAATGTTATGTATGTTACATTTTAGTGATAAATAAATAATGTTAGTGGCAATATATTTGTAAACTAGTTTTATTTAAATTGAAAGGGTGGACATCTAAATATCTTTTACATTACAATTTTATGTATGTTGCATTTTAATGATAACTAAATTATGTTAATGGCATTATAGTTGTAAACTAGTTTTGTTTACGTTGAAAGGATGGACATCTAAATACCTTTTACATTACAATGTTATGTATATGTTATTGATTTTTATTTCACATGTGACATTGAATATCATAATATGGCAAATTTCAAGCAAACAAGTTGGAATGAAAAAAATATGATTCAAATTCCATTTCAACATTTTAAAAAATAAATAAAAATTCATAGAGACATAGTGTTTTAGATGTTTATATTTGATTTTTGTGGTTTATCATGTTTGTGATGACCTTTTGTTTAACCAAAGGAAATTTTTTGTTATAAATGGCTTAAAAAAAATATTTAGATTTATAATCAAATTGTATTTTGATAAAACAAATTTAAATGTCCTTGTCATGCATTTTCCAACCTTGAATGTTAATGCATTATAATTTCAAATCCATTTCATGTTTGTAAATAATGATGGAATGCAATTTTGCATTATCTATCATCATTTAGACAGTGATAATGTGTGCAAGCTTTGCACATTTGCATTGTAAGTTGTAATTTAGTTGTCAAGTACTATTAAAATCAACTTGTAAAATGTCAACCAATCTTTAATTTTTAAATCTATAATGTGTCAAGTCAATCTTTGTTTTTCATTTGGGCAAAGGTTTAAACATACCCTGTCACGAGGCACCCAATGTCCTATTTATCATCCCCCGTTGAGTTTTTTTGATGTGCTTAGCATTGTCCCTATCATCCTTTGTTGCCCAACATTTTCCCTTGCTAGTGTTTTGAACATCCTTCCCAATGCACTTGTTGTCCCCTATTGCCCCCCAAATCATTTGACGAAAAAATAATTCCTTTCCAACATCCCTCAATGTCGTTCTTGGTGCCCTTAATGTCCCCAAATGTCCTTCCCAATGCCCCCATCATCCTTTGCAAACAACCCATCGTGTTTTTTTTTTGGTGCAACCTTAATTATGTTCCCTAATGTCTTTCCTAACGTCCCTTGACATCCTTTTTGGCACCTATTATCACCTTCCCCCAAAAACTTGTTTCATTGTCCATTTCGGCATCCTTGGGTGTTCTTGAAGTCGCCCACCATCTCCCATTGTCCTTGGGTTCATCTTAATGTTTTTCAATGCACATAAACTTGGATGGAAAAAATGATGTGTTTTTTTTTATCAATTAATGTTTCCAAAACATTAAAATGTGTTTATGCTATAAAGTCCATAGAATAAATTGTTGTGAATGAATTATGTAATAAGCAAGGATAATTAAAAAATCAAATTTGAAATTGTTTATTGTTAGTCAAGGTTTATAACTTTTTTATCACATTGAAATTTTCATTTTCGGTTTTTAGTTATAGGTTTGTGTCCATTCCAAATGAAAAGATTGATTGAAAATTTTATGCTTTTAAAAGCCTTTGAGTTTAAAAGTCTCCAAAACTTTTTATGGGCTAAAGGTGATCAACACACTAAAACTAGGGTAAACTAATATAATTGTTGCATGAGTAAGGATATCAAAGGTCTTGGCTTCATTGATTAAAAAACAACTATGGACACCTTGTTGTGAAGTGGATTATCAACGCCCTAAAACCTAGCAATTCAAGCCTCAAACTTTTATTAGGTTCCAAATTAATGATGTGCAAGCCCTTTGAACACATGAAGTGGGGCCTTGAAGTAACCGAAGTCCATTTCCATGATACAAATTATAGGGGAAGATTTAAAAGGCTTGGAAATAGATGTATGAAAAGTTGAACTTTTCACCATGGCAAGTAGATGAGGCTATAAAGAAAGTAAACATATGGTGAGGCTTTAGTTTTAAGGGGTTGAAGTTTGAATTATCCATTCTTAAAGCTCAATAGTTATATAAGTCTGGCCTATGCATTTTAGGGGATCTATGGAATGTTAAAATCAAAGATTTTCATTCCCAAGATGAATTGAAAATTCTATTTCTTTTGGAGGAAGGGTGATATAACTATTGGCAATGGTTGTTAGTAGTTTGCTTGATGTTGGATCAAGGAATTGAGGCAACCAACTCTTAAATCCGGTGATGGGGAGTGGTTAAGTATTTACAATGACATAATTACATCCAACCCAATTAGGGTTTTTGCTACTACTTAAGGGTTTTGATCATATGTTGACAATTCAATTCAATAGGAAATGGTCATTCCAAAGGAGGTCTAGGTATTCACGGTTGAAGAATATTCCAAAACAATTTAGTTGATAACTGACCAACGGGTGTTTAAAGGGGTTTTGAAGAGAGTCTAGGTTTGCATTAAGATGTGTGTAAGGAGGGAAACGGTGAAATTGTTTTATGGGGCTTAAGGTGAACTCACATTTAACCTTGGAAATTGGAAGTGGAATAGGTAGGTGGAGCTAATGAATTACATGGCCAAACAAAGGTCGTGGTTAATTAAGTCTAGGAATTTTCTTGTCTATGATGTGATTGAAAAGTGGGAGGAATCCTTCCCAAATTTTTTTAGCTAAATTGGAAAAATGTCTAGAACAAATGTAAAGCCAAAAAAGACTCAAGTTTCATGTGGTTATTGTGGCACCAAACGTTTATAGTCAATAGCTAACAAGCCAATGCCAATCACAACATCCCAATAGATTACTCGTTTCGTGGGTATGCAACTTCAAAATCTGTCACCCAAAAATTCTAGTTTTATTCAAGAATTATTAAAGCATGGGAACTTGCTTTCTCATTCTTTTTCCAACTTTGATTACTTATAAACATTATTGGGTCTAAAAAAACCTTGAGGCTTGACAATGTTTGTTTAACAAATGTCTACCTAATAGGATTTTAAAAATTAGCTCCTTATGGACCTTACTTAGAGGAGTCACTATGTAGGCCATTTGGAATGAAAAAAACGATCTAGTTTTCAAACAACAATAGGTGGCATTCATGAAGTCAAGCTCCAGAAATTTATGTGGGAAAGGCTATTGATGAAGGGAAGCTTGAACGGCAATATGTGTTGCAACAAATTCAAAAGAACCTAGACAATGAGAATAGAATCTTAGAAGCCTTTAATAGGGTTTAGGGTCTTCATCATGCTATTTGTTTGCATGATGGCCATAAGGTTAAATGGTGTTATCAACCACCTTTGAATGGTAATATCTCTTGGTAAACTTTCGAGCTTCAGTTGATTTGGGTTTGTCTTCCTTCGGTCCTTCTACTTTTTTTGTATGATGGTTTTCTATGCAATGTTTCTTTCCATTTCTTTCAAAAAAAAAAACCTTTGATTGATCGATAACCATAACATTTTTGCTTGCAAGTTCTAAATATATTATAGTTACCCAATTTAGTTGGTTTGTGTCTTTTGGGTGACATGGTAGCGATTTTTTCCATTTACACATTGGTCTTAGTTTTTTTGGTAAAAAATTGCATTGTGAATCAATCAACATTATATTAATTTAATACCATACCTATGACTAATAATCAACAAATATTGTCAAAATATTCATTGTTAAAAAATGGCAGTCCCATTTTGAATATTTTGTAAATAGTAGGCAATTATTATTGCTAAATATTTAATAGGTTAACAATGAAATGTGGCAACCCAATGTTTTGGATTGTTACTTAGAAACAATGGGTGCAAGGTTCAATTTTCTAAAATTTTGGCATTATGATTTTTTTTTTGTTTGCCCCTTAGAAAATAAATTAACACACCAACCATAGCCATGATGGTTGTCTTAAGTTTTTTCATCCACTTTATCCTATTTTCAACCCCAAATCTAATGCCCAGTAAATCATGCTTGATAAAAGACATAATTCATGTAATTTGCACAAAATTGAAGAAATTAATAAATAGTGAAAATTAAATTGATCAACCATAAAATTGGAATTGACCACTTTTTGATTGGGCACTAAAAGTATTCCATAACTAATATATATTTACTTAACTCCTTTTCAATTCTAAAACTTCAACAAGTGCTTTATATGACAACGAATTGAATAAAATTACAAATGTATTATGGCCCATCAAATTTGTGCCCAACAAATTTATTAAAGGTGGGATGGAGAATGAAATTGGGGCATGACTTGGAGGTAAATATATTTTTTAATGTTTTTGTAAGGATTAGTTGGTAGGCCTAAGGAGGAAACAATTGATGCACATTGCACATAACCATTGTTACGGTCACCTTTTTTATACAAATGTTCTTAAATGTTTTGGATGGACTTCAACTTTTGGTAACATGTAAAGGACCCTTCACCACCCTTTAATTATAAAGATTTTTACCCTTTAATTATAGAGGTTTTAAAAATCAATAGGCACAATTATTAGATATACATTCAAGAATCTCCTCCCCCCCACCCCAACCATCTTTTCTTGGACACATGTCACAAAATGTCTCTTCTCCATTTATTTCCATCTTGGTTAAAATTCAAGACAATATGAACTAGTTTTTCAAGCTATGGACATGTGAAATGAAATTATTATTATGAAATGAACATCTCGAATGAAAATGGATGGTCCAACATGTGCATAATCTTGGGTGCCTATATCCCAACTTAACATGTGTTTTGACACCTTTAAAAATTGAAGCCCCAAAATGTAGAATAATCCAACTTTCTATGAGAATATATAGATGAATAAAATTATCTTTTGTGATTAAATTATTTTGAATCATAATCCCCACATCAATACACATACCCATATCAAGTTTCAAGTCCATTATAAGGAAATCCACAATTCCTTATTATTCTTGTAATAGATTTATAGATTTTTTGCATGTTTGTAACACACACAACAAAAGCATTCTATATGCACATAACACTTATGTAAAATTTATATATTGAAATGGATTCAATTATAACATTGAATGATTTGGTGAAAGTGGACATATTTGATCTTCTTGCAACAATAATAAATCTTTGTCATTTCTTTTTCCATTCTTAGTTTTGAGTTATTTGTGTGTTGTTGCTATTGGATTAATTTGATCCTACCAATGCCTTAAAGCAAAGATCATGCATCCACTTGGGTACTATGCTTTTTTGGCAAGGATCATGCTTTCACTTGGATTTCTAATATCTTAACATTGTAAGTAGCTCGGACCTTGAAATCGAAAATAGGTTATTTTCAAAGCACAACTCTTATAAAATTTTGCAAGTTAAAATTAGCTTAAAAGATTAAGCATTTTGATTTATAACTCTAGAAGTCAGGAAGAGGAGAGAGATGAGTTGATAGTCCACTTATTTCAAAGACCATTGCTAAGCATCCCATTTCATTGCATTAACATGCAATTTTGATTCACTTGTGTTTTTAATCATATGTCAAGGAGTACAAATTGATATATGAAAGTGAATGAGACATTTTGAAGTGCGATTATGTCCAATATTGAGTAAAATCAATGTAAATATCATGGCATGAACCTAATGGATTTTGCACTTTGCACTTGTATTATCGATCAATCGATCTTAAGTAGCAAAAAAAAAGGTAAGCCTTTAAGCATTGAAATGGTTAGAACTTTGATACGACTTGTTTCCTTTCATTTTCCTTCTCAATGTCAAATATCAAAAAAACATATATATACATATACATATGTAAATGTAATATATATACATATTCACACACACACATGTATAGCATGTTTACATCATTTGCAAAAGACGCTGGCAAAATTCTCCATGAGGATTGTGGAGTCAAGCTTGTATTGGTTGCAAGGTGGAAGTTTTTCAAAGGACTCCACATAGCCTACCTCTTTTGCCTCTCTCTCTCTCTCTCTCTCTCTCTTTGGATAAGTTTGAACAGGTAGGTATCTTCCTATCTAAGCCATCCAGCACAAAAGTGGTTTTGTTTGTGTCTGAAGTGGCAGTGCCTACTAGATAGGCATTTTCTCTGGTTTAATGTTAGGTGTCAAGCTCTCAAGTTTTGAGGGTGAAAGTGTGAATTTGGGTTTTCAACATTTTTATTTCCCAATCAAAATAGGACATTTTTTTTGTTACCAAGTTACTACTAGGTATGTCCTATAATTGATGCCCTTGCCTTTAGCCTAGGCCAAAAATGGGTAAAACAAAAGGTAGGCATAGAAATTATGGGCACCCAATGAAGTGGGCCAAACATGCACCTAAGAGGCCTAAATCCCCTTTAAGGGCGAGGGGGGTTTGGGTTTTTGGAACTTTTGTTGTTCTCAATGCGTTCCTGTCAAGTTCCCAATGAGTTCTTAACATCTTCTCCAAGTTCTCAATGTGTTCCCCAACAGTTTCCCCAAGTTCACAATGTGTTCCCAATAGTACCTCACTTTGTCCCATACGCTTTGTCCAACATTGTTCACTCGAAACCTATATGGATGGGTCTACATTGGGACTTACATGTTTCTATGTTTGGAGTGAATACTTATATATTGGGGAGTCTTGAAAGCTTTAGATTTTTATTTTTTTTGGGTGATGGGCCAATCAAAGAGGCTCATTGCCCAGCCCCCAAAACAAAGAAAAATCTGAACTTGGAATGCACCCACTCCCCAAACCCTAAACCAATTGATATGAATTATATATATAGCTCATGAACTGAGGACCCATGTTGTGGCGATAACAATGTTTTTTTAAGGGAGATGACCAATTCATGTGTTGTGCTTGCCAAGCCTTCAAGGGCTTTCATCCAGCAGAAAAAAGGTAGAGCTTGGGATTCCATCAAAAGCTTGCTTCTACTTACTAGCAAATACTGCACTTTACACAAAAGCTGCACTTGGGGGTTGCTTGTTGTGTTCCCAATGTATCCAAAAATCCATGACTCTTCTTTAATGGTTCATTTTCAGCTTTTGATTCTTTGTTTACATCATGGGTCCACATGTAAAAAAATTTGAGCTAGTTTTGACACACTTTTGTTGTGCTCTTGTCAAAAGTAACTTGGGTTTGGACATAGATCGAAAAAGAAGAAGAAAAAGGCTCTATGTCCATACCCAAGTAAGTTACTTTTGACAAGAGCACAAACTCTTGTTAACAAGAGAATCAAGATGCTCGAAGTTGCTTACAAGAAGAGGTTGTTAATTTGGGCTTCCACATAGAGCAACTTATTAGGGCATCTTCACCCACACCCACCCACTATTAGGGCCTCAACTCATATGTAAGCACATCCAATGGACTATGTTAAATTACTCCCTCATCCCGATTCCTCATCCATAAGCATGAAAAAGTGGATGATATAAAGTGAGAGACTAATTAAATATCATAACCTAAAGAGTCAAATCATTATGGTTGGCCAATGAAAAACAATTACATCCTTTTGCTAGCCCTAGGTTTTATTTTGCAGGCACTATTTTGGAAGGTCCAAATTGAGTTTCCCATCACCTAATTGACTCCTATACTCAATCCAAATTAGAGTGTACAAGCCATTTTAGTGCTATGGGTTGAGATGGTGTTAAAAGTAACATCATCTTTTGGGTTTTCAATTTTCAACATGGTCCCCTCATTATTTACATTAGTGTATGTGCTCTTGGAGGTGAGGTTTTTGATGTTTTACAACTCCCCAAAAATTAAAAACCTCACACACACACACACACACACACACACACACTTTCTCTCTCTTCAAAAGCAAGTTTTGACACCATATTATTGTCTTAATTGGATACAATGTCACTAAAATCCCTTGATTTTCCACTTCCTTTATGAAGTTCACTCAATACCATCTCATTTGAACATACTCTCTATTTTTTTTCATGTGCAATTTTCACAACACAAAAGTTCTCGAATATTTTTTTTCAAAAAAAGGTCTAAGTTAGTTCCTTAAGTTTTTTTTTTTTTTAATAAAAAAATTGAGATAATTTGGATTGCCTTAGTTTTAGCATTGCACGCCAATTGTAAAAAATTGTAGGTTTCACTATTTCACAACATTCCATGTTGTCAGAAGCCTATGCAGTTGTGTAAACACAAGTTCCATGTGTTAGACGAGTACCACCCATTTCAGACTTTTGGGAACCAAAATAGTCCCAAGAATCTTGGCTAGTTTTCAAAAGCAAGCAATAGATCCATCCCATGTGAAATTTGCCACCCACCCACACACCCTTCCATCCCTCTCTCTCTCTCTCTCTCTCTCTCTCTCGGAACTTGAAAGAGTGGCCCCCCAATTAGCCATAGGGAGCTCACAACACAATTGCCTCCAATGGGAGCCTTACCATGTTGAAAAAATGTGTTGGAATCATTAAAAAAAAAGGAAAAAAAAGAAAAAAAGCAAAAAAGCAAAAAAAAAAAAAAAAGGCAAAAAAAAAAAAAAAAAAAACAAAAAAAAAAAAAAAAAAAAAAAAGGGCAACCATAAAAAATCAACTACTCAAAACAATGTGATCAACATTGATGATGCATACCGTCCATCCATGGTGGGGTGAAGAGATGCAACCCCCCTTTTTTAAAGAGATTATTTTGGATCTTGTGTGGATGTAGTTTGAAAATTTTCCACCAAAGTTTTTATTTCTCGACAACATAACATGTGTTCAAATTCACGCAATAAAATCATACAAACATGGAACAAGTTGGGATTCCAACTTTAATGAGAAAAAGATCCACATTGTTGTTCCATTTTTTGTCCAAAGTGAACATGAACCCACATGTACTAGTAACGGGTGTTGTATTGGTATATAGCTAATTGTTTTCTTAGTTCTTGAATTTAATGTTCATCTTTTTTCGTTTTTATATAGTAGTTTGTTAATCTCATTTTTTTTTCATTTTTGTAATAATATGCAACTCAAATTTCACCTTAACATATCAATATTCATATTTTCATAATAATAAATATTTTAAAAATTATATTTATACTATTTTTCTAGACTTGCTACAATTTGGGTTTGTACAAACTTACATAGCTTCTACATACTAAAATTTGTAAGTCAAGATTGCATTTTAATTAAGTTTTAAAAATTCCCCTTTCTCAAAGCCATTTAGTTTCAAGGAGATCAATCCAAAGGTACAAAAAAAAAAAACCCTACATTTTTGGGTTGTTTTTGTAGTTACGAAAAAAATAAAAATAAAAAATAAAACCTAGAACCCTAATTTTTGTGTGTGTGAAAAAGTGTAATTTATGCTCTCCCACTTTTCCTAAAGGCAAAAAGGCCTAAGAAAAGGCATAAATCCAAAGGTATCAAATTCCACCTCAGGTTGTTATGTTGGATTATGTGGACCCACCATCCATCAATGCATCATCATCCATTGGAAACCCATTACCACATTATGATCCATTGTGGATGAACTAGAGTTAAGTCACCAAGGCCAATTCCACCTCATTACTAACCTATCCTCTAAACTCTCCTACTTCTCCCTTCTCATACTTTGAGGTAACTACTACCTATGTAATGTAATTGGGTTAAGCATCATTGATATATGTATATATATAGGTAGGAAATGTAATTAGGTAGGTACCTACCTCCCTATGTAGATAGGTAGGTTGGTAACTAAGTAGGTAGATGGATGTGGATGATTAGTGTATATCTAATTTCATAGTGGTTAGCTATGGGATACACCATTCCTCCTTGAAGGTCTCCCTCCCCCCCCTTCTCCACCACAATGATGAGTAAAATATAGAGGGCTTCATCCTTGTCAAAGAGACAAAATGCACAAATTATGGGCACAAATGGGAATTGTCATATAGTGGGTTGTTGGAAGTGAGGTAAATCTCACATGAAGCAAAAGAAAATTTTCATTTTGAATATTCTTACATGGGCAATCTAATTGTCAAAAAGCATGGAATTTTAATTATAAATTATTACATGTAAATATTTTTTTGGGTGTGTATTTATGCTTTCGCACATCTTTTAACAATAAAAAATACACCCAAAAAAGTTTTGGACAAAAGTAGAATGGTTAATCATAAATTTATTTATTTTTGATTTAAAAATTAGATCCTATTGCAATTTTGAAAGCCTAATAAGCAAGCCGAATTTTGCAAACCCTAATATTGTACTCACTATCCACCAAATCCCCAACTCTATGAAACTTCATCTTTAAAAAAATCTTATTCAATTTGGTTTCTTCCAAAATTTGAAAAGTAATAAACTTGGATGGAAACACTCATTTGACCAGGAGCAGGTTGTTATTAGGTAGGTAGTAAAAGCAGTTTCTTACCTATGTATAAACCATCTACTTACTTAGTAGTTACCTATTTTTGTAACCTATGTATGTATGTATGTATGTATGTATGTATGTATGTATGAGACCTATTTCCTACAGAATTGGTTACCAAGGTGAAACCAAATGTTAACTCAGTTGAGGTTCATCCACAATTGTGTTGAACATGTGTTGGGGCATGTGATGAGGTCTTCCCAGGCCTGACTGGTCTGCCCTGCCAATGACACCAGTTGGTGTGGTTTGGTGGTGTTAGGTGGGAAGGCCACAACTTATGCAACATGCTTTGCTTTTATCCGCCGGGCATGCACATGGGATGCTTTTGGCAAGGCTGATGAGCCCTTTGTTAGCACGTTCTTATTAGCCTAGCCTACGTCCAATGGTGCACTCACTAACAACAACCTCTCAAGCTTTCTCTCACGACAAAACAAATCCATGGTTAGTCAATGAGTCTCATCGTTAGCTCATTAATTTCCTAAACAACAACCTCTCAAGCTTTCTCACGACAAAACAAATCCATGGTTAGTCAATGAGTCTCATTGTTAGCTCATTAATTTCCTTACTATGGCTTAGCACAAACGATGACAAACAAACATTTCTCATAATCATGATTATTTACACCATAATGAACGAAATTACTCTCATCTTATTATTCTTTCTCCCATGCTCCAAAGTTGCAACAAAGAATAAAATAAATAATTTTAAAAAAATAAATCATAAAAACAACCTACACCAATGACTTGAAGAAAAACCGTCTATTGGATTCGAAGCTAATGAAGTTGTCTTGTGCTCAAATGGACATAGTCTTTTCATCATCATCTCTTATACACAAGGTTTTTTTCTTTTTCTTTTTCTCTTCAATTTGATTTGGTAGCCAAATTGGAGATCGTTGACAAAAGATTTAATCAAATTTGGCTTTAGACCATTTATACAAAAAATAATTTATTTGGAAAGAATTTTTTTTGGTCTTTCTTTTGGCTAAGAACCTGTTGCCAAAACCTGACAAGGTTTTTGTTGAAAAAAATTGAAATCTGGCGAATTAGGTCCCATTTTTTTTTCACAAAAATCATATGTATGTGTTGAAATTTGCATTTTCTCAGCATGAAAAAAAGGTGAAAAATTTCCTCTAAAAAAAACCCTAGTAGTAAGTAGGGTTGCCATGAGATAAATAAATCCCCAACACTAAATAAGGAGTGCAAAAACCAACACGAAACCCTTTAGCAAATAAATAAGTAAAAAAAATTAAGTAGTGCAACGAAGCAACATGAAACCTTTAATTTTTTAATTTTTTTCACAATTTAATTTTTTTTCAATTTTCCGAAATAAAGTAAAATTGGGATTTTTGTTTTTTGGGCTTCCTAGTGAAAATTCAACTACCAACTTTTTTCTTGTTTGGGGGGGGGGGGGGGGGGGGGGGGGGGTGATTTTCAACAAAAAAATTTTTTAAAAATTTTTTTTTGGGGGGTTGTGAAAATAAAAAAAAAAAAATGCAAAAAAGTGTTC
>Ga0116227_10012276_pt1 | contig 14021 bp, 12 predicted proteins | sample S1TSphgellanicum_FD_89693 | JGI IMG/M metagenome (GOLD analysis project Ga0116227, IMG submission 89693) | Host-associated microbial communities from peat moss isolated from Minnesota, USA - S1T2_Fb - Sphagnum magellanicum MG | ecosystem: Host-associated > Plants > Peat moss > Unclassified... | reverse complement strand
TCTTCCGCCGCGTTTCCCATCGTTGCCGGGCTGCTCGTGCCGGATTCGCGGCTGGTTGTTACCGGCGTGGGCCTCAATCCGCTGCGTACCGGGCTGTTCGAGACGCTGCGGGAAATGGGCGCGGAACTCACCATCCGCAACGCGCGCATCCAGGGCGGTGAAAACGTCGGCGATATCGTCGTGGAGCATACCGCACTCGCCGCCGTGGACGTACCGCCCGAGCGCGCGCCCAGCCAGATCGACGAATACCCGATACTTGCCGTCGCCTGCGCCCTGGCGCGGGGCACCTCGCGCCTGCGGGGCCTGCATGAGCTGCGGGTGAAGGAGAGCGACCGGTTGGCCGCCACCGCCGCCATGCTGCGCGCAGGCGGGGTGCGGGTGGAGATCGAGGGCGACGACCTGATCGTCCATGGCATGACGAACCCGCCCGGCGGGGGCATCGTGGAGACGCATATGGACCACCGGCTGGCGATGAGCGCGCTGGTATTTGGGCAGGTAACGCAGGCGGAGATGCGGATAGACGATGCAAGCTTCATCGACACCTCCTTCCCCGGCTTCGTGACTCTGATGCGCGGGCTGGGCGCTTCCATGGCCGCACCATGATCATCGCCATCGACGGCCCCGCCGCGGCGGGCAAGGGCACGCTGGCGCGGCGTATCGCAAGCGCACTTGGGCTGCCTTATCTGGATACCGGGCTGCTCTACCGTGCGGTCGGGCGCAGGGTGCTGGATATGGGCGGCGACCCGGCCGACCCGCAAGCCGCGAGCGACGCCGCAAGGCGCCTGCGGGAGTCGGATTTGGCACGCAACGATCTGCGCGGCGGCCCGGCGGATAAGGCGGCCAGCCAGGTTGCCTCCATCCCCGCCGTGCGCGCGGCGCTGCTCGATTTCCAGCGGCATTTCGGCAGCAAAAACGGCGCGGTGCTGGATGGCCGGGATATCGGCACGGTGATTTTTCCGAATGCGGATATCAAGCTCTTCGTCATTGCGAGCCTGGATGCGCGCGCCGCGCGACGCCATGCGGAGCTGAACGCCAAGGGCGAGCGCGTTTCGCTGGAGGATGTGCGGGCGGATCTGGCGGCGCGCGACACCGCCGATGCCAACCGCATCGCCGCACCGCTGGTCGCCGCACCGGATGCGACCGTGTTCGACACGACGGAGATGGATGCGGATACGGCGTTCGAGAAGGCGTTGGCGCTGATCCGCCGGGCGGGCGGCGGCGGGTCTGCCGGCGCTGCCCTTGACGGTTAGGGAAACCCCGGCACTATCCCCGTATTGAACGGGGAAACAGGATGACTGCCAACAACGCCCATACGGTGACCCAGGCGCTCGCGACACGGCGCTCGGTTCGTGACTTTCTGCCCGACGCTGTGCCGGTCCAAATCCTGCAGGAGATTTTGCGCAAGGCGGCGCGCGCCCCCTCCGGCGGCAATTTGCAACCCTGGCACGTCACCTTGCTCTCGGGCGCGCCGTTGCGGCGACTGCAGGAAGAGGTTCTGCGGCGGGCCGAGGAATTTCCGCGCGGCGAGGCTGAGGAATATGCCGTGTATCCGGCCGATCTGGTACCGCCTTACGCCACACGGCGCTTCAAGGTGGGCGAGGATATGTACCGGCTGCTCGGCATTCCGCGTGAGGACAGGGCGGCCCGCAGGTTGTGGTTCAAGAATAATTTCCGCTTCTTCGGCGCGCCAGTAGGGCTGTTCTGCTTCATCGACCGGAATATGGGTCTGGGCCAGTTCTCGGATCTCGGCATGTTCCTGCAAAGCATCATGCTGCTGCTGCGCGAGGCTGGGCTGGATTCCTGCTCGCAGGAGGTGTGGTCGCTCTTTGCCCCCACCATCTACCGCGTGCTCGGCACGCCGGCGGAGCGGATGCTGTTCTGCGGCATGGCCATCGGCCGCGCGAACCCGGCCGCGCCGGTGAACACGCTGGTCTCCGATCGCGCGATTTTGGAAGATTTTGCAAAATTTGAAGGATTTGACGAATGACTCGCAGCCGCACGATTACCTGGGAAGACCCGCTCGCCACCGCTGCCAAAGTGCGCGGCATGAACGGGCTTGAAGCGCTGCACGCCGCGATGGCCGGCGAAATTCCACCGCCGCCAATTTCACAACTTCTGGGCACAAAACTTACAAAGGTAGAGCCGGGCAATGTGACCATGGAGCTGCCCATCGGCGAATATCTCTACAACCCGATCGGTTCCGTGCATGGCGGCGTGGCAGCGACGCTGCTGGATTCCGTGCTGGGCTGCGCCGTGCAGTCCACGCTGCCGCAAGGGCGCTTGTATACCACGCTGGAGTTGAAAATCAGCTATCTCCGGCCAATCACGGAAGCCACTGGAACCGTTACGGCCATTGGCCGGGTACTTACCTCGGGCCGCAAGGCCGCTTTTGCCGAGGGGCAGATCACGGATGCCTCGGGCAAGCTGCTGGCCACCGCTTCGACCACCTGCGCCGTCTGGGACATGTCATCCGGCTTGTAAAATCCGCTGGCCCAGCCATTATCAAAAAAAACGTCCAGAACAAAACGGAGCTAAAAATGGCCCATGATTTTCAACTTCTGATCAAGTCGCTCCTGAAAATGCCGATCGCGCAGGCGAGCCGCAAGGAGATCGTCTATCGCGGGGATTTGCGCTTCTCCTATCCGCAATTCGTGGAGCGGGTGCACCGGCTCGGTGCGGCGTTGACAGCGCTTGGGGCCAAGCCCGGCATGCGCATTGCCATGGCGGATTGGGATTCCCACCGCTACTTAGAGGCGTATTTCGCCATTCCCATGCTCGGCTGCACGCTGATGATGGTGAATATCCGCCTGGCACCGGAGCAGATCGCCTACACCGTCGATCATTCCGATGCCGAGATCATGCTCGTGAACAAGGATTTCTACGCCGCCTGTCATGCGATCCGCGACAAGCTGCCGAAGGTGCAAAAATATATCTGCCTCGCGGATGACAACGCGCCGGCCGATAATGGCTATGGCGAAGGCTATGCGGGCGATTACGAAGCCCTGCTTGCTGCCGCCACGCCGTTGCCGGAATTCCCCGATTTCAGCGAGGAAACGACCGCCACGACATTTTACACCACCGGCACCACCGGGCAGCCCAAGGGCGTGCATTTCTCGCACCGCCAGCTCGTGCTGCACACGCTGCTGCTGATGTCCACGATGGGCATGGCCGGGGTGAACGGGCGTGTTTCGCGGGAAGACGTGTATATGCCGCTGACCCCGATGTTCCATGTTCATGCCTGGGGATTTCCCTATGTCGCGACCTGCATGGGCATGCAGCAGGTTTATCCGGGGCGGTTCCTGCCGCCGGTCGTGCTGCGGCTGCTGGCAACCGAGCGGATCACCGTCTCGCATTGCGTGCCGACGATCCTGCACATGCTGCTCACCGCACCCGAAGCCGCCAATCTGGATCTGCGCGGCTGGATGGTGGTGATCGGCGGTTCCTCCATGCCGCGCGCGCTTTGCGATGCGGCGCTGGCGCGCGGGATCGATGTGTTCTCGGGCTATGGCATGTCGGAGACCTGCCCGATTGCGACGATGAGCCAGATCACGCGCGACGCGCTGGCGGATGCCGATGCGCAGGGTGCCGAAATACGCTGCACCGCCGGGCTGCCGGGCGCGTTGATCGAGCTGGCGATCGTGGATGAGGACATGAATAAGTTGCCACATAATGGCACGGCCTCCGGCGAGGTGGTGCTGCGCGGCCCATGCCTGACGGATGGGTATACGAAAAACGAAGAGGCGAGCGCCGCGTTATGGCGCGGCGGCTGGCTGCATACCGGCGATATCGGCAGCGTCGACAAGCATGGCTATCTGCATATTCTGGACCGCAGCAAGGATGTGATTAAAACCGGTGGGGAGTGGATTTCCTCCATCGGGCTGGAAGATATTCTGCTGCTGCACCCGGCGGTGAGCGAATGCGCGGTGGTGGCGGTCGAGGATGCGCGCTGGGGCGAACGGCCGCTCGCGATCGTGGTGCTGAAGCAAGGTGCAAGCGCCACGCAGGAGGAGATCAAATCCCTCATCCGCGCGCGGGTGGATGCGAATGAGCTGTCGCGCTTCGCGGTGCCGGACCATGTGGTGTTTGCCGAGGCGCTCGAGAAAACCTCAGTCGGCAAGCTGGATAAAAAGAAGATGCGCGCGATTTACGGGAGCGTGAAGGCGGCCTAGCGCCGGATGACTGAATTCGCCTCTCACTTATATTTGGCGGGCGATGACATGGAGGAGAGATCGCGAAGCGATCCCACCTCCAACCATGCAACGCCGAAGCGGCAATCAGGCGAGCGCGTCCTCACCATCCAGAATGGCGGCCACCGCATGGACCACGGCGGCAATCCGCACCGATGCCTGCACCTGTTCGGTGGAGAGCCCGGCCTCGCGCACGACCTTCTCATGGCTCGTCAGGCACATGCCGCAGCCATTCACCGCCGAGACCGCAAGCGACCAAAGCTCGAAATCCACTTTCTCCACGCCTGGCTTGCCGATGACGTTCATGCGCAGCCGCGCCGGCAGACGCTCGTAATCACCCCCCACCAGATGCACGAAGCGGTAATAGATGTTGTTCATGCCCATGATCGCGGCAGCGGCCTTGGCGGCATTGAGCGCCTCCGGCGAGAGCTGCGGGCCAAATTCTGCGGTGATCGCGCGGATTACCTCTGCGTTACGCGAGGCCAGCGCGCTCGCGATGAACGTGCCGGCGCGCTGCTGGGTGCTGAGCGAAGCTTCCGCCGCCAGCGAGCCAAGGTTGAGTTTGATGTCCTTCGCATATTCCGGAAGGCGTTCTTTTAACGCTTCAATCGACATAATTTTCTTCCCACAAAAAACGCCGGAGGATCTTTGCTCCCCCGGCGCAAATCCACGTTCATAAATCCCGTTTCTGTGAAATTCGCTGGAATGAGTCAGCTGGCGCGGCGGTGTAGGCCCCGGAGCGGAGCGTACTCAATGTACGCGAGCACCGGAAGCCGACACCAACGCCTCAGATGGCCATTACAGTAGAATTTTACGCGGCGGGCTTGAGGAATTCTTCGCCCTTCTGCCAGTTGCAGGGGCAAAGCTCGTCGCTCTGCAGGCCGTCCAGCACCCGCAGAACTTCGGCGGGGTTACGGCCCACGTCGAGGTCGTTCACCGAGACGAAACGGATGATGCCCTCGGGGTCCACGATGAAGGTGGCACGCAGCGCGACACCGGCGGATTTCGAGAGAATGCCGAGCGCCTCGCAAAGCTCGCGCTTCACGTCGGCCAGCATGGCAATCGGCAGGTTCTTGAGATCGTCATGGTGCAAGCGCCAGTTCAGATGCACGAAATCGGAATCGGTGGAGGCGCCGTACACGACGGTGTCACGGTCCGCGAAATCGCCCTTCAGCTTGCCGAACGCGACGATCTCGGTCGGGCAGATGAAGGTGAAGTCTTTCGGCCAAAAGAAAAACACTTTCCACTTGCCTTCGTCGCTCTTGTCCGTGATTTCGACGAAGGCGGTGTCCAGCTTCAGGCCTTCCGGGCCACCCTGTACGGCGGTGAGGGAAAACGAGGGGAAATGATCGCCAATGGTCAGCATTCTGGGCTTCCTTGATGTTAAAACGTCTTAAACGTTCTACTGTTATGTGCGATGCAGCATAAACATGCCAATGAATAATTCATCACAACTTGATCGAAAAACTCGATGACGCCCCTGCCGACCCCCCAGCAGCTTCGCTATCTCATCACTTTGGCGGAAACCAGCCATTTCGGGCGGGCGGCGGCGGCCTGCGCGGTGTCGCAATCGACGCTCTCCGCCGGGATTTTAGTGCTGGAGCGCCAGCTGAACGCGCAAATTCTCGATCGATCGGCGGCCAAGCATGTCGTGTTCACCCCGCTCGGGCAGGATCTGGTGACGAAAGCGCGAGCAGCGCTCTCGGCGCTGGGCGCGCTGGCGGAGGCGGCGGATGCCGCGCGCGCACCGATGACCGGGCCGCTGCGTCTCGGGTTGATTCCCACCATCGGCCCGTTCCTGCTGCCCCGGCTGATGCCGGCCCTGCGCGAGCTATATCCCGCACTGCAACTATTCCTGCGCGAGGACCAGACCGACCGGCTGCTGGACCAGCTGGATAGCGGGCAGCTGGACGTGTTGCTGCTGGCCGAACCCTGCGCCTGCGGCAGTGCGGAGACATTCTCGCTGGTGCGGGATGAGTTTCTCGCGGCGCTACCCAAGCACCACCCGCTGGCAGCGCGCGAGAGCGTGCCGCTGGCCGCCCTTTCGGCCGAGCGGTTTCTACTGCTCGAGGACGGGCATTGCCTGCGTGACCAGGTGCTGGCCGCTTGCGGCGCGCAGATGGCGCGCGAACAGAAATTCACCGCCACCTCGCTGCACACCTTAATTCAGATGGTTGCGGGCGGGCTGGGTGTGACCATCGTGCCCCGGCTGGCCGTAACGGCGGGCATTACCGCCGGGGCGGATGTCGAGTTGCGACGTCTGGAAGGGGCGGGCGGCTGGCGCAGCATCGCTCTGGCCTGGCGGCCCGCAAGCCCCCGCGCCGCGGAATACCGGGCGCTGGCGCCGCTGATCGTGTCGGCTTGCAGCTAAGCGCGATCGTTCGAGGTTCGCTTAACTGAGCGAGCGGAAACCGTGAATCGTCGTTAGAAATTAAGGTAGAGCATGATCGCACTCAAAGCGATCGCACTCTAAGCTGTGATTTAGAGGCGGATTCACACATTAAATCAGATCGCAAAGCGATTCGATTTAATGTCATCCGGCTCTAAGCGCCCAAACGGCGGCGATTGGCGCGGACCTTACGGCGGTAGAGCTGCATGACCTTGTCGGCGCCGAGATCGTGCTGGCCGCCGAGCGCCGCCATCATCATCATCTGCCCGCCTTCGGCCATGGTTTCGAGTTTTTCGGAGACCATGAGTTCGGCCTCGCGCTGGGAGTCCGGGCCGCCCAGCGCCATTTTCGTCAGGCGCAGGGCAATCACCTGATTGGCCTCGATGGCCAGCATGGTGCTCTGGAACGCCATATTGGCGAAATTCATGTTGGGCCAGGGGAAACGCGTGTTCGATTTAGCCATGTTTAAAAAAGCCTTTGGTTGATCGGACATCATATGCGCCCGAATCGCGTAAACCCCAAGGGGATTCATGTTGCATTGCAGCATTGTTACCCGGAGATCAGTTCCACTTGCCGCGCCAGCCGGGCCAGCGTTTCCGCGCCCGGCCCCTCGGGCAAAGGCGGCCGGGCTGCCGGCCGGGCCGTAAGGCTCTGCACAAGCCATGCCGCCCAGTCGCGCCAGATCGGGCAGGAATCCTGCGTTATCAGGGGCCTGTCGAGCGCCAGGACTGAGAGCCGCCCGGCCATGCGGCGCAAGGCCGCGTCCACGATGGCGCCACGCTCGATCGTCGCGTCGCGGCCTTTATGCGGTTCCAGCAAGGCGCGGGCCAGGGCTGCTTCCAGATTATTGCTGGCCAGGCCCGCGGCGCGCCGGGCCGAATCCGGGGCCGGCATGCCCTCTACCAGCGCAGAGAACACGGCTTTGGCATAATCGGCATGGGCGGCGATGGCCCGGGCGATGTTCTGCTCGAGCCGCGCACCCTCGAAATCCGGCCAGAGCAGCAAATTGCCCAGAACGGCCAGCAGGCCGCCCAAAAGGGTGTAGCCGACGCGGGAGGCGGCGATGGTCAGCTCATCCGCACCCGGAGCGATTTGCTCAACGAGCAGCACGATCATCGGCGTAAGGGCCGCGATGAACGCGCCATAGCTGACCGAGCGGATGGTGAATGCGAACATGGTGAGCGGCAGCATGGCGAAGGCCAGCTCCACGCGGGTTTGCGCGACGAGCCCGATGCCGGCCGCGACCAGGCCGCCCAGCGCCGTGCCGGCGATGCGCTCGGCGGAGCGGACCCAGGTGGCCGAGAAATAGGGTTGCAGGCAGAGCACCATGGTAATGGTCGCCCAATGCGCGAACTGGCCGCCATACAGCATCGTCCAGGCCAGAACCGGCGTGGCGATGACGGCGGCACGCAGCGCGTGGCGCATCGGAATGGAGCCGAGGTTGAAATTCTGTTGGATGGGCGTGAGGATTCGCGAACGCAGTGGCGGCTGTTCGGCGAGGCCGGCAAGCGGTTGCGTATCCGGTGCGGAGACCGTAACGAGCACCGCGAGATTTTCGGTCACAGCCTCCAGCAGATGGCGCTGCTCGGAGGCTTCGGGAAATTTTTCCAAATCGTTGCGCAGGCGTTGCAGGCTCGCTTGTTTCTTCGCGGTTTCCAGCACGCGGTCACGCAGAAAATCCGGGCCGATGGCGGCGAGCCAGCCGGCGATGCGCCGGAGCGGCGCGGCGGCGGCAGGCCGGCTGGCGGCATCCGATTCCAGAGAATCCGAAAGCGCAATGAGTCCGGCGAAGAGCTGTTCCAGGGCTTGCAGGCGCACCAGCGTTTGCGACGCGCGGGGCGTGACGAGGCCGCGGCGCTTGAAGGTCTGGAAGGTGACATCTCGCGCCGCCTCGATCGCCTCGCGCACGCCCCGGCGATGGGTGGCCGCATGCGCCTCGAAAGCCGCCACGCTTTCCTCTGCGGCGGCCAGCGCCACAAGGTCGCGCGCCAGGCTGGCGAGCCTGCGCGCGACCTCTGTCAACGCGCGGCGGGCGGGGGCGTAGGGGTGGACCTGCCAGATGACGAGGGTGAGCAGCACGGCCCAGGCGGCCCCGGCGCAGAAATTGAGCCCCTGCGCAGCGGCATGGGCGAGGGTTTTATCCGGATTGCCCAGCGCCAGCACGGTAACGACGCTGAGCAGATTGCCGACCTGCAATCCCGCCTGCCCGTAGATGCGGGCATAGCTCGCGCAGAAGATCATCAGCCCGGCGAGCGGCGCGGCGAGCCAGACCCCCTGCCCGCTCACCGCGCCGAAAAAACCATAGGCCATGCCGCTGAAAATCGCGAAGGCGATGACAGCGGGGGCACGGCGCGCGACCGGACCGCCGGGATCGGCAAAACAGGTGAGCAACGCGCCGAGCGCCGCCAGGCCGAAATGCGGCAGGTTGAGCAACTGGCCGACGATGAGGGTAACGGCGACGGCGATGCCGGCGCGCAGACCCTCCGAGATTGAAACGGCGCGCGGGTTCAGGGTGATCGGCAAACGGTTCAGCAACGTCAACGGCGATACCCTTTATCGATGATCCCGAACCATGTTTTTGCTCGAACGCGGGCTTAAAACATGAATCGCCCTCGACAACAAAGTTAGAGCATGATCGCATTTAAAGCGATCATGCTCTAACCAGGCATACCGGAGGCGAGCGCCATGTCTTACCGGATATTTGCAGGTGCGGCGACGGCGATGCTGACCCTGGCAGGCTGCGCATCGCCCCCGCAATCGGCAACACAGGTGCAGGCGGCGCAGCAGCGGCAGGGAGACCTGTTCGTCAGCGAATATTTTGCCGAGAAGCGGGTGACGTATTTGAACGATCAATTACGGGTGGCTGATGAGCAACGGCTGACGCTCAGCACCGGCACATCGCAACCCCTGCCGACCGGCGATTGCCGCGCGCATATCCGGGTGGTCACCGCAACCGGCGCCGTCGCTGGGCTGACCGTGAAATGCGACAACCCGGCGCTCGTTAAGGATTTGCGCGCGGCGATTTTGCGGGCGGCGCCGTTTTCCGTCCCGGCTGGAGAGACGGCGTTGGACATCGCCCTCATCATGATGTCTCCGGATGCCGGCATGACTCTGGACTGAGATCGGCGAGGCTCTATCCAAGCACGTCGCCAAATTTGTTGGATTTGGGGAAACCCTGGGGCGGCATCCGGCCGACCTGGGCGCGCATGCCCATCCAATCGGTGAGTTTCGGCTCCGTGCGGGTTTTATCGCCCAGCCGCCAGCTCAGCCCCTGCGCCAGCGTGAAGACTTTCACATCGGCAATGCCGCCATCCTTGTATTTTTGCAGCTGTACGCCGGTGCCGCGCGGCATTTCCGGAATTTCGGCGAGCGGGAAGACCAGCAGCTTGCGGTTCTGGCCAATGACCGCCACATGGTCGCCCTTGGCGGGCACGCAGGCGAACCATTCCTCGCCGGGTTTGAGGGAGAGGATCGTTTTGCCGGCACGGCGCTCGGAGGTGAGTTCGATGCCCGGCAGAATGAAGCCACGCCCGGCCGAGGAAGCGACGAGATATTTGCCCAGCATGTCCGGCAGGAAGAGGCGCAGAATGCCGTCCTCATTGGCAAGATCGACCATCAGCCGGATTGCCTGACCATCGCCACGGCCGCGCGGAATGTCCGATGCTTTGATCGTGTAGACGCGGCCATTGGTGGCGAGCAAAGCGATACGGTCGGTGGATTCACAACGCAGAAGGAAGCCGAGCCGGTCGCCCTCCTTGAATTTCAGCTCCACATCATCCGCCAGATGGCCTTTCTGGGCGCGGATCCAGCCTTTTTCGGAAAGGATGACCGTAATCGACTCCCGTTCCACCAGCGCTTCGGCGACGATCTCAATGACCGGGGCGGCGGCGCTGATCTGCGTGCGGCGGGTGCCGAGCGGGCCGGCGCCGAATTTCTCGCGCACCTCGGTAATTTCCGCGGTGATGGCGGTCCAGCGCTTGCCCTCATCCTTCAGCAATGCCTGGAGGGATTTCTGCTCGGCGGAGAGTTTTTTATGCTCGTTGCGGATCTCCTGCTCCTCCAGCCGCCGCAGCGAGCGCAGGCGCATGTTGAGGATCGCCTCGGCCTGATTCTCGGTGAGCGTAAAGGCTTTGATGAGCGCCGGCTTGGGCTGGTCCTCGGTTCGGATGATGCGGATGACCTCGTCGATATTGAGATAGACGATGAGGTAACCATCGAGGATTTCCAGGCGCTTGGCGATGGCTTCCAGCCGGAAATTAGAGCGGCGGATCAGCACTTCATGGCGATGGTCGAGCCAGGCGCGGAGCATGTCCTTCAGCCCCATCACGCGCGGGGTGCGGCCGCCATCCAGCACGTTCATGTTCATGGAAAAACGCGATTCCAGCGTGGTGGCGCGGAACAGCGAAGCCATCAGCATGTCCGCATCCACGCTGCGGGATTTGGGTTCCAGCACGAGGCGGATATGCTCATCGGATTCATCGCGGATATCGGCCAGCAGCGGGAGTTTCTTCTCCTGCAGCAAAATCGCGACCTGCTCGATCAGGCGGGATTTCTGCACCTGATACGGAATTTCAGTGACGACGATGTTCCATGTGCCGTTTTTCTGCGGCTCCTTCACCCAGCGCGCACGGGTACGCAGCGAGCCGCGCCCGGTCTCGTACGCGTTCAGCAGCGTGGCTTCGTCTTCCACCAGCTCACCGCCGGTCGGGAAATCCGGGCCGCGCAGATGCTGCAGCAGCTCCGCCGTGGTCGCCTGTGGATGGGCGATGAGATGGATCGCGGCGGCGCAGACTTCGCCGGCATTATGCGGCGGGATGGAAGTCGCCATGCCTACGGCGATGCCCGCCGCGCCATTGGCGAGGAGATTGGGAAAAGCGCCGGGGAGGACGATGGGCTCGCTCTCCTCGCCGTCATAGGTCGGGCGGAAATCGACCGCGTTCTCGTCGATCCCGCGCAGCAGCAATTCGGCGATCTCGGTGAGGCGGGATTCCGTGTAGCGCATCGCCGCCGCGTTATCGCCGTCGATATTGCCGAAATTGCCCTGGCCCTCGATCAGCGGGAAGCGCGAGGAGAAATCCTGGGCGAGGCGGACCAGCGCCTCGTAGATTGATGAATCGCCATGCGGGTGGAATTTACCCATCACATCGCCGACCACGCGGGCGCATTTCTTGAAGCCCGAGCGGGGGTCCAGCTTGAGCTGGTGCATGGCGTAGACGAGGCGGCGATGGACCGGCTTCAGCCCGTCGCGCACGTCCGGGAGCGAGCGGGACATGATGGTGGAAAGCGCATAGGCCAGGTAACGCTCGGAGAGGGCGTTGCTGAGCGGGGCGTCCTCGATATGGCCGCTGACATCATCGGGCATGGCTTGGTTCCTCTAGTCCAGTCGATCCGAAATCAGGTCATAGAGACGCGCCCGCGCCGTTGGAAGGGGGCGGTGGCGGGCGCCGAAAACGTCCCGCGTGAAAAAATGCCCGGTGATTTTCAGGCCCGCGAGGCAATCCGCGAGGGTGGGGCTGGAATCATCGAGGAGGAATTCCGGGAGCGGAAAGAGCCGGTCCACCCATTCCCCGGCCTGGGAGAGCGTCACCGCCCGGCCGGTGCGGGGCGAGACAAAGGCCAGCCGGTCATTCGCCCCGGCCTGGGTCGAGAAATCCAGCCCGAAGCCGAGTTCGCGAAGCAGATCAACCTCCCAGCGGATGAGGCTGGGCAGCGGGTGGCCCGGAATATGAATGCCCGCCAGCATCCGGGTGAGACCCGCGAAAATATCCGGATGCGGCTCACGCTCGGGCAGCGCGCCGGCGGCGAGCGCGCAGGCCGCTTCGAGAATGGCGAGGGCTTCACGCTCCTGCATGGCCAAAGCGGCGGCGGGGTGAACCAGCTCACCGGTGAACGCGCCGAGCTGTTCCGGCGTGCGGGCGACCCAGCGAGCGGAAAGCAGATTGCCCTTCTGCCAGATGGCGTTTTTACCGCGCGAGGCACCGCCTTTCGCCAGCCCGCGCCACGCGCCGCCCGGGGTGAGCACCGTGACGAGATAATCGCCCTCGCCGTAGGGCGCGGTTTCCAGGACGATGGCGGGCTCCTGCCAGTCCATTCTAGCTTCCGGCGGGCTTACACAAAATTCGCGGCCAGGATTTCAGCCCAGGCGCCGGCATTGCTGTCGCTGAATTCCGCCATTTCCGTCGTGAAAATGACCTCGCACGCACCGTCATGCGGGGCCAGCGGGACAGTGAGGTTGCGTGTTTCGCCGGGCGGCAGGATTTCGGCGGCGGTTGCGAGCGCCTCGCCGCCGGGGGAAGCGATGATGCGCAGGGTAAAGCGAATGGGGCGCGCGACGGGCAAGGCGCTGCGCAAGATGAGCTGGATTTCGCGGTAATTCCGGCAGGCTTGGGAGAGCATAAGGCGCGCCGCGGGCGAGTCCGGGGCGTTGGGGTGCAGGCGGAAGCCATGATTGCCTAAGGGAAAAAAACCGGGCGGGTTGGTGGCAACATGGGCGAGCGCCAGGCTTTGCGGCCTGCCTTCAGGGTCGAACACCGGCACCGGGCCGACCGGCGCAGCCTGCGCATCAAAATCCCGCCGGAACAGCAGCACGTAATCGCCCTCCTCCACGACAAGAAAACGATCCTCCGGGAAGCGTTCCGCCGTGGCGTCAGCCAGGGGCGCACCGCCGGTTTCCACGGCAATCAGCCTTACGCTGGCTGGAAATGGGGTGCGCAACAGATGGTCGGAGGCGGCGTCCGGCGAGATGATGAGCGTGTCGAACACGCTCCAGCCGCGCGCGTAGAGGAAGTTTTTGAGCGGCTGGGCCGTGATGGCCCCGGCATCGTCGCGGGCCAGCGCGGCATGGCCCGCCGCACCGCTTCGGCCGGCGAAGCTGTAGCGCGCGTTATCCGTGCTGAGCGTGGTGAAGGCGCAGGTGATGTTGCGGTACGGCAACGTATTCAGCAGGGCTACACGCTGCAAGGTGAGATCGGATTCCGCAGTGAGGATTTCCGCCTCCGGCCAGGCAGCAGCCAGCGCGATGCTGCGATAGCCCGCACCGGCGCCGATTTCCAGAATGCGGCGGGGCCGGTAAGGAATGGCGAAACCGCCTTGCGGCTGGGCAAGGGCCTTCAGCGCGGCGGCGAGATCCGCGGTACCGGCGCGCAGCCAGAGCGGGAACGGGCGCTCCCGCACCGAAACCTGCACGAGACCGGAAATACCCTGCACGGCATCCGCGAGGCGCTCGGCGGCACTGGCCGTTTGCGGGGCGGCAGCCTGCCTCGGGGTGATGGTCAGCATGGCCGGGCGCGCGGTCGCGGGTGCGGCGCTGCCGATATCCATGAGATCCGCCAGATAGGCGCTGGTGACGGGGGAGAGTTCCTGTTCCCAGGACGCGCCTTCCTGCGCGGTACCTTCCCAAGGGGCACCTTCCCAGGGGTCAACGCTCACGCCAGCGCCGCCTTCGC
>Ga0116227_10012275_pt1 | contig 14022 bp, 5 predicted proteins | sample S1TSphgellanicum_FD_89693 | JGI IMG/M metagenome (GOLD analysis project Ga0116227, IMG submission 89693) | Host-associated microbial communities from peat moss isolated from Minnesota, USA - S1T2_Fb - Sphagnum magellanicum MG | ecosystem: Host-associated > Plants > Peat moss > Unclassified... | reverse complement strand
TGCATTTCGGCGCGGTGTTCTACAAGGCGCGGATCTGGGTCAATGGCGTGGAGGCAGGCGCACATGAAGGTGGCCACACCGCCTTCGACCTCGATGTTTCCCGCCTGATGAAGCCCGGCGCCAACCGCATCGTGGTGATGGCCGACAACCGCCCCGGCTTTGCCACCATTCCCGGCTATGCCATGCGGCTGAAGGGCTCGGGCAATGTGTGGTATGACTGGTGGCGCGGCGGCGGGATCACCCGCGACGTCTCGCTGCGGATCGCACAGGGCGGCTTGATCCGGGGCCAGAAGCTGAGCCAGTCGCTGTCTGTCGACAGAGGCACGGTCGGCGCGCATATCAGCCTCGAGAATGTCGATGGGCAGGCTCGCAAGTTTACCCTCACCACGCAACTGACCGCCCCCGATGGCTATCCGGCGGGTGACGCGCATCAGCAGATCACCCTGCCCGCCCATCAATCCGGCAGCGCCGATGTCACGCTGTCCGTGCCCAATCCGCAGCTTTGGAACATCGGCGATGGCCGCCTCTATGATGTCACCACGCGCCTCACCGACGAGTCCGGCCGTCTGCTGGACGAAAGGCGCGACACGCTGGGCTTGCGCACCATCGCCCTGCGCGACCGCAAGCTCTATGTGAACGGCCAGCCGGTGCGCCTGTCGGGCGTCTCGCGCCATCAGGACTCGCCTTGGGAAGGCGCCGCCGAGACACGCGGCACGATCCTGAAGGACTACCGCGATCTGGCGGAGTTGCACACCACGCTGACCCGCCCGATCCATTATCCCCAGCCTGAAACCGTGTTCGACATCGCCGACCGGGCGGGCATGCTGCTGATCCCCGAAATTCCGGTCTGGCAGATGAAGGCCGAGCAGCTGGGCGACCCGCGCCTGCTGGAGCTGGCCAAAAAGATGACCGCCGAAGTGGTGGCACAGTCGGGCAATCATCCCAGCATTCTGGCCTGGAGCGTGATGAACGAATGCGACTCCTCCTCGCCGCAGGGGGCCGCCTATGTCGCGGCGATGAAGGCGCATTTGAACCGCATCGATCCGGGCCGCTTTGTCACCTTCGCCGACTCCGATGTCTCGACCCATCCTGCTCCGCGCACCCCGGCGCTGGCGGCGGCGGACTTTATCATGGCCAACGCCTATTTCGGCACATGGAGCGGCGCGGCCAACGGCGTGGGCCCATGGTTGGAGGCGATGGACAAGACCTGGCCCGACAAGATGCTGGTCATCTCCGAATTTGGCTGGCCCGGCCCGTTCTCGGCGGACAGCGCCAGCGCCGACCGCGACCGCACGCAAAACCTGCGCGAACAGATGGCCGCCTTTGCCGCTAAGCCTTTCGTCGGCGGTACGATTTTCTGGGATTATCAGGACTATCGCTCGAACAAGAACCTCTTCGCGCCGGAAGAGGACGGCTATGTCGACCACGGTCTGGTTGACAAGGATCGCCAGCGCCGCCCCAGCTTCGCCGCATGGGAAGAGGTGAACCGCCCCCTGCATGCCAGCGTGCAATGGACCTGGGCCGATGGCGCACCCTCGGGCTTTACCGTAAGGCTGGCGGCGAGCAAGGCGGGCAGCCTGCCCTCCTATCCGTTGAACCATCTGCGTCTGCACTGGCAGGCCATCGGCAAGGACCGCAGCCTGCTGGCACAGGGCGATGCCGCCCTGCCGCTGCTGGGGCCCGGCGGGCTGGACCACCTCGATCTCACCGGAGCATGGCCGCGTGTCGAAGGCCCGGTGCAGGTGCAGGTCGAGGTTCGCAATGCGCAGGGTGCTTCGGCCATGGTGCAAAATTTCGACTATCTTCCCTTCAAGGCGGGCAGCGCGCCCTTCCCGCCTGATCCTTCCGAAATTTCTGCCTCCCAGAATCAAGCCAAGGCGGTGTCCTGATGAAAGCCCTGCACATGCTGTCGATCGCTCTGGCCGCCACGATCAGCGCCCCGGCCATGGCATCGAGCCTGCCGCCGCTCATCCCTATGCCCGCGCAGATCACCCCCCAGAAGGGCACGCTGACGATCGCCAATGGCGCCACCATCGCCCTGCCCGAGAACGACAATGGCGCGCAAACCGCAGCGCAATTGCTTATCGAGAAGGTGGTCAAGGATCGCGGACTGACGCTGGCCACAGGCACCAGGGGCGTGATCCATCTCATCCGCGATGCCAGCCTGCCGGGTGATGAAGCCTATCGGCTGGAGGTCACCCCCAAGGGCGTCACCCTCGCCGCCAAGGGCGATGCCGGGCTGGTCTATGCCGCGATGACGCTGGCGCAATTGCTCAGCCCCGATGCGCATATCGGCGCGCCCGTGCGCCTCGCCGCGATGCAGATTGCGGACGCGCCGCGTTTCAAATGGCGCGGCGTGATGCTGGATACGGCGCGCCATTTCATGCCGATCAGCGCGATCCAGACCACCATCGACCAGATGGCGGCGCATAAGCTCAACACGCTGCATCTTCATCTCACCGACGATCAGGGCTGGCGGGTGGAGATCAAGCGCTATCCCGATCTCACCCGCATCGGGGCCTGGCGCACGCCCCCTTCGGCAGGCGGCGCGCCGGGCGAGAAGGTCGGCGGCTTCTACACGCAGGAAGAGTTGAAAGCGCTGGTCGCCTATGCCCAGAAGCGCGGTGTCACCATCGTGCCCGAAATCGACCTGCCCGGCCATGCGCAGGCCGCCGTGGCCGCCTATCCCGACATCGGCGTGCTGGGCGCAAGGCCCGAGGTCAGCCATGACTGGGGCATCAACCCCTATCTTTTCAATGTGAACGACCATTCGGTCACCTTCATCAAGAATGTCCTCGATGAGCTGATGGCAATTTTCCCCTCGCCCATGATCCATCTGGGCGGCGATGAAGCGATCAAGGACCAGTGGCAGCGCTCGCCCGAGGTGCAGGCGAAGATGAAATCGCTGGGCATCACCAGCGAAAACGCCATGCAAAGCTGGCTGATCGACCAGCTCGGCACCTATCTGGCCGACCATGGCCGCCGCCTGATCGGCTGGGACGAAATCCTTGAGGGCGGCCTGCCCCCCTCGGCCTCGGTGATGTCATGGCGCGGCGACAAGGGCGCGGTCGAGGCCGCCAACCAGAACCATGATGTGGTGCTGGCCCCGGCCCCCACGCTCTATCTCGACAGCGTGCAGAGCCGCCGCGCCGATGAATCCGCCGGGCGCCTCTTCGTGGTGACGCTGGCCGATCTCTACGCTTACGATCCCTTCCCCAAGGGACTGGCCGCTGACAAAGCCGGGCATATTCTGGGCGCGGAAATCACGGCGTTTTCGGAATATCTCACCACGCCGCGCGGGGTGCAGCATGTGATGTTCCCGCGTCTGGATGCTTTGTCCGAAGTGGTCTGGTCGGCCCCGGCGCAGCATGACTGGCAGGGCTTCCTCACCCGCCTGCAGCCCCAGCGCCTGCGCTATGCCCGCGAGGGCATCAACGATGCCGACAGCGCCTTCGCGGTCGATTTCGCGCTGCAGGTGCCGCGCAGCCAGTTGCTGACAGCCAAGCAGGGCACGGTGGCCATCGCCAGCCAGAGCGCCTTCGGCCAGATCCATTACACCACCGATGGGCGCGAACCGACCGCCCGCTCGCCGCTCTACAAGGAGCCGGTGACGGTCCGCTTGGGTCAGGTGCTGAAGGCCGCCGCCTTCGACGGCGACCGGCCCACAGCGAAGCCCCGCGCTTTCGATGCCTCGCCCGCCAGCCTGCTGTATTGGGGCAGTTCGCAGATGGTCGCCTGCCCCAAGGGCGCGCTGGGCCACCGCATCCCCTTGACCGCCGAAGCGCCCGACGGCAGCCCGGTCTTCAACGTCAATCTGTTCGACGATTGCAGCATGGCCCCCGCCGTGCCCACCGACGCACCGCGCAAGTTCACTGTCGATGTCGCGCGGCTGGCGCGCCACTATGGTCTGGCTTACGAAAAGACCAAGGAACTCTGGCACTACAACACCAGCCCCCATGGCGAGTTGGTGATGCGCATCGGCGGCTGCGAGGGCGATATACCCGGCGGGGGCCCCAAGGGCCAAGTCATCGCCACCTTCCCGCTGCCCGATCCGGCCACCGCGCCCAACCGCTTCACCTTCAACGGCACGGTTCCGGCGGGCGCGGGCGACCAGAATGTCTGCATGCTCTTCACCGCGCCCAATGATGGCCCCTATTACACCGTTGCCGCCCTGCAACTGGAGCCTGCCCAGTGAAGCCCGCCATGAAACTGATCGCCCTTCTGCTGCTGGGCGCCAGCAGCGGCGTCATGGCACAGGCCCCCAGCGAGACCACGCTCGACAGCGGCTGGAGCCTGCGGATCGATCCGGCGGACGCAGCGGCGGCCAAGGCGCATCCCAAGGCGGCGGGCTGGTTTCCCGCCCATGTGCCCGGCAGCGTCCAGCAGGACCTGATCGCCAGCGGCCAAGTGCCCGATCCCTTCCTCGGCCAGAATGAGGGGGCGATCCAGTGGGTAGGCCTGACCGACTGGCAATACCGCACCACCATCACCGCCACGCCCGAGATGCTGGGGCGCGGCCATGTCGATCTGGTGCTGGACGGGCTGGATACTTTCGCGCGGGTCACGCTCAATGGCCGCGACATCCTCTCCACCGACAATGCCCATCGCCAGTGGCGGGTGCCGGTGAAGGACGTACTGCATCCCGGCGAGAACACGCTGGAGATCCATTTCGCCTCGCCGATCAGGACCCTGCAGCCGATGGTGCTGAAGGAAGCCCATCCGCTGCCCGGCGAATATGATTCCATCTATGGGGACGAGCCCGAGGGCAAGCAGACCTCGCCCTATATCCGCAAGCCCAAATATCATTACGGCTGGGACTGGGGCCCGCGCATCGTCAACATCGGCCCGTGGCGCAAGGTGCATCTGCAGGCCTGGGACAGCGCGCGGATCGACACCATGCGCGTCACGCAGGAAGCGTTGAGCGATGCCTCGGCTCGCCTGATGGGCAGCTTCGAGGTTCACGCCGACCACGCCGGTCCCTTCACCCTACGCGCCACGATCACCGCGCCGGGCAGCAACACCGCTTTGCCCTTCGAGCGCCGCGTCGATCTGGTGGCAGGCATCAACCATATCTCGCTGCCGCTGGAGATCGCCCAGCCCCAACGCTGGTGGCCCGCAGGCTATGGCGAGCAGCCGCTCTACACGGTGACGGGTGAACTCACCGACAGCACTGGCTCACTGGGCAGCGTCACCCACAAGATCGGCCTGCGCAAGGTCGAGCTGCTGCGCGAAAAGGAAGATCACGGACGCGGCTTCGCGATTGCCGTCAATGGCGTGCCGATCTTCGCCAAGGGCGCCAATGTCATCCCCTTCGACAGCTTTCCGGCCCGCGTCACGCCCGCGAAAATCCGCTCGCTCCTCGCCGCCGCGCGCGATGCGAATATGAACATGCTGCGCGTCTGGGGCGGTGGCATATATCCCGACGACGCCTTCTATGAGACCGCCGACGAAATGGGCCTGATGGTCTGGCAGGATTTCATGTTCGGCGGCGCGGTCACCCCGCCCGATCCGGCCTATCGCGAGAATGTCCGCATCGAGGCCGAGCAACAGGTCTCCCGCCTGCAATCGCATCCCTCGCTGGTGCTGTGGTCGGGCAACAATGAGGTGCTCTCTGGTTGGGATAGCTGGGACGACCGCAAGACCTTCCGCAAGGCCATCGGCCCCGATGAGCAGGAGAAGGTGGCCGTCGGCATGGCGATCCTGTTCGACGGCGTGCTGCGCAAGGCCGCCGAAGAGGGCGATCCCGATGCCGTCTACTGGCCCGGCTCGCCCAGCGCCAATTACGAGGACAAGGCCGATCAGGACCACAATGGCGACCGCCATTACTGGGACGTGTGGGGCGGCAAGAAGCCGGTCGAGGCCTATCTGGATGCCTGCCCGCGCTTTATGTCGGAATATGGGCTGGAAGCCATGCCCGATATGAAGACGATCCGCGCGTTTGCGGGGAGTGGCCCGCTCACCATCGACAGCCCGGTGCTGCGCGCCCATCAGAAATTCCTGAAGGGCGAGGGCAACGACCGCCTGCTCGACTACATCGGCCAGCGTTATGCCAAGCCGCGCGATGTGGCCGAGATGGTCTATCTCAGCCAGGTGATGCAGGCCGAGGGGATCGAACTGGCCGCGCTGCATCACCGCGCCTGCCGCCCGGTCACGATGGGCAGCCTCTATTGGCAGCTCAACGATGTGTGGCCCTCGATTTCCTGGTCGAGCATCGATTCCGCAGGGCGCCCCAAGGCTTTGCAATACCACGCCAAGCGCTTCTATGCGACGCTGGCCGTGGCCGCCGCCCATGCCGGGGGCAAGACCAGCCTCAGCCTGATCTCCGATGCCACCACGCCAACCAAGGCAATGTGGCGCCTGACGGTGATGGGCACGGATGGCAGCAATGCCAAGCGCGAAGAGCATGTGGTCACCCTGCCACCGCTGTCCAGCTCGCTGGTGGCTCAGCCCGGTGATGCCGCCCTGTTCGGCGCGGGCGATACCAAGGCTAAGATCGCTCTGGCCGAACTGGTGGTGGATGGTAAAACCGTCTCGCGCGCCCTGATCGAGCCCGCCCTCCCCAAGGACACACCCCTGCCCGATCCCGGCCTGCGCGCGACATGGAGCAAGGATGGCCGCCGCCTGACCCTCCGCGCCACGCGCCTGGCCCGCGCCGTCTGGGTGGAGTTCGGCCCGCTCGATGCCACGCTGTCCGACAATGCCTTCGACCTGATGCCGGGCGAAACGCGCGAAATCACCGTGACCTCCGCCGCCAAGCCCGCGCTGCTCACGCGCAATCTCCATATCCGTACCCTTGCCGGAGAGGCCCGCCTGTGACCCCCAGCCTGCTTCTGGCCCTGCTCAGCCCGCAAGCCCAGACCGCCATCGAACAGACCATCGCCCATATGACGGTCGAGGAAAAAGCTGCCCAGTTGCAGAGCGGCGCGACAGCGCTGCCCAAGGCGAAACTGCCCGCCTATGACTATTGGAACGAAGGTCTGCACGGTTTGGCGCGCAATGGTGTGGCCACGGTTTTCCCTCAGGCCATCGGTCTGGCCGCGACATGGGATCAGCTGCTGATGCAGAGGGTGGGCGATGTCATCTCCACCGAGGCGCGGGCACGCTACAATGGCCTGCCCAAGGGCGGAGACCGCCTGCGCTATCAGGGGCTGACGATCTGGTCGCCCAACATCAACATCTACCGCGATCCGCGCTGGGGTCGTGGGCAGGAAACCTATGGCGAGGACCCCTACCTCACCGGCCATATGGCCAAAGGGTTCGTCACAGGACTGCAAGGCCCCGATCTGGCGCACCCCAAGGTGATCGCCACGCCCAAGCATCTGGCCGTCCATTCCGGGCCCGAAGCCGGGCGCGACAGCTTCTCGGTCGAGGTATCGCCGCGCGATATGGAGGAAACCTATTCCGCCGCCTTCCGCACCGCGCTGGTCGAGGGTAAGGCGCTGTCGGTGATGTGCGCCTACAATGCGCTGCATGGCGTGCCGGTCTGCGCCTCACCCGATCTGATGGGTAAGCGCCTGAGGCAGTACTGGAACTTCGGCGGGCTGACGGTGTCGGACTGCGACGCCATCGGCAACATCACCCATTATCATTTCTACACGCCCGACGATGCGGCGGGCTCCGCCGCGGCGCTGAAGGCCGGCACGGATCTGGACTGCGGGCGCACCTATGCCGCCCTGCCCGATGCCGTGAAGCGCGGGCTGGTGGGTGAGGATGTGCTGGACAGCGCCCTCTCCCGCGTCTTTGCCGCCCGCGCCTTGCTGGGCGATGCCTTCGGCCAGACCAGCCCGTGGAGCCGCATCGCCCCGACGCAGGTCGATACGGCGGAGCATCGCGCTCTGGCGCTGGAGGCGGCGCGCAAGAGCATCGTGCTGCTCCAGAACAAGGGCAACCGGCTGCCGCTGCCGGCGGGCGCTAAGATCGCGGTGATCGGCCCCAATGCCGATGCGCTCGACGTGCTGGAGGCCAATTACCACGGCACCGCCTCGCATCCGGTCACTCCGCTGGAGGGCCTGCGCACCCGCTTCGGGGCCGACAAGGTGCTTTATGCGCAAGGCTCGGCGGTGGCCGAGGGCGTGCCCGTCACCATCCCCGAGGATGCGCTCTCCGCCGATGGCAAGCCCGGCTTGAAGGGCGAATATTTCGCCACGCCGGACCTGTCCGGCACCCCGCGCCTCACCCGTCAGGATCGCCATGTCGATTTTGACTGGGATCGCGCCGCGCCCGCGCCGGGGCTGCCCGCGAAAGGTTACGCGGTGCGCTGGACGGGGCAGATCACCCCGCCTGCTGCCGGGGACTACCGGCTCCATCTCGAAATTCCGCGCTGCTTCGATTGCAGCGGCCATGATCCGGCCCGCCTCTGGATCGATGGCGAGGAACGCATCGCCGACAGCGGCGACGGCAAAAACATCGCCACCGATCTGACCTTCTCCGACACCAAACCGCACCAGTTGCGCATCGAATACCGCCACACCGGCGAGGATGGCGGCATCGGCCTGCGCTGGATCGCTCCGGCCCAGAGCCAGCGCGATCAGGCCGTGGCCCTCGCGCAAAACGCCGATGCGGTGGTGGCCTTTATCGGCCTCTCCCCCAGCGTCGAGGGCGAGGCGCTGCAGATCGAGGTGCCCGGCTTTGCGGGCGGCGACCGCACCGCCATCGAACTTCCCGAACCCCAGCGTAAATTGCTCGAAGCCGTGGCCGCCACCGGCAAGCCGCTGGTGCTGGTGCTGATGTCGGGCGGTGCGGTGGCCATGCCATGGGCGCGCGACCATGCCGATGCGGTGCTGGCCGCATGGTATCCCGGCGAGGCGGGCGGCACCGCTCTGGCAGATATCCTCTCGGGCGCGGCCAATCCCTCGGGGCGCCTGCCGCTGACCTTTTACGCTGGCACCCGCGATCTTCCCGCCTTCGCCGATTACAACATGCGTGAGCGGACCTATCGCTATTACACCGGCAAGCCGGTCTGGGGCTTCGGCCATGGGCTGAGCTACACCAGCTTCACCTATGGCCAGCCCGCGCTGTCCGCCCCCGCCGCCGATCGTTCGGTCAGCGCCACCATTGCCGTGACCAACAGCGGAACGCGAGAAGGCGATGAGGTGGTTCAGGCCTATCTGGCCGCGCCTCAGGTCGGTGACGGCTCTTTCAACGACCCGGTGCTGCAGCGCAGTCTGGTCGGTTTTCAGCGGGTGCATTTGAAGCCTGGCGAGACGCGGCAGGTGCGCTTCGATATCGACGCGCGCGGGCAAAGCACCGTGGATCGCGCGGGCCTTCGCAAGCTGCGTCAGGGGGCGTATCATCTGTGGATCGGCGCGGGCCAGCCGGGTGACGGGCCGGGCGCGCAAGCCGACTACACCGTCCAGACCGAGGCGGAGATTGCCCCATGATCACCCATCGCCGCTCCCTGCTGAAAACTGGCGCCACGCTGATGGCGGGCGCCATGGCATCAGGCGCGACGCAGGCCTTTGCCGCGCCGCCTCCGACGCCTCAAGCGACACCAATCCCCACCACGCCCGCGCCGGGGCGCACAACCGATCTCAACGCGCGCCGCCCGGCACCGGGGGATCGCAAGTTCACCAGTCCTGCCGTCGAGGCGCGCATCCTTGAGGTGACGAAGCAGATCGTCGACCCCGAGTTGGCGTGGATGTTCGCCAATTGCTATCCCAACACGCTCGACACAACCGTGCGGATGGGGACGGAAGAGGGCAAGCCCGATGCCTTCGTCATCACCGGCGATATCCTCTGCCTGTGGCTGCGCGACAGCAGCGCTCAGGTCTGGCCCTATCTGCCGCTGGCGAAAGGCGATCCGCAGCTTCAGTCGCTTTTCACCGGGCTGATCGCGCGGCAGGCACGCTGTCTGCTGATCGACCCTTACGCCAATGCCTTTATGCAGGACCCGCAGGCGCGCACCAATCTCTCATGGGCGCTCCACGACCAGACCGACATGAAACCCGGCGTGGCCGAGCGCAAATGGGAGCTGGACTCGCTGTGCTGGCCGCTGCGTCTGGCGGCAGGCTATTGGCAGGCCACCGGAGACAAGCGCCCCTTCGACGCGCTCTGGGCCGATGGCGCGCGCGCCACCCTGCGCACCATGCGCGAACAGCAGCGCCTGCACGACAATGGCCCCTACAGCTTCCGCCGCCCCGATGGGAATGCCACCGAAACGCTGATGCTGTTCGGCTATGGCGCGGCCAGCCGCAAGGTCGGGCTTATCCATTCGATGTTCCGGCCTTCGGACGATGCCTGCACCTTCCCTTTCCTGATCCCCTCGAACCTCTTTGCCGCCAGCGCCTTGAAAGGTCTGGCCAAGGTCGCCGCCGAGGCGCGTGGCGATATGGCACTGGCGCGCGAGGCTTCGGACCTCGCCCTCGAACTCGACAAGGCGTTGCTACGTTACGGGCGCATGGCGGGGCCCGATGGCCGCCCGGTCTGGGCCTTTGAGGTCGATGGCTTTGGCAATGGCTTCTTTATGGACGATGCCAATGTGCCGGGCCTCTCCTCGCTGGCCTATCTGGGCGCCGTGCCGCGCAATGATGCGATCTTTCGCCGCACGGAAGCCCTGTGCTGGTCCACCCGCAATCCCTATTTCTTCAAGGGCGCCTATGAGGGGATCGGCGGCCCGCATGCGGGGCTTGGCATGATCTGGCCGATGTCGATGATTACGCGAGCCCTTATCAGCGACAGCCCTTCGGAAATCCGCCTGATGCTGCGCGCCCTGAAAGCCACACACGCGGGCACCGGCTTTATCCATGAGGCCTTTCAGCAGGACAATCCGGGCACCTTCACAAGGTCGTGGTTCGCCTGGGCCAACAGCATGTTTGGCGAACTGATCCTTGATGTGGCGCGGCGCTTTCCCACGCTCCTTTCCCAAAAGCTTGAAGGACAGGCATGACGATCTCCCTGCGCCGTCGCGATCTGCTGGGCGCCGCAGCAGCAGGCGCCACCATGGCCTCCAGTCTGCGCGCCGGCACGCCTGCACTCCCCGCCGGGGATGGCCCGCTGCAGCCCGACCTGTTCATCGGCACCGGCGGCCATGGCCATACCTATCCGGGCGCGACGCTGCCTTTCGGCATGGTGCAATTGAGCCCCGATACCGACAATGAGCGCTGGGATGCCTGCTCGGGCTATCACCGCGACGACACCTCGATCATGGGCTTTTCGCACACCCATCTGTCGGGCACCGGCATTGGCGACATGCTCGATGTGCTGGTGGTGCCGACGCGCGGCAAGCTGGAGCTGGAGCCCGGCCCGCTCGACAATCCCGATGCGGGCTATCGCCAGCGCTTCTCGGGCGAACATGCCGAGCCCGGCTATTACCGCGTCCAGCTTGAAAGCGGCTTGCTGGCCGAGCTGACCACCACCGAGCGCACCGGCCTGCACCGCTACACCTTCCCCGCAGGTCCCGCGCATATCCTGATCGACTTGGCCCATCTCAAGAAGGAAGCCCCCGGCGAGCCGGTGCTGATCGACAAGGCCTCCCTCAACTGGGATGGCGAGACGCTGACCGGCAGTCGGCAGGTGTTCCGCTGGGCCAAGGGGCGGCATATTCATTTCGCGTTGCAGCTTTCACGCAAGCCGGACCGCATCGCCTTCTTCGGGGATGACAACCGCCCTGCGGGTGAAACGCAGGTCAGCGGTCGCCGCCTGAAGGTGGCGCTGTTCTTCGATGATGCCGGAGCTCAGCCCATCGTGCTGCGCACCGGGATTTCGGGCGTGGATGTCAAGGGCGCTCAGGCCAGTCTGGCGGATGAAGTCCATGGCTGGGATTTCGACCGCTATCGCCGCGCCGCCACCGCGCGCTGGCACGATCATCTGGGTATGTTGCGCGTCGAGGGCGGCAGCGCAGACCAGCGCACCATCATGGCCAGCGCGCTCTACCACAGCCTGCTGGCGCCCACCCAGTTCACCGACAGCGATGGCCGCTATCAGGGCATGGATGGCGCGATCCACAAGGCACCTGCCGATCAGCCCGCCTTCAGCTCCTATTCGCTGTGGGATACCTATCGCGCGCTGCATCCGTTGATGACGCTGATCGCGCCCGACAAGGCGCACCAGTTCACGCAGGATCTGATCCGGCAGGCGACGCAGAGCCGCTTTGGCCCCTCGGTCTGGCCGCTGCAGGGGGTGGAGACCGGCTGCATGATCGGCTGGCACGCCGTGGTGGTGATGGCCGAGGCGATCACCAAGGGCATCCCCGGCGACTATGCCGCCGCATGGCCCGCGATCCGCAAGCGCGCCTTTGACCCCACCGCCCCCGATCAGGACAACAGCCTTGGGCGCGACTATTACGACAGTCGCGGCTGGATTCCGGCGGACAAGATCTTTGAATCGGTCAGCCGCACGCTGGAATATGCCTATGATGACCATGCGATGGCCGTCATCGCGGAGAAGGTCGGCGCGCATGACGATGCCGCCACGCTGCGCAAGCGCGCTCTGAATTACGCGCATCTCTTCGATGCGCAGCGCGGCTTTATGCGGCCCCGGCTCGACAATGGCCTCTTTGCCGAACCTTACGATCCGGTTGCGCTGGGCCATTCCTCGCAATGGCGCGATTTCACCGAGAGCAACGGCTGGCAGGCGACCTTCCTCAACCAGCACGATATCTACGGCCTGATCGCCCTGTTCGGCGGGGCGGAGCGTTTCGCCGCCCAGCTTGACGCGCTGTTCAACGCGCCATCGGTACTGCCCGCCAATGCCCCGCCCGACATCAGCGGGCTGGTCGGCCAATATGCCCATGGCAATGAGCCGAGCCACCATGTCGCCTATCTCTATGCCTATGCGGGCCAGCCGTGGAAGACGCAGGCGATGGTCCGCCGCCTCTGCCACGAGATGTACAAGGCCGACCCGGATGGCGTGACCGGCAACGATGACTGCGGCCAGATGAGCGCCTGGTTCGTGCTGAGCGCTTTGGGCTTCTATCCGGTCGATCCGGTGAGCGGGGTTTATGTCTTCGGCTCGCCCTTGTTCGACCGGGTGGAGGTGCAACTGGGTCAAGGCGGCGCGCGCCTGCTGGTTGAGGCGCGGGGGAACGCGCCGGATGCACCCTATATCCAGTCGGTGGAATGGCGCGGCCAGCCATGGAGCAGAGGCTGGATCAGCCATGAGGAGCTGCGCAAGGGCGGAAAGCTGGTGTTCCGCATGGGCGCCAAGCCCAACAAGGACTTTGCCAGTGCCCTTGAGGATCGGCCCCCGTCTTTCGGTCGCAACCCGGTGTGACCATCACGCGGCAGGCCATGATGATGAGTGGTGCAGCGCTGGCCTTCGGGCTGAGCGCAGCGCCCGCCGTCGCCCATGATCTGGGGCGGGCCTGCCTGAGCAGCGATGATGCTGGCGCCGTCGCGGCACGGATTCTGGGCGAACGGCTTGCCGAGCGGGTTGGCCATGCCCTGCCGACTCAGGCTTGCAACAGCCGGATCATTCTGGCGCTGGATGGGCATGTGCAGGGGCTGCTGTCTGCCGGCGTGCGCGTGCCCCCTTTCCCGGCCTCGCAGAGTGAAGGCTTTACCATCCGCACGCTTGGTTCCCGAGCACATCCCACACTGGTGCTCAGCGCATCTCGGAAGCGGGGGCTGATCTACGCGGCGGGCTGGCTGCTGCGCTCGGCAGATGCGCAGGGACAACTGGCCGAGCGGCCCTCCTTCAGCACGACGCCGCGCTATGGCGTACGGATGACGCAGATCGGTTATCGCGCGAAGAACAACACTTACGATGCGTGGGATCTCAAACGCTTCCGCCGCAGGATCGAGGATTTCGCGCTGTGGGGCAGCAGCGGCGTTCAGGTGATCTCCCCCCTGTCCGACGATGCACCCAGCAGTCCGCTGTTTCCGGCACCCCCGCTGGAGACGCTGGCGGGGATCGGCACCATCGCTCATGAGCTGGGGATCGACTTCGCGCTCTATTACCCCAATCTGGGCGATTATGCGGCCCCCGCCGCGCAGCAGGCCGAGGCGGACAGGCTGGGCGCACTGCTCAAACAGCTGCCAAAAGTCGACGCCCTCTACATCCCCGGCGGAGACCCCGGCCATACCC
>Ga0116227_10012274_pt1 | contig 14024 bp, 18 predicted proteins | sample S1TSphgellanicum_FD_89693 | JGI IMG/M metagenome (GOLD analysis project Ga0116227, IMG submission 89693) | Host-associated microbial communities from peat moss isolated from Minnesota, USA - S1T2_Fb - Sphagnum magellanicum MG | ecosystem: Host-associated > Plants > Peat moss > Unclassified... | reverse complement strand
GATAAGATATCGGTGTCCAGGGGAATGCTGCCAGGGTAGACAATCTGTCGGTCCATGCGAACAGGCCTTTCTGTATGGGGATAGCGGCAGAGCCGAGCTTCCGCCGGGGACACATAAGCCGTGTCGGTGCCCCGATCAGCCTTCCAGGCGCATCCAGGCCGTATGGCCAGCCGGTAGTACAGACGATGCGACGGCATAGATGTCACTATCCGTCACCGGCGTTGCGACCATGGAAAGATCGCCATAATAGGAGTAGCCACCGGTTCCATAACCGGCGAAATAGGCGATCCCCTCGCCCGCCGGCCGAAATGCCGTGACGAAACTCGTATGATTCAGCAGCAGGTTGCCCCATCCGCCTGCATTATTATACCACAGACCGATGCCACTATAACCACCGGTATCCGCCGGCCGCGCGGGCTCGAATATCACCGGTGGGCGTCCCGTCAATTCGGTCAACGCCAGCACAAGAGCGGCACGCGTGCCACGCGGGCGCAGCAACTCCTGTTGCACTCTCAAACGAAACTGGGCATCGCTTTCCGCCGACCGGCGAGGTAGCGCATTGCCAAAGAAATCGACGCTCACAAGGTCCAGCAGCGGCCCCGACACGGTGGCGATTCGCGCCATGAGCCGAATGGTTGTGACGAGCGTGAAAATCGCCGCCCAGGCAGTCCCTAATCCTGAAAGCAACGCCTGCAAAAGGATGGCGGGTTGCGTTGCCAGGGCCGATTGAGAAAACCAGCCAGCCGGGAGAACCGCCAGCATTCGTCTTACAAAATCTGCAACGTCACCCAGCATATCAGTTCACCACGACAGAGAGCGGCATAAGCACGCTGCTTGCCGATGCGGTAATGTCCAGATTTGCGCCGTTGATCGTCGTTCCCGTCACGCTCAGTACAGAGGGGTCGGTATTATGCGCCAGAGCCTCGATTTTCGAAACGGCGAGCGTGCCGCCGATCGGCAGGCCGACAATCCAGGCAAGAACATTTTGCTGGATGGCTTGCGTTACCGTAGCGAGTGTCAGCGGATTCGATGTCGCCACCGTCAGCGCGACGCTGACATCCACGACCCCCGGCCCGGTCACAGCGTAGGTAGAACCAATTGGACGCACTGTGTCAATCGCGGCACTCGCGTCGCTGATAAGGCTTGCCGCCGGTGATCCAGTGCCATCGTCAACCACCGCCCAAAAGTTGCCCGGCGCGGAGCCCCCTTGGGTGTTCAGATTCTCGAGCACCACATAACGTAGCCCTTGCTGCAGCGACGCGATCGCGAACTCTACTGCTCCGGTCGTCGCCAGCGACCGGCTATTGATGTAAAGTTGAAACCGCGTTCTGAACGCCGGATCGCTTTCCGGATCTACACCGCCGCTAAAAATCTGCGCATTGGTCACTGTATCGATGCCCGGTATGGCCACTGCCTGCAACCCAATCGCACCAGGCTGCACGTTGCCGGCAATCCCAGCAGTTACAGCCTGGGCCGGCACCGTCACGCTTACCATACTCGGCGCCAAACTATATCCCGATGCGCCGTTCCACGCCGGATTGCTCGGATCGGCGAGCACTGCAAAGCTTTGGCTCCCGTCATCCGTGCTCACCAGCGCACCAACAGGCACCGTGGCTGCTATGCCCACCGTGTATCGCGCGAACGTTACATTCCCGACAGCCTGCGCGCCAGGCAGTCTTACCAGCGAAAAATCCGCCATCCAGCTATCAAGATCAGGTCCACTGCTGGTTGCCGCGCGCGTGATCGACAATACCTGAAGGATCAGCCACTGCATCCATAGAGCTACCGAAGCGCAAGCTTCCAGTATTGCCCTTAGAACGCTGCCAACAGACAGATCGATCAACTGGGCAGCCTGCCCCTGCACCCCGGCGGCCATATTTTGCACCAGCGTGGTAAAATTCTGCAGCGGCAATATCATGTCAGCCACTCACCGAGAACGAGAGCACTTGCGTCGTACTATCCGTTGCATCTACATATCGGATATAAACGTATACGCTGCCATCCTGCGCGCTCTGCACATCAATCAGCGGCTCTGGCAAGCGGGCAACGGCCGACTCCATAAATATCTGGCTCCTGATCGCCGCCTTGATAGCCGCAATATTGCACGGGGCACCCACAAACTGAGCCAACCCCGCACCGTATTGAAGCTGCCAGATGTAATCGCCAGGGTTGGTCAGCAACCTGCGCAACACCCGTTGCTGGCCGAGCGCCGTTCCAGTCGCAAGCGCCAGATCGCCTGTTGGCCCAGCAGAGAGGTCGCCACCCCACAGCAAAGTTGCATCTTGCACGTTGGACCCCTTCAGTCGGTGGGCGAGGGCGGCGTCGTCGAAGGCGGATGCACGTGTTCATTATAGTGTCCGCGCAAATCGGCCAGGGAGCCGTGAGAATCGAATAGATTCCCAGTCGCATGGAAATCACCATTATGGGTCCAGCTCGGCGCCGCGCTTTCAATCGACCCATCATTATGCAGTTTCAGGAAACTGCCCGTCTTATGCAGCAGCCATAGCTCACCCACGGGCGCTTGCGGCGGCGCGGCGGCGTTCGACCATAACCGGCAAACAACAATCCCATGCTCGGCATCGCCTTCCTGCCAGAGCACAAGAACTTGGTCACCGGGCGCCGGTGGGCATGCCAGCCCCCAACCGGCCCCCACCCAGGGCGAGGCAATGGGCAGCCACCCGGACAGCACGCCTTCAGGCTGTATCATCACCCTTGCCGAGAAACTTGCCGCATCCACAGAGCTTACCACGCCCATCCTCGGTTGGGCCCAGCTCTGGTCAAGTTGTGAGGCATGTGCCTTCAGCAGATTTAGAAAGCCGTCCACGGCGGTATCCTCGCCTCAATTGTCTGCAAGAATCCATGCTGGAACGACATGCGTCGTTCCACCGCGGTCAGGATGTAGATGCCGTCGAAATCAGTCCCGGTACCAGCGACCACGAGCGTATCGCGCGGCTGCGTTGTCAAATCGCCCGGCATCTCGATGGCAACACGGCGTGCCTGCTGCGCCATCTGCGCGAGTATTCGCTGCGCGAGACTCTGCGCAGCCTCCGCGCCCATGTTTGGTCTAACAACGACATAACTTGCAGCGGTCCCTGCGTTGCCGCTGATGGCTGCGGTCTGGGTGATAGCCTGATTGCCTCTGCAATCCCAGCTCTTGACCGATACAGAAAGCCCCGAGCTCAATGCAAGGTTGCGCTCCAGCCGGATAGAAATGCAATCCTCAGGTGTCAGCAGCAAGGGCGCGTCGTCTAGGGCCAGCGGCGAAAAATTTAGCACCCGCCCGGTTACCCAGACATCAAATCCCTCTTGCTCCGCAAGCCGCGTCAGAAGATCCCATTCCGTCGTCGATTTGGCGTGCTGATCCAGCGTCGTGCGCGAATGATCGTTCTGGAAGTCCCTGCCAACCAAAGCCGTCGTCGGGGTCACTGCTGGCGCAAGCCCCTGCCTCAAAGCAAGGGTCGTGGCAATGTCACTCGCGGTTCTGTTCTCAAAGTTCTCTTGAGTCCGTGCTGTGATAAAGCGCGCCGTCAGGTCGCGGCCTTCGACCAGAACCTCACCGCGCGCGGGGTCGACCTCAACGCAATCGGCAAGCCCAAGAATCATGCTTGTCCACGCGCCATCCAGGCCCAACTGGATATCCAGCTCAATCTGATTTGCCGCCCACATCGCGTAGCCGGAGGCCGTAAGTGACACACGCAATCGGTACCGATCGGCCGACAAGTAGCTATTGCTGCTGATCTCTACATCCAGCACACCGGCCACCGGAACTCCGTTCGCAAAAACGGCAACCGAAGGCGAGCGAACGCTATTGCTGCCCAATACCGCCCCCCGCCGACGCGTCAACCGGTGGCAGCTTCAAGGTGATCAGGCCGCTCAGCCACGGATCGCTGATCCCATTCAGTTGCGCGATGCGCACCCACTGCGTGGCATCCCGAAGATACTGTGCCGCTACCTGGAATAAATTTCCACCGCTCACCGTAACCACTTGCATCAGCCCCCCGCTGCATCAAGATTGTTCAATGAACGCTGCACATATCCACTAGCGAGGCAGGCCTGTGCTAGAGTGCCAGCGGCGCTCACCAGCGTGGTCAGATCGGTGGATGCCAAATTCTGCTGGGCTGTTTCAATGGCCTGCGAAACGGCATTGCTCACGCCCATCAGCGCGATCGAGGCGGCAGAATAATCCGCGTTGCCAGCCGTCAAGGCATCCGGTAGCGCCGTTGCCGCCAATGCGCCTGAAACATCGATAAAGGCAGAAGCCGAAGTCAGATCATCCAATATGCTCTGCGCCAGATCCGGGGCGTAACCCACCACGGTCTGGGCCTGGTCCAGCATCACAGTGCATGTTATTCTATACGGTATCCAAAAAGGGCTTCTATACTCAAGATCGAGCCGCTTGATCACGACCGAGTAGCTGAACTCGTCCCAGGTCAGGCTTTGCTCCTGCCCCGCCGCGCGCATTGCGTCCAGCAGCCTAGCCCTATCCCCAGCTTCCGAGCCAGAGAAGACACCGCGCCACTCTAAATCCGCATCATCTCGGCCCATCGCGTCGACAACGCGCATGCCGCCAATCAATCGATGCACTGCAAGCTGCTGGCTTCCCCCAAAACTAACCTGGCCAGGAACCTCGAAATCGTCGAACGCGACATTGCCCAGTGTCAAAAGTGCCATTAGCCACCCACCGTCACGCCCGGCATTAGCCTGCTCCGCCTGGCATCAAACCCGGTCGGGCCAACGCTTGCCCGCTCTGCTTCCCGGTTCAGGTGCCGCGACATCCAACGTCCGACCAGCGTTCCATCCAAGAACACATCGCCTTCCCGCGGCCCGGTATCTTGCTTCTGCGCCGGCGGCGCGGCCGACCCCTGCCCACCAACGCCCAGCCATTCCGCTTTCAGCGGAGCAGCTTGCCCGCTGGCCGCACCCAGACCAGCGAACGCCCTCCCCTGTTCCCCTGGCCCCTCTGGCAAACGGGCTGTCGCATGCTCCACCGCATTTGGCATCCCTCCAACAGGCGGAGACCACGCCACTTCGGAGGCAACAGGGCGCGCCCAATCGATGTTCTGCGCAGGAGGCGCGGCTTGCTGCGTCACCACAGCCGCCAATCCGGGCAATGGCGGCGCAGGAGCCACCGGCTGCAGATCGGCTGCGAAGCCCTCGGGCTGGGCCTGGAACCGGCCACCGCTAAAGGGTTGCTGCACAAAGACCGGTGCGTCGATTGCGGCCGGCGGCATCCAGCCTAGCGGAATCACCGCTGGAAGGGCCGGTTCCGAAGCGGGAGTAGACTCCGCCCGCATCTGAAACCCTGACCCATCAGAGAGCGGCGCAGTGGCCGGGTAGGCTATGGCTGGCTCACGCCTCTCATGCTCCGTCGAAACGGGCGGCTGCACAGCACGGCCCATCTCCGCCATAGGCTGTGCCTCACTTGCAGCGGGCGACGGCGTCTTCTGCTCAGCCTCCGTCACCCGGGCGGAAACCGGTGCACCGAGGGCATGGGCAGCGGCATCCCTGAGCGATTGCATCGAGATACCGCCGCCGCGTACCGCGTTCTCCAGCGCCACAACATCACGTCGTGCTTTCGCAAGCCCGTCCGAAACGCCATCGCGCAGCGCCAAGGATACCCCAATTTCAAAGGCCTCGATCATCGTAAGGAGCCCTCCAGCCTGTCCCTCAGCCCGCGCAGCACATGCGGCGCCACCTCAACGGCAACCGCCTCCATCACCGCGCGAGGGGCCACACCTGCGCGCCCCAACTCGGCATCCCGCACAACAACCGACCGGCTGCCCACCACCACCCGCCCATCCTGCTCAAACATGGCAACGTCGTTTGGCAATTCATGCGCCGCCAGCCCTATCCGTATCGCCTCCGCCAACATTGCGCCGGCCGAAAGCAGCCCGTCCTTCACGCCTTCTTCCAACGCTGTGCGCTCCAATCGTAATCGAGGCCATCGAAACGACCCATCGCAACAACCCACGCCAGGCGCTCGTCCACCGGCAATGAAAAAGCAACGTCAAACGGCACCCCGTTCTTGACCAGATAAAGACAGTCCACCAGATCGGGGTGCCCGCTCAGTTTCCCTGGGCTGCACTCCCCAACACCGCCGGCGCATCGGCCGCCAAGGCCGCCGCCACAGCCGCAATGCCGCAATCGCCAAGCCGTGCAACCAACCCCTCGATCTGCCCCTCTGTCACCGGCGGCGGCACCGGCACCGTATCGATTGCGATCACTGAAGCCGCCAACATGGCCATGCCCAGATACAGATTATTCTGCGAGAGCAGCGGCCCAATCGCCTTGAAAAGCCGCAACCGATCCAGCGCCGTCATTCGGCGCAACACCAACTCCCGCCCATCCGCATCACGCACCACAATCGGCGTCATCGCAGAGCTCACAATCTGGGCGCTGGGCGAGCCCATCAAACACGCTGCCGCTGGGTGGCGAAAAACTCCAGCTTCTGCTTGACGCTGGCATCGCCTTTCCACTGGCCGGCATTGACCAGTTTGAAAACAACACCACTATACTGGTAGGTCGAAACCGAACCATCAACCTCGGTCACGTATTGGTACACCGTTCCCGCCGGCAATGACCCTTGGGTAAAAAATATCTGCTCCGACGCGGCAATAAAATCATCCACCGCGCTCGTACCGCGCTCCACTTCAAAACTGCCTTCCCAACCCTTCGGCAATTCAGCGCCCATGGGCACGCCATCCAGCCGGTCCAGCCGAACCGACTGCGTCATCTGCCGGCTCTCGAAACCGGTCACATAGGTCAGGTCGACACGCCCCTGCGGCCCCATCACCACAAGCTGGCAATCGCGCCCGATCGAAAATGAATTGATCGGCATCGTTTGATCTCCTTAACAACCCCGAGGAACCGGCTGATAAAAATAAATGCCCGGCCGTTAGGATGCGCCAGAGCCTGATCGGTTAAGGTTGATATGCAACCCAGAAACCGATCACGCTCTGGCCTTTGTCCTTGCAAGCATGTCTATTGCGGTCGAAGCCAACCTGTAGCGATCATGCTCTAGGCTTGGCCCGCTGGCAGTGTTTGCCGCTGAACCACAACCGTTTGTCCGCCCTCAACGTTGACGATGAACTTCTCGTTTATGCTCTGGAACTGCACTTGCGCATTGCTCTGCACAAACCCAAGGCTCGTCATGCTCAGCGGGTTATTGCTCGCGTCGCAGATCACCGAGTAAGGCGCCGACCCATCCAAACTTCCCAAAACCCCCTGCGCAAACAAGGTCTGCAAGAAACTCAACTGGGTGGAACGTATTTGCTGAAATAATGCGGCATTGATCAACTGGCCGACAAATTGCCCCATACCGGCGGCCAAAGTCGTCGCTATATAATTCGTCAGCCGCGTATAATTGTCGCCGTCTATCGCCGGGTTGGACGACGTATTGTGCCCACACCGTACACCCCAATACGCTCCTCCGGGCTGCGGATTGGAAATGACGTCAATGCCGTTCTGGAAAAGCAGCTGAAGTTCCGCATCGCTATAAGTCGAAACCTGGCTGCTCCCAGGCACACCGGACCACTGCGTTCCAATAACGCTGTATAACGGCTTATTGAGGCTGGATTGCTCCGGCGAAAGATTGCCCAGCCGCCCGGCCACAAACCCCTGTGGTGACACCAGACGGGTCACCGCATTGGCCTGATCGTTCCAATACACCCAATCGCCGAACATCAGCTTCGCGGCATAGGAATCCAAACCAACGTTCTGCTTCAGGCTTACCGCGTCGGTAATGGCCTGCCCCGCGGGCCCCACCAAAATCATATACACACCCTCGGAGAGCCCGAACGCCGCCTGCGTCGTCCATTGCGTCGAATCATCCGCATCGGCCAACACCCCGATGCCGCAACCCTGCGACCGCAATGCATACATCCCCGTCCGCGGCAGCGTGTCCTGCCCAACCAGGGTGGCAGCAGTCACCCCCGCCGCCCCATCGGTGCCGCCAGCCAATGGCTGCGGCCCAAACTGGGCGGGCGCCGTTCCCGTGGCCGTTCCCAACGTGGCCACCACAAGCTGAGATGCGCCACGGAGCGGTCCGTTGCCCTGATTTACCGCGTTCACCAGATTCTGCCAAAACGCGGCCGGCGATGGCGCAGCGATGTTCGAATAAACCTCTGGCACCAAGCCAGGCAGGCCGACCACCAATTGCCACTGCCCGGCGGCCGAGCCTGGTGACAAAGTCAAGGTAAGTGTGTTACCCAATGATCCGGTGTAGCGCGCACTGAAAATCGCCGCGAAGCTATTATTCGCAAGCCCAATTGTATAGCTCGCAGCGTTGTCCGTTCCATCAGTCACCCGCACGCATCGAAAGTTCGAAGCGCCCTGTTGCACCGCCGTCGCCACCGAGGTGCCCATGTCGTATTTGCGCACGATCACCGGCCCGAAACTCTGGGCATAATCGGCCATGGTGCCGATCACTGCCGGCTGATCAACCGGCCCCCAACTCGCGGTGCCAACCACGCCAACGAGATTCGTCGGAACGCCATTCAACACCAGATTCTGTGGAGGCACGATCTGCACATACAGATCCGGCACCACAAGCGATGTGGTATTGAGCGTTCCCTGCTGGAATATCGGCATGCGTCAGGCCTCCTTTTTCTGTTCAACCACGGCCTTGCGTATCCATGACCTTCAACCGTAGATCGGTGTGCCGGACCACATCAGATCGCCAAACAACATAGCTGGCGCGCTAGCCTGCACCGTCGTCCCATATTCCACGTCGTAGACAAGATCTCTTCGGTATTGCTGGGCATCCTGGTCATCATCAAAGCTCGCGGTACTGCGGTAGCGGATGCGCCCGCTCGTCTCATCCGCGAGTGTCAAGAAACTGACTGCCGCAAGCGCGCCGCCGATCACACTGCACAGCGTATCCCGAACCATCGGATTCGGGCACCATAGCGAGATTCGAAATCCCTGAACTTGCCTTCCCCACTCTGTCACCGATGAACCGTCAGCCACCACGCGTGCCACGATCGCGCTTAACCCCGGCACGCTCACCGTCGTACCTGAGAGCCAGCAGGCCCTTTGCGTCTGTACCGCCTGCGCCAACATGGCGGCCACCAGCGCGGGCGTATCGCCCGCCTGTCCGCGATAAACAAAAGGCTGGTTGTCGATAAGAAGCCCGGCAACCTGGCCTGGTCCCGCAGCGCCTCCAAAACGCGCCGAAGCACCACTCACACTCACCGTCAGCGTCACCGCACCGGCCGACATGCTCGCCACCGGCGCCCAGCGTGTGGTGTTATGCGTGGCACCTGGCACCGCGAACACGCTCACATTCGCAACGCCGGCAGACATGTCGTTGCCAAGTGGTCCCAAGAGCGGCCATCCACGATAGATCCGCACCGGCTGACCGGTCACACTTGGCGCCTCCAGCCCATTTGGATAGACGATGTCAGTCACCGAACCGACAAGGCACGCCTCGACATCCGAAAGATCGGCCACATCACCTACCTATCTCGATTGGCGGTACACGAAAGCGGTCGCCGGCGGCGTAATGAACCGCCGCCCCTGTCAGATCGCGTTGTCGTCTTCCCTGCGCGAGCGCAAATACATGTCCCATTCCCGCTCTAGTTCCGGCTTGTTGCCCGCCCATTCCAGCACACCATAGCTGTTACGCTTCAGGTCGGTATCGGGATCAAATCCGTGCCTGACAAACATGTCCCAGCGGCCGAGATAGCCGCGATTCTGCTTTGCACCATGGAACCGATGTTCGATGATTCCCGGCAACGCACAAATCCGGCCGCCGACATACGCCATCGCCCGGCTCTGCCACCGCTGCAAATGGCTGCGATATGAAGCGCTTGTTTCTCCCGGCCAGCTTCGTTCCACCTGTCCAACCAGCGCCAAAGCCATGTGATGATCAGCGCTGCCCATGCCGGCGAGTTCGAACAGCCCCCCGGTCCGATCCAGAAACTCTCTACGGCAAGCCCAAAAATACCCACTATGCGGATACTCGGCATAGCCACCATCAAATTTCCAGAACTTTGGTGTCGTCGCTACCAACGGCGCTCCCGCCATATATTGCGCGCAAAACGCGTGATGAACGCCAATCAGCTCGTCATTGGGTCCAAGATCCAGCGCGCGGCTCCAGGTTTGCAACACCCGATAATGCTGCAAATGCTCAACCGTCTCGCGCGCCCAATCCGGCTTGCGATGCCACACATCGGCGTCGCCCCAGGCGATATACTCAGCGTCAGGGATCCGCCGTATCCCCTCGTTCAGCGCGCATTCCTTACTCCAAGACCAGCTATCCGCCCGCAACCCCACGTGATTCACATGCGGCAGATCACACGCAAATGCGCGCCGTCCATACTGCACCTCCACCACCGTCAACTGGGCACCCGCATCCAGAACATGCGAAACCCAGTCGCGAAAATGCTTGTCCGGCGTCGACCAGCGAAGCGGATTGAACCGAGCCGTCACGACATGGAGCTGTTCGGCCTTCATCTAATATCCTTTCAAGCCGCAAGCTGACGCAAGGCAGCACGCCACCCAAGGGTGCTTTGCTCCGCCGATCCCACCACGTAGTTCATCCCCAGATCGTCGGTCACCACATCCGCCACCTGCAGCGATGTCGGCAGTGCCGGAAGCAGCAACTCCCAGTTTGCCAAGCGTGTCTCCCCTGGCCTCAGCGCCGGGCTATGGTTTCCCGCTTCCAGCACACTGGCTGGCCAATCCGCGATGACTATTTCCCCAGGCGAAGCAAAGAATCCGCTATATCCGCCCTGCGCTGCCGCTAACGGCCGAACCACCGTAACCACGCGGTTCGTCAGCACACATTGCACCGGCAGGCCAAGCCTCTGCCCGGCAACGAAATACGTGCTCTGGCAGCCGACAAGATAATCACCGGCCCGCGTATATGAAGCGTCATACGTGCCCCACCACAATGCCTGCCCATAATCAGGCGCCCTTGGTAACCCGCCCCCCTCCGCGCTGAACGCGGCGCTCAGCTCGATCACCCGATTCTGCGGAGAAATCGGTCTGCTGACACCGTGCGGCCGATAGACGACAAACGGCGAACCCAGCATCCGCCCGGCCACGCCCATCCCCTTTGCAATCAGGTTCTGCAGTGTCGCCCCGTCCATCACACAACCCAGCTCACGCCAGACCGCGCCAAGCCTTCGCCCTCCGGCACGCCAAAGAAGCTGCAAAGCCGCTTACGCCAGGCGTCGAGCAAAACCAGGCGGTCGCTGACCTCCGACTGGTTGTGTTTCCAAGATGCAGCAGCATCGCTATCCAAATTTATGCTGGCAGCTGGAACCGCTGCCTCAAGCTGGTTCAGCGTCAACAGATAATTCACCACAACCTCGATCTCCGCCACGGAGAGGTTGTTCATCCGATACTCAAGCAACCCATACGCGGTATAGAATCGCCAGCCGATATTCCCGGAGGGAGATGCGCCATAAGCAGGATACCCACAAAACCGCCTGATATCTGTCTTCTGCTGGTCGGTTAACATGTCCGCTCCCGCACACGCTACGTAAACGGCACGCCCCCACGGAGCCGCGCCATAGCTGGCCGATCAGCCCATATGCTCAACCATCACCGCGCGTTTGAAGGTAGCGTTCGTCGCGGTCGGGACTGTCAAACTCGTGGTCGTTGTATCGGAAGGCGTACAGAAACCGCCGATCCAATACCAGGACTGGGCGATGATCTGCTGCAGCCGATCAATCGGCTCCCGCGTCACCATGCACACCCCATCAACCAGAGAGACAATCGAATCCTTGGGCGCCACGTCATCGGCGGCCATTCCTGCAAAATCCCCCTCAATCAGCGCACCTTGGCCAACCACAATCGGCCGTCGCACGATCGCGCCGGCGATCGTCGGATGCGCCTGCACATAGGATTCGGTCGTCAGAACAAACCGCAATCCCAGGAATGCGTTGACCACGCCCTGACCAGGCCGGAATATCTCATTCGCCGACGTCAAGCCGATGAACAGCCGCTGAAAATCAGGGTCGGCAAAAAGCTGCCTGGCGCTGACAGGATCAAGGTAGCAATTATAGGCCCCATCTATATCCGGCACAGCGTTCAGCCGAAGCCCGGCAACCGCATCCAGCACATTGCTCATCGTCAGCGTGTCACCGACCTGCAGGCCAGAGGTGTTGGTCCGTGCATTCGGCCGCAGGATCAATGAGGCCGTTGCCGCCTGCACCGTATTGCCGGCCGTTCCATCGCTTACCGACACGTTGGCGGAGAACGTCAAAATCCCGCTAATGCCGCCGGGCGCCGTGGATACGTTAGTACCATCCGGACTTGTCCCAACCAGCGTGTAGGCATCCGAACCAACAGTTACCGTCAACGGGTTTGCGCTACTTACCGGCAGCTGAACGCCATTCGAGTAGGCGGTTGTAAACCCACGTATATCATCAACGGAAATCGACGGCCCTGCGCTGGCCAGCGTCACGCGGACCCGCGTGTTGCCACCGAAATACGAGCTGAACAAGGCGTTGCGCGCCAGATCATCCAGGCTGCGCCCGGCCTGCTCACCATTCACATACGCATTTTGTAGGAACTGGCTGGCAATCCCCACACGGCTTGTCACCATGTTCAGGTCCATGGTTGCCGCATAATGGTTCAGCGTCAGCGTATATTGCTCCACGTTCCAGGAGCCAGGAGTCAACCCGTTATCCAAATTGGTATTGGTATTGGCAGCCAATGGCACCGTCACCGCGGGCTTCAGACCGGCACGGGTCTTGGTCAGCGTCTCGCCGATGCCAACCGCAAACTCCTCCCGATCCGCGCATGCTCGATATCCAAGCTTTGAACGCAACGCCTGCTCGAATTCCCGCTCCAGGAAGCCCTGCTGGATAATGGGCTGCAGCGCGGCCGGAAAATTGGCAATGGTCACTCGTAACCCCCATGAAAAAAGGGGGCCGAGCCCCCTTGTTGCAGTATTCAGCCGGGTGGCGCGTTACCGCCGGCGCAGCAATTCCGCCCGTGCCGCACGCCATTCGTCGATGCTCATCTCGGTGGCCAGCTTCCGTTTCATCGGCGCCGCCTGCGGTGCAGAAACAGCATTGCTCGAGCTGGTCGCGGCAAACAGCCATGGCTTGTCACGTCGCAGTTTCCCGATCACCCCGGCCGGATCGTCGCTGGAAGGGCCCGCGAGCACCGCAGGATCAAGCAATCTGAGCCCGTCGAGATCGACAATGCCGGCTCTCACCGCCTCCGCCTTCAACTCAGCCTGCCGCAAACGCTGTGCCGAATGTATTTCGGCCTCGTGAAGCTGACGCTCCAAACCTTCAGCATGAGCCTTCAAGGCAAGAAACGCAGCCGCGTCGGTTGCCTCACCTTCGCCTTCGCTCATCCCGCCGCCTCCGCCTTGATACGTTGCAGTTCCATCGTCACGTCCTCGATATCGTAGTTCGCGGCAATCACCCGCAAAGCCGTCTCACGTGACAGTTGCTTTGCCTGCACAAGTGAGATCAGCGTCTCCGCCGTTCTCTGCCCATCCAGAGCGTCGTCAGGATACCAATCCGGCCACCTGAGACTGATCGGCGCGTCACGTGGTAGCGGCGCAACAAGCCGGCCCTCTATGCGCAGCGGATAAACGTGGCTGGCGCGCAGCACCATCCGCGCAAGCTCTATCAATGCGCACTGGCCGTAACGCACCCGCAGATTATCGGCCAACCAAACAAGGCCCTGGTTCATCAATTCCAGCGCCCGGCCGCTCGCCGGCGCCGTCAGCCGCTGCGCATCCGCCCGATTGCCGTGCAGACTCTCCAGCGCCAGATCACGCAACGTACGCACATACTCCATCACAGCCTGACTGGCTGTGCCACCAATCTCCAGCAGTTTGGCATCGCCTTTCTCGCTCACCACCAGCGCATTTGCTGCCCCCCGTACCATTGTTCCTTCAAGCCCGGCCGGCTCACGAATCAGCAGCGTCGGATCGCTGCTATATTTCAGCCCGCGTCCGGCTTGACTAAGCTGGTAGTCTATCTCGAGTCCGGTATCGATCGCGCTGCGGAATGTACAGGCGCCATCGATTGAACCGCCACCGGGCAGATTTC
>Ga0116227_10012273_pt1 | contig 14025 bp, 7 predicted proteins | sample S1TSphgellanicum_FD_89693 | JGI IMG/M metagenome (GOLD analysis project Ga0116227, IMG submission 89693) | Host-associated microbial communities from peat moss isolated from Minnesota, USA - S1T2_Fb - Sphagnum magellanicum MG | ecosystem: Host-associated > Plants > Peat moss > Unclassified... | reverse complement strand
TTTGTATTTTTTATTTTTATTTTATGACTTTGATTTAGGTACTATTTTAGATATTTTTTTGTATTGATTTTAAAATTGAAATATTTTTTTGTATTCACTCACCATATAACAATTTTAAAATTTATTAATTAGACATACTTCTCTCATTTGATTAAACATGAAATACATAGATAATTTGTTTTATTTTTAAAATAGATACAGTATCCAGTCATTTATTTGAAGCTCTTGCTATTTATTTTTCATATGGATATTTACATGAACAAGGAAATAAACGTGTGAATTTTGTTAATGCTCGTCATTTATTCGAAGCTAAAGTATTTATTTAATTCGAAAAAAAAAAAATTTTTTTTTTTTTTTTTTTTTTTTTACTCGAGAGCTTCATGAGAGAAAAAGAGAGGGAGAAAGAGAGAAGGGCAAGAAAACTTTAACACTTGTTCTAGGATCCTAGTTTTGTTATTTGGCATAACACAAGCTTTTTCCTCGATTCTGTTGGTTGGCATAACACAAGTTCCTTCTTGTAATAACGTCAACTCTCTTCGGCAGTAGCAACACCGACACCCTCCGACAACAATAGCACTAACAGTAGCAATAGCAACAATAACTCGAGAACTTACAAGCAAAAGAAATATGTGGCTTTTAACATGAAACATAGAAAGTGAAATTTTTCTAGAATTGAATTGAAAAGAAAGAAGAAAATGAAATGTATGTAGATGATGGCTGTGCAATGATCGTTGTGAACATTTAGAAATCCTAGCTTATTATGGAGGAACTTTCCTAACAAAGGAATTCTAAAAAAACTAAAGGGAGAAAGAAAGGACTTGACCTTTTATACTATCGTCAACAATTTGAAACCCTAAGTACCTAATAACGTACAGTCACCTAAGACCGTACATGAACCCTAAAAGTGCACATGGGCATGCCTGTAACTGGCCATCATGTATGAGGCCATGTATGGGCATGACAAGGGTCATTTTACACATTTATCATTAAAAATAAATAAATAATCTAGAGTAAATAGTGACATTTATCCCATTTATAATTAGGTAATGAAACAAACCCTCCAAACACAAGGGATACATAATTAAATAAAAATTAAAAATAAAGGGTATAAATACATAATACCTTTTGAACCAATGCATTTTCTTAAATCAGCCATCTGATGTAATATTTGTTAGGGCTCATCCTAAACAAAATCCAGCATTTGATTTATGACAGTTTGTAACATAGTGTCAAAACTGTAGGAAACTGACCCAAAAAACTGCCCCCAAAATAAATAGTATGTCAAAATACAGTGAAAATTCATGGCCTTAGAAAACAAATCTCCTAAGATCGGTGGTGGTGGTGGTTTTTTTTTTTTTGCCCCCCTGCCCAGAAAGCAGAGAATTTACCATATAATATAATTTTCCATAGTTTGAGGTTGAAAGGCACAAAAATCATTCCATGATGTGCTAGTTGAGTAATTGCTTTCAATCTGCAGCACCAAAATCTCACAAGAAATTTTTTTGGCACTAATTCAATTCTCTGGAGGGAAAGAAGGAGTGGAAACCTTAGACAAACTAAAGTTGAAACAAACAAAAGTATAAGGAAAGCTCCCCAAGTGAATAGTGGGGACCAATAGAGTTTTCCATAAAGTCACCCTGTTTCACCCTATCTTTGGGGGAAGACTTGGGCCTCCTTTCACCCTGTATCCCCTCTTTGAGTAAGGTCCGCAAAGTAATGAAATTTTATTAAATCTGAGTATGAAATGCAGAAACTCAGCATTTAATGCACAAGGTTCTGGAGTAATTATAATAGTTGTACAGGTAGGAGCAGTGAAAATATATGTAGCAGTAGTGGAGGCGCTGACGAAAAAGGAAAGAGAGAGTCAAAACAGGATGAAACTCAGTTTACCACAAAAAATGGTGCTGTTCTGAGTTTCAGCCCACTTGAATGCTAATGTACCTTTTTTTGCAGGTTTTCTTTTTTTGAATCTCACCCGGTTTTGGACCAAACTCACGGTTCTGGTGCTTTGTTTTCCTGACTTTACGGAAAACTCTAATATTTCAATTGTTTTATTCTAATTTTCCCATTGTAAAACCCTCTGATCATTGTATTCTCCCATTGTCAAACGCACCATTCCCTATTTGCGAAGGGGAAAATTCAAAGTTTTTGTTGATGGTCCCAGAGGGAATCCTAGAAGAGTTTCTGAATTAAGTACATATGATAGGTGAATGCATGCACAAAGGAAGCAGCTCTGGATGACATGGTTGAAAGTTGAAACAATCAAGAAGAAGTGTGTGCACACGAGATCTCTGATGCAATGGGAGATGAGAAACTGTAGTGTATTCACATGATTGTTTCTTTGGCCACCCACCTTCCCTGCGAGTGCTGACAAAGATGCCTGTACTATAACACCAAATAACTATAATATGTTAGGTTCAAAACTCAGCAGCAGCAGGAGCTTGCAGTACTCTTCCAACATTGTGAAAAGACAGAACTGCAAGCTCACTATCAACTTGTGAGTCCATATCCAATTAAAAATTTCCGAATCAAACAAACTACTTAAGAAAAAGTTGCTAAATTCATAAGGTCAAAACAAATAGACTTATTCTAGTAGCCAAGTTTACATGCATTTGAAGCCTCTCTTCTATCAAATTGCTGCACTTGGAGTTCTGCAACCTCAAGAGATCATGCAGCAGAAAATTGTTGCAGTAATTTGGAGACCCTGGAGAACTGGGGAGTATGAGGAGTACAAGATCACATGAGTGTGCATCAGTACTTAGCAGTTTGGTAGAGAGCCATGCATATTAAGAGGCATTTCTGTTGGTGCTCAGTATGTGATGCTGCAAAAATATTTTTCACATACAAGTTTGGTTATCCACTTTTTTGCAACCCCACCAATAAAACTGAAATTGAGACAACAAATAGTGGGGGGACTACAAATAGCAAACCACTTGGACCAATCATTATGATGGGCCAATCAGAAATACAGAGCAGCAGTCAGATCATATTTATTACACTCTTTTCTGCAGGTGCACAGCATTGCTGCGCCATTTACCAGCAACTGTGGCTAATTGTACAATTATGCTGAACCAAAACAAAATTTTGGAGCCAATCTTAGAGCATCTCCAACGGTGCTCAGTATGTGACCCTGCATACTGGAATTTGATGAAGAACAGTCAAAATGTGCCAGTTTGTCACTCTGGATAATAAAATTAAATGTCTAAGTATAGCTGTTTTTATTTGGCAACCCCACCAATAAAACTGTAACTGGAACTGCTTATACGTGGGAACTACTACTAATAGCAAACCACCTGGACCAATCATTATGATCGACCAATCAGAAATATTGAGCCGCAGTCAAGTCCAAATTATTACACTCTTTTTTGGAGGTGCACAACTGTGTTGTGACTTTTACCAGCCGCAGCAAGCGGCACGATTTTGGTGCAGAAAAATTAATTTCCTGAGCTAAACAGGCACATTTTGACTTTTTCACAATAAAATTTACTGCCTGGAGTCACATACCTAGCACCGGTGGAGATGCTCTAAGTGAGGCATTTATAGATTCATCCTGTTAAGCAGGGCTGGTTGGCTCTGAAGAGGAACCCAATGGAAAAGGAACTCTCAATCCAGTCATCATCTATCCAAACTGGTGAGTTCCTGGGTGCTGGTTCATTGGGGTTGTTTAATTGGGATTAGTTCTAATTCTAGAAGATAATGGGTCATTTAGTTGCAGCTCAGAGTTGAGGATTTAGGGGTCAAAAAGGAAACAAAACAAAAGTTGAAATAATAATAGGTATGCATTTATCGACCAACTAGGTACAGGGTTTTCTTCTGCATCTTCAACTAAAAGGACCTGGCAACTCATTTCTTTTGCAGAAAACACCTCAGAAGGCATCTTATATCCATGCATATTCTTCTTAGAAAAGAGGATGAGAATCGTGTGGTCAGAGAAAAAAGCTCTAAAATAATCCAAGATTATTTTCATTCTATTTATAAACAAAATTATGATCATTTTCATATTTATTTGTGATCATTTTAAAATGTGAAAGCTTATGTTAATTAATTTTTTTTAAATCTTTAAATTTTATGATCATTTAGCTTCACTTTGAAACAGAATTTTTTAAAGAGTATTTGAGAAAGAGATAAAAGATAAATGATATAAAAGAGGCGAAAATTTTGAAAGGGTATTTGAAAAATAGTTGTAAAAGTAAAGATAATGATAAAGTTAATGTGCTTTTTCATATCCATGCAGCTGAGTACAGGAGAAGAATAAAGTATGTATTAAGAAAAGAGTGAATGTTGTGCATACCTCACTAGCCAACCTAGTTAGGGCGCACAACATTCAGGAATGGCTTGAAGCAATAGGCATCTTCCACTTTTGTAATGTCCCTCAAATTTGAAAAGTTTTTAAGGTAAGCTAAGGAATAGCTTTTTGGCTCTTGTTGGATTCTTCAGCCCTCAACTCCTGGAAAAGGGCTCACAGCTGTTCTTTACCCTACACTTAAGAATGGGAGGGAGATTATGAACTAGATAGCCTTTACGGAGAGAGTTTGGGGCTACCAATGGTTGAGGTCCAAAAATGCTATCCAGTGTATAGCTGATAACCTTCATGTGTGTGGATGAAGAGTTTCATAATCTTCTTATATAATGAATGAAGACTTTCATAGCCTTCTTGTAGATGGACAAAAAAAGAGAGGGAGAAGTTGTGCATCGCGGGAGACAAGGGGAGGGTCAATCAGAAGCTTGAAAATGTCTAAATAAAAGTGTTGTGTATGAGTTTTGCAGGCTATACTGCACCTGGACTGCCATACTCTAGACAAATCAAAAATTGACACATCAGTGATCTACCTCCAAGAATTGGCTTCGTGTATGGGCAGGTGCCTGAGGGGCTGAGGCATTCCTGAAATAATGGGCCCTCCAGGTTGGAGGTTGAGGACCTGTTATTTCTAGAATACTCCTACTCATGGGCGGTAATTCAACTCGACGTAAAAATAGATGGATTTTTCATCAATTTAATTTTTTTCTGAAAACTTTTTTCCCGTGATACTCAATGGGTACTCACAGTACACGTCAAGTATCATCACAAGAATAGAAAATAAAGTAATCGCTCTTCCAACTACACTAAGAATTTCTTTGGAGGTTTTTACGCCTACTTATAGCTGTGAGAAACTTTTCGCTCTTAAGGAGTAGGTATAAGAACTCTCTTCCTCTTACAACTCATGAATGTTTTCAGTTGATCTGCAAACTTTTGCTTGGTGCTTTACGATACGGATAAGATTCTAGGGTGAGGGACATTTCCAAATTCTGGGGCTGGACTTGGCTACCGCCTCATCTCAAGCCCCCTTCTTTTGAGATTGCCCTACACTTAGCAATCACTTTCTAGGGTTTTCATTTCTTTTCTTTTTTTCTTTTTTCCAACACCCTCTCATTTTTATGTTAAGAGGGCAGAGGTAGTGGGCGCTATCTGCTCACAGTTTATTCGTTCTCAAAGGTACAAATTGACCAGAGAGGCAGTTGCTTTCCGCTCACTAAGGCCCTTGGATGAGGGCGCAACCAGAAGTGGGTGGCACCACCTCAGCTGCCACCTCAGGTGGCGTGGTACCCTTATTCTGATAACGCCCTTGACCTTGGGCCTTGCCTACCACAAATCAAACTAATCCAGGAGCAGGTGAGAGCAAGAATATGGTAATTTGTGATGATGTACACCAGAGAGGTTACAGAGCAATTTTAGCAGAACTGTGTTCTACTGAGGAGAAAGACAATTTTCTACCCCAATGGCAATGACAGTGCAAAATATAAGTGCAAAGAAAGGAGCTCTTCTTGAGACACATCTCAAAGTATCATCTACCTCTCTGCAGGTTGTGATGTCTACTTTCTACAAAGATTAATTGTGAACTAAGCAAGAGAGCTGTCAGCTCATACCTGCTTGACAACTATGGAAGAATTACATTTACTCCAACAAACAATCTATACAGTTCTTTGACATGTAAGATGCAGAGATGGACTGCAGTTATATCCAATTAATGACCTGTATATAGTGTACATAGTGTACATTGTTGATGAGGAATTCACTGACTCTGTAAAGTTCATGCTTGCCACAGCTGAGCAGTGGAAAGTTTCAGCTCAAATGGCAACCAAACCACTGGTAAAAAAACCATTGCACAGGCTCACAGCATCCTGCCCAATCTCTTGCCCCCTCCCAGTGCTCCATAGATCGACCCTGCTCCTGACAACCAAAATGATTATCAGAGAAATACAAAAGCCAATTATGAACCTGGTCTATGCAGCCTACAGACCCTGAAGAGTATGTGATAAGCAAAGCTTCAATGCCTAGCTTTTGTCTATGGGAACATTGTAGCTGTTCCAGAATGTCATGATGCCAGGACCTCAAAACATAAGCAAGAAATCTTTCACAGCATTCTGCAGATGCAAGCAGATGGAACTGTATTAACACATTCTATTACAAAATGAAGCAAACTCCTTGCAGCTTTTTATGAAGCAATCTCCATGCTATCCATTCTACTGCAGTGATCTACATGCAGCATTCTCCTGAACCAATCTCCATGCAGCGCATTCTACAGTCCATGCAACTTTCTGCTAAGTGGTTGTGGCAGTTATGATGGTGGTCCAACTGTATGTTTCATTGTAGAAATGCCTTGCAAGGAGTAAGGAGTAAACAGAGTGCACAAAAATACTGACCTCAGTAGACTTCTGCAAGGAGATGAACTGCAGGAGGTATATTGGAGGTCCACCTGGGCCACCCATGCTGAATCCTTTCCCAAAGAAGCTCGCAATTGCAGTGCACCCATTGGGTTCTTCTTCAGCAAGGCTGCTCCTTGGCAGGTCACAGCTGGGTGAACTTCTTGCTTTGACCAGATTATCCTCTTTCTCTGTAGGTATCACAATGGATTCTGCAGCATCATTTGCACTCGAAGAACTCAAGATTGAATGCACCTCCACCTCCTCGTTTGCTGCTGGTAGAGCATCAGGCTGTGTATTGCCTACTACCACCACCACCACAGAGACCTCAGGTTTTGCACCAGGATCTATTGGAAGGGTTTCTTCTGTCATGGCTGCTGACTCCTGTTGTTCACCATCATCCTCCACAGCAGCAGCATCATTCCAGTTTTGTTTTGCAGCCTGGCCCTCTTCCTCTTCAGCACCTGATTTCTCTCTATTCCTCATCTCTGCACCATCATCATCATGATGCAATGGAGGAGCATGATTCTGTGCATCACGCATGTTGTCCTCTTCTTCAAATGGTTTGCACCCAGTTTCTTCAATGGCAACTGGTTGAAGATCTTCAACTTCACCACACTTCAAAGGCTCCGACAACATCATCTCGTCTTTTGTGACAACAGTATCCAGAACTGCAGATATCATAAGAGGAGGCTCCTCCACCAGAGACTCAGCAATGAGCTTTCCAATATTTTCCTCCTCTTCGGCAAAAATCTCCTCTTCTTGCTGCTTCCTTTGATGAAGAAGCTCTTTATCAGAATCAGCAGTGTCGTCAAGGAGCTCGTCAGGCACATGTGTCGTTTCTTCTTGCTCAAGTGGTGGAGCCGTCTCCTCTGGTTCTTCAGCACTGTTGTTTCCTTGGGCCTCTTGCAGCAGCTGTGATGAAGTGAATTGCTCTGCCTCTGATCCATTGATCTCCTCCGCAACACTGATCATCGCCACGGCCTGGTGGTTCTCGATGGAAAGCTTCTCTAGCACGGAAGCTGTCAAGGGGGGCAAACTGAGATGATGATGATGAGCTTCATCGTCGTCGTCGTCGTCGTCGTCATCATCATCATCATTTGGTTCCTCAGAGATGGAGCTTTCCGGACAACTGAATGTGCGATCGTCTTCGTCTTCCGGATCTGCGATGGAAGCAACAACAACCACAACACTGCCGTCCTGGTCGTCGTCATTCTCTTCATCTTCGAGGGAAACAAGATCACCAATACCGCTACTGTAATTGTCATCGTCCAGTTCTGGTCGTGAAGAAACTTCCACAATACTGCTCACCTTGTCCTCCTCCTCGTCTCCTTGCTCTTCCGGATAAGGGACTTCCACAAGGCTTCCATGCTCTTCTTCTTCTTCTTCTTCATCTTGTTCTGCCTGTGAAGTAGTAATCTCTACAATATTGCTGGAGCGATCATCGTCTTCATCTTGTTGTTGTTGTTGCGTGCTTGGATTATGAGCTTCTTCTTCTGAACTGATACTGATACTATCCTCTGAACTCTCTTGCGGCTGCGTCGAAGACTCCGGATCGGGTTTCTGCTGCTCTGCCGGAACATCTTCAGATCTACTACGTTCGTCGGCAACCTCGTAAGGCAACGTGAATGTTCGCTCTGGAGAAGAAGACCCGGCGATGATAGACTCATCGGCCGCTCCTTGCTGATCTACCAGTAACAGCTTCTTCCAGTCATCGCTGAGAGACGAGGAAGGTCCTCCAAGAGCGTCTCTGGAAGAAATCGTTTCCCAGTCTGCAAATCTGTCGAGGCCTTGAAGAAAATCTCCAAAGATGCTGCTGCTGTCGTCCTCCTGATCCCCCGTTGCTGCTGCTACTGCATCGTAGTCCTCCTCCTGAGGCTCTTGTGTGATGGAGGTAGGGGTCCCGACATCGAAATCCGAAACCCTCACCCACTCTTCCGTCTGAAAATTTGTCTGATCATCAGCAGCAGACTCTCTCATTCCTTCATTCGCTTCGATTTCCAACGACAACAACTTCTTGTTGCTCGATTGAGGAGAACCACGGTTGTTGTTGTTGTTGTTGTTGTTGTTGGAAGTCGAAGTAGTAGTGTCCTCCTCAGAACCTGCATCTCTTTCTGCAAAGAACACAAGCAACGCACATATAAAAACCTTGTTCTTGTTCTTCTTTCTCTCCTCTTCTCCAAACAACAACAACAGCCATGACGGGGGTTTGCTTCAAGAACCAGAAATACCAAAATTCTCTCAAATTATCAACAACAAAATTGCCGAAATGGTTGTGTTCTCGCAAACAGGGGGGGGAAAAAAAAACATTGGAAGAGGAAAATGAAAAGCTGCAAACAAAAGAAGAAACTGGCAAACCACACAACATGAGACAGAAAGGAAGCAGATTAGAGATCAGGCGGTACCAGGAGACGAGCTTTGCTTTCTGCCATTGGCACCAGCAGCAGCAGCCTTGCGCTTCCTCGGCCCCGAAGGCATTTCACTCGCGTCTTCTTCGATCGAAATGCGAAGATGATCTCCGAAACGATTGTCGCAAATCCAAACTACTGCAATGTCGAAATCCGCTCGAAATCCGATGCCCAAGAGCTTACTAAATTCCACCAGCAAAATGCAGCCAACACAGACCTTCTTCCCTCCCTCCTTACCCCGTGCAGCAGCGTCTCTTCCCCCCCCTGCCTCAGCTTCGTCCCGAACCTACATAATTCCGAACCTCAAATATTCCGAGTCTTGTCTTCCCGAACCTAGTCGTTCCGAACCTACCATCTAATTAATTTTTCCACCAAGGGGCTGGTGGCCTAGTTTTGGGTGGTAGTCTAGTACCCGGTTTGGCCAGTTAGAACCACCGCGCTGGTTCTGGTTAGTGAAAAATGAACCAGAACCAGGTCCTGATTTGGGAACCGGAACCAGAACCAGAACTGGTTCCATTTATGTTTGGAATTTTCGGGAAAAAAAAGGGGGGGGGAGTGGTTTTGAACACCCGGAAGCGGAACCAGACCCATTCTAAGAACCGGAACTGGAGGTTCTTCTAGGTTAAGAACCGCCCAGCCTTGGTTGCCAGAGCTAACCAAGGCCAGGGACCGAACCTTGTGACGAGCCTGGAAAGGTCGCAGGCCGACAAAAATGAGACCAGCAAGCCGAACCTAGAATGAATTTTTTAAAAAAAATTTATTTTCCATAACTCCGAACCTAAAATGAAGATTCTGTCCATAAGTTCGAACCTGGAAAATGAAGATTCTGTTTTAACACTTTACCCCCCTTTCTAAGTTACCACCATTATTATATATAATAATAATAATAATAATTATTATTATTATTAAATTTCCCCCTTTTTTATGCTCCCATGAAAGGCCCTATTGAGCCGACTGTAATTGTAACTCATGGGAATAATTAATTATTTTTAGAATTGCCAAAAATTCTGATAAATTGGTGCCTGCCATTGCCAAAAATCTGAAATGAAGCTCTCAAGAAGCACAATAGCTTCATTATTTAGTAGAATGTCGAATTGTAAATTACCTTTTATTTTTACTGCCAAAAATAATTTATTGAGAAAAATAATAATTCCATTAATAGGCACCTTGCTGCTGAACCAGCCTAGGTACTAGGGTATTCAGAAGGCACGTTATCGAGTGGAATGTTTCATCCACAAAAGGGATGAACTTTTCGTTTTACAAAATGCCTCACCTTTTATTTTTCACCGGATACCTGCCCATTATCTCAAAAAAAGAAAAGAAAAAGAAAATAAAATAAGTTCCTACTTACCCTAAACCTTCTTGCCCGGATCTCAGAAACATATATCCGCCTCAAGTTACCAAGACCTAAAGTCAGGTGCATGTCAAAGGCTATGCACACAGGGTATATTTTTCTTTTCATTTTACACGTTTTTGGTTACCTATCCTCTTCATCAGGGTATATCAAATTTGAGAAAATAAAATTAGATTTTATTTCTATACCATATGCATATCTGGTGGGTATATCCAGGTAAAACAATATGAAGTGATTTTTGAAAGCTAAAATTGCCAGAAGTGAGAAAAAAAAAATAGTAAAAATAGTCATTTTTTTATAAATTTTTTTTCAATATGTAGCCAAAAACATTGATATATTATTAAATATTTTTGTACTTCTTATTTGGTTTATAGATAAATCATTTATATAGGATAAGTGAACAATAATAAATCATACAACTCTTAAAACTAAGACCCTATTAAATCACTTGCAATGCATATTTTGTATGAGTTTTGTCACAATGTTTTGGCAAACCCTAGAATTTGAAGTGTAAACCTTAGTTATTCACATGGTTTTTTCAATGAATGGTTAACTCCATGACCCCTACTATATGGCTGGATTGACTACAATAGGTCAAATTAAAAATCAAACTCACAACTTGCAAGGTGGCCATGGCCCATGATGATCAATGTTGAAGCTAATAAGTATAATTTTAAAACCATTTCAAAGCAATAGAATGTGAAGTAAAGCTTAAGAAAGATACTAGAGTTAGTAGTAATATTTACATAAATAAACCCTTTGGGTGGACCCAATCAACAAACCCAAATATGACACTTGCAAAATGTACTAGTCTATACATTATGTGAGGTATTGACTATTGAATTTGGGAACTATAAAAGTAGGTTGAGAGGAAAATCAAACTTGAATGGGGACCCTTTCCCACCCCCTCCCCGCACAAATCCTTCCTCTTGAGATAATGAAGGAAACAAAAAGACAACTTGAAAAATCCAAATTAGTGGTGGCTTCAAATGTCTATAGGAATCTCTCTTTTTTTTTGGGTTTTTTTGTTTGTTGTCGGGAGTTAAAATAGGGTCACATACTAGTTATTTGTCGTGTAAGAAGTTGTGAAGTAAGTTGTACATAACTATGAATTAAGAAATATGTCTACCTATTATTGACTCACAAATTGTGGGAAAAGTTCTTCTCACAAAAAATTTAAATTTAAAAAAAAAAAGAAAAAAAAAGGTGAAGAACATCCTATTGTCAAGTCCAATGAACCAAGCAAGAAAAAATATCTTGCAACAACTAAAGATTTAAACTAAATTGTGGACTTTTGTGAAAACACTTGATTCTCCAAAACTTGTTGGAGTGTTAGAGTCTTTTGAATGTGTTATACGCCATTGTTGTGGGTTGTGTAACTTGTTTAAAGGCTAAGATGATGCTTTCTCTCAAAGAAAAGAAGAAAAGGAGGGGATGAGGAAGAAATTGGTGAAGAGGCAGTCTCAAAAGGATGTGGAGAAGTAGTACTCCAACAACCTAGTGATTGGATTGGATGAGAAAAGTGAATATGAATAGAAAAATGCATAGGAGCTGTACAGAGAATGAACAGGGCCATTTTGGGAATGAGGGTCCAACGCAAGGCGAGGGGAGCCCCCATGAGTGTGGGACCTGAATTTTCAGAGGTACCCCATTTGAGGTCCTTCTCTGGTGTAAAGATCTGGTAGAGGAGGCACCTTAGAGCATCTCCACCGGTGCTCAGTATGTCACTCTGGATAATAAAATTAAATGTCTAAGTTTAGCTGTTTCTTTTTTGGCAACCCCACCAATAAAACTGGAACTGCATATATGTGGGAACTACTAATAGCAAACCACCTGGACCAATCATTATGATGGACCAATCAGAAATACTGAGCCGCAGTCAGGTCCAATTTATTACACTCTTTTTGGAGGTGCACAACTGTGTTGCGTTTTTCACCAGCCACGGCACACTGCACGAATTTGGTGCAAAAAAACCAATTTCCTGAACTAAACCGGCACATTTTGACTTTTTTACAATAAATTTTACTGTCTGGAGTCACATACTGAGCACCGGCGGAGATGCTCTTACACGCAATGTTTCTCATTTTGAGGAACTGTATGCGTAGGTGCTTCCTCTGTTGCGACAGACAGAAATGTTAATAAGGCAAGGTGCCTTGCACATACCCTACAAAATTTTACAGTTTCTTTACTTCTTCACATACTTCACAAAGCATAAGAACTCCCTCCTTGCAATGAACTATATACCCTCCGCACTATTGTGAATGTAAATTACACAAGATAGATGGGCCTGAGATTTGCAGTGAAATTTTTCTCCAAGTGCTTTATGATCCAGGAAGTCCCAACCAATGCCTAATTTTGTGTAAAGCCAATCAAGATGTCATAGTTGGATTTTTGAATAAAAATCATTGAAGGAGTAGACAACATGCAGCCAAATGCAGTAAGACTGAAGATTTTGAAAGAGGCTTCTCATCAAGTGCATGAATTGAATTCTTGATCCCCATAAGAGCTTTAAATTGGTAATGAAACAGTCGGTCAAAGTTTTGCACAACCTTGTATTGTGCATGAATCAGGTAAGAAGAAGAAGAAGAAGTCTCTTTTCTTTTGTTTTTCTCGCTTCCCTGACAATTCTCAACCAAGAGTATGGGCCCCTACCTTACACCAGGTACCTAAGTATATAACCTTTTTTTATAAAATGGGAGACTTTCATTCACCATCAATCATGGAAAAGTGGTTTTTATTTAATGGACTTCCTTTTGCACGGAAGGAGAGTCCCACTAGCCTACTATGATCTCATAATTGAACCAAAAGGAAAGCATTGTTAACATACTTTGGTTGTGAGATTTCCAAATAAAACACAAATGTGGGATTTCCTCCTGGCACATGATGATCATGTTTCGTCCCACACATGATCATCCTGTGTGGGACCATGAGTCATACCATATACAAAGTGATCATGCGAAATGACGATATTCATGTGTCACATATCCATATTCTGTTCTATTGTGATTCTGGCCTATTGTGGGACCGATCAAATTTCTCCTCGACCCAAGATTCAACAAACCCTAATTTTACGGCGTGGCAATAAGGAAACCCAATCAGAGGAAAACATTCAAAAAATCCAACTGTGGTAGCAAAATTTGTTACTAGTTTTTAATACTCATGTGCACCACAATTCTGCTGGGCAGGGTGAACCACCGTCTCTCCTTTGAGTGAGGCCTCTTGGTGGCCATACGAAGCCCACAAAATGTTAGATTTGAACTCAGAGATCCTGATTTAGTCTAAGCATGAGATATTTGTAATATTTAGAAATAATTTAAATGGATTTTAGGGTTTTTCACCATGGTGCCAACATGGGTGCTGGTTCAACCAAGGCCAATTCAAACAATGTGGGTGTGAATTGTGATTGGCTATACCCAACACAATGTGTAGCTAAGCATTGGCAAAATGCTTGCACAAGCTCATTTGCTCATGCTTTCTAGGAGAAAGAAAGGCCGAAGGAGTCTTTGTGGAAAAAGAGTCCAAATGCAGATGAAGGTGGGACAAAGATCCCCCCCCCCTCCTCCCCCCCCCCCCCCCCCTACA
>Ga0116227_10012272_pt1 | contig 14026 bp, 8 predicted proteins | sample S1TSphgellanicum_FD_89693 | JGI IMG/M metagenome (GOLD analysis project Ga0116227, IMG submission 89693) | Host-associated microbial communities from peat moss isolated from Minnesota, USA - S1T2_Fb - Sphagnum magellanicum MG | ecosystem: Host-associated > Plants > Peat moss > Unclassified... | reverse complement strand
GTGTTTTTTTTTTTTTTTTTTTGTTTGATAAGAGGAAAATGCCAATAGAAAGCACTTGAAACGCAAGGGCAGAAGCAAGAGGGCAGAAGCAAGAGCCAAAAATGAGAGGGCAAAGCGAGAGTTTTAAGGTAAGCTCCCTCCCTTCTCTGCATATTTTTTCTTTTCTATGGTTTTTTTTTCCTTTCTACTTGAAAAGAAGATGTCAGGAGAAAGCATTCGAAACGGAAATGCAAAAGTGGGAAGGCAAAAGTAGAAGCCAAAAGTGAGAGGGTAGAGCAAGAACTTGAAGGTAAGCTCCCTCCCTTCTCTTGGTTTTTTTTTCTTGTTTTCTTGTGTGTTTTGTCTTCTCTATGTTTGAGAGGAAGAAGACGATAGTAATGTGCTATCATCTTCTTTTGTGGTGGTGTTATAGAGAAGATGAAGACAATGGCAATGTGTCATCGCCTTCTTCTATGGTGCTATTGTAGCAAAGAAGGTGATGGCAGCTTGTTGCCATCGCCTTTTTCTTTGTGTTTGAGAAAAAGAAGATAAAGACAACGCCGTGGCCTTCTTTTTTGTGTCTGAGAAGAAGACGATGGTGTGACAATGTGTTGTTGTCTTCTTCTTTGGTGGTGTTAAGGTTTAATTTGGTGGTTTTTAGGTGTTTATAAGGTTCAGGGCACAACAAAGGAAAAATTTGTTACAAATGCAGTTTAGGTTGAGATGCAACGTTGTCATTTATACATTGTTCATCATGTTGCAAGGGCTGCAAATGCAGTAACTTCTTACCAAGTTAAACACAAGATTATAGATAATGATATCGTTTAGGGTTTCCACTTTATATAGTTAGCTAAGTTTTTTCAACCTTTTCATTTTTTGGACTACCCAATTTTTTAACTTTGGTCCTTTGATATATTATAGAGAACCTTTTTTTCATTGTGTTCTTTAACATTTTTTGATCCACCCATATTTGTACATCTTTTATCATTATAATATTTTCTTCTAATCACATTTATTTGATGGGTATATGGTTAATTATATATGTCTTCTTTTTCATAATCTTCTCAGTACTTTAGATGTAAGAATCAAAACTTAAATAGCTTGATATGACTATGTAACATTAATTTGTCTAGGGTTTGCAAAGATCAAAATGAACATTGTGCAATACCTACATCCTTTCTATTATAATTTTCACAAGGCCATTTCAAATATGCAATACCCACATATAGGTCTCGTAAATAGTTGTTGGTTTGTTTACATTCACTACAATACTCGCATATAGTTTTTGTAAATAGTTGCTGATTTTTTTACATTCATTGTAATATTCACACATAGGTCTAGTAGTTGATTCTTTTAACATCCATTATAGTACCCACATATAGGTCCATAAATAGTTGTTGATTTTTAACATTTTTTGCCATACTTGCATATAGGTTTCCATTGTAATATTTATGGGACTCATATGACAAAATAATTTAATCTGAGTATCAACAAATAATGTCATAATTAAGGAATTATTATTAAAAAAATGAGATAATGTAAATGATTGATTATCATATTTTAAAAATTATTTATTTCTTAATATTAATTAACTAATTATTTGGTTGAACTTAATTATTCAGATAATTAAAATTTAGATCTAAAAATCAAATCAATAATTTGATATTTAATTTATTATCTTGAATATATTTTTTATGTTGATAAGTTATTCAAATCATTATTTTAAAATAATTATTCAAGATAATTAATTGTCATAAAATTAATTTAAGTATATAAAAAAACATATTTTGAGTACCCAAACCATTTACTTTAAAGTGACCTTACATGTGGGTATTACATTTAGGGTTGATTATTCACCTAAAGTTATCTAAATCACCTATGGATTATTTCAAAATGAATTTGCATGCATGTATTACATATAAGTTTTGGTTTTCATTGAAAGGCCACCTAAGCTACATATTAGTTATTTCGAAATGACCCTACATGTGGGTATTGCATTTAGGGTTGGGTTTACACCTCAGGTTACCTAAACCACCTAAGGGTTATATTGAAACGAACTTGAACATGGGCATTGCATTTAGAGAAATGTAAAAAAAAACGTATATCTTTTACCATTTGGTAATATTTCCAAGTTAAATTCTTTTATTTTCTTTAAAAATATATCAAATGACATTACAATGTTTAAAATATGTTTAAGCCCTAAAAATTCCACCCAAAATGCACCCTAGATTTATTTTAATTATTATAAACTTGTAAAAAAAATGTTAATTAATTTATATGTCCTATACTCTAAACTTAAACCATAATTCCAACATTAAGTAGTAAATTTTACATTAAACCCTAACCCCTTATATCATCAATGTGACCAATTTTACATTATGTCCATTTTCATATATGTTAAATCATACTATAGAGTGAGTAAATAATTTTGAAAACATGAATTTCATGATGTATTGGCAGGGAATCAAATATTTAAAAAATACTTTTATGTTTCTTGGTTAATGAATTATCATAATATGATATGGGTATTGCATTTAAACAAAATTGAATTAGGAAATATTGAACTTTAACAACTATGGACCATATGGAAACAAAGGAGATTTATAATTATGTTATAGATCTAAACAATGATAAAATAAAAAACCAATACAATGAACAAAGTCTAGAGTATAAACCTTAAGCGTTAGTATATATGAACCAAATTCCTAAACATTAAATCATAAGGCATAATACTAAAAATCCAAATGATATTTTTCCATAAACCTTATTACAACCTTAACTATACAAACCTTAACAAAAAAAGTCTTATTGATATATGCCCTAAACCCAAAAAACTATACAAAGTATACAAATTATATAATGTAAAACAATTTTTTTTTTAAAAGAAAAAATTAAAAAACCAAATTTTAAAGCTTTTAAACTATAACGATTTACTAATCAAAGAAAAACCTTAATCTTTAAAAAAAATCAAATAAATTTTGTAAAAAACCAAAAGAAAAAAATATGTTTCTTACTTTTGTGTGATCTCTCTAAACTAATTTTTTCCATTTTCTTTGAAAAAGATATAGAATGAAATTGTAATACTTCACATATGTCTAAACCGTAAAATTTAGCCTAATTTAGGTTAATTACTATAGATTTGTGAAAAATTTGCTAACTAATTTATATGTCCCAACCTTAAACTTAAACCATAATCCGATAATACATATTTATAATAATTACATAAAAATATGTATTGTAATGTCCATTCCATAAATACATTAGGTAAACAAAATTTAGTAAAATATGAATTAACTAAACCAAAATGGCTGCAATTATGACATTGTTTCCACTATAAATTGTTTGTAATACTTACATATGGGGGACCTATGTTCATCATTCATGAACTAAGGTGAACTTTAATAAATTGATAAGTAGGATTGCGAGGGCTAGGGGTGGGAAAAGTGAATAGGTAATTAGTTAGGTATTTGGTTATGTAAAAAACATAGGTAGGTAGGAAGTTGGGTGCATAAGTAGGTAAGTATGTATATAAGTAGGTAGTTGGATTAGTAGGCAAGTTAACAAGTAGAAAGGAAGTTCAAGGAGCAAAGTAAATAGGTTATTAGAGTAGGTAGGTAAGTAGGTATATAGGTAGGTAGTTGGGTTAGTAGGCAAGTTAGTAAGTAGAAAGGAAGTTCAAGGAGCAAGGTAGATAGGTTACTAAGTATGTAGGCATGTAGGTAGGAAGAAAGTTACATTAACAAGGTAACTAGGTAAATAGGCAAGTTAGTACATAGGAAAAAAATTACCTTATCAAGGTGACTAGGTTTGTAGAGTATTTATGTCAATAGGGTGGTTGTGTATATAGGGTTGTTAAATAGGAATGTAGCTAGGTTAGTAGAGTAGGTGGTTAGTACAATGATTAGGTCAGTAGGGTTTGTAGTTAACGAGATAGCTAGGTTAGTAAGGTAGGTAGTTAGTATAGTAGTTAGGTTAGTTGGATAACTAGTTATTAAAGTAATTATGTCAGTAAGGGATAATTAGTAAGGTACCAAGGTTGGTACAATATTTATGAGGGTAGGAAGGTGAGCATGGTAGCTATGTGTGAGGTTAGGTCCAGGGAAAAACAACAAAGAATAAACCAAAAAAAGAAAAAGTACAATGGTCAACAACGAAAAAAAATGGATTATGATGAACCCTTTCTGATGCTAAATGAAAAAACGCAACCCATCCGTTAGATAAAACGGCCAACTGGTGCATTGGTGGCTACTAGTTCACTCTGGCCCAACCAATGTTGTGTTTTATGGATTTTTTTTTTATGCAGCTTTAATGGCAATTCTTTTCCATAGGAAGATTTGAAAAAAAATAGGTGATCTTCAATAGGAATCTTTTGCCTTTTATCTAGCTGTAAACCATATATGAAGCACAAATATATAAATGATATATTTTTAATCATCCTTACATATTTTTGGCTAGGTAGGTACTTGTGAGAACCAAATATGGCAAATCTAGTGACTTTTTCTTTATCTTCAAGAACTTTTGGCCATTGCAACACCCAAAAATAACTTCGTTTCCCAAATTTTTTTAATTTTTAACTTTGCCTTTTGAGAAATAGGCCGGTGTGAAACAATACACTTAGCTCATGCAACATGGTCCCCAAACGAATCTTACCATGTTGTTGACCATGTAATCTTGACAAATCTAATTTAAGGCAATGAAATTTCTTGCATGATGGAGTATGTGGAGGGTAAAGCTCGGTGCCCCTTGGGTAAACCCTGAGGTATTGGGCTTTGCCGGAGTAAGGGCCAACACAAAAGTCCCTTAAAGGATGAAACCCTACCTGCTGAGTGACACCAACCAACAACATGCAAACTTTGTTGGCCTTGCTTGCCAAGTCAAAGATAATGTGTTCAGATTCATTATATAGTATATTAGTTTAAAGAAATTTGTGCCTTGTGTATAGGTATATTTTTCTATGAGGATTTTTGAAATATGATATTTTGGCTTGTGTTGAAACTTGAAATTAGGTGTAGAGTTCTAATATCTTGAAGGATTTTGGTTTCTTTTAGAAGATGTTTTGAAGATTTCATTTTTACATGGTGAAACATTTGCATTTCCATAATTGTTCTTTTGCCTGAAGATACGTTTTAATGTAAATGGCAAGGCCACAACATGACACACCCTTTTGTTTCACAGGTTTCGAGTTTTGGAAAAAAATCGAAGGATTGCCTGATTTGCTCAAAGAATGAACAAAGAATCAAAGGTTCATAGTAAGTTTTTTTATTGTTTCTTTGGATTTTTTAAAACCCTAGTTTTGGGTCAAAATGGATTGTTTGATTTACTAAGAATTACTATTCAGAATTCCATATACCCAACCTTTCCTTGCTAGATCTTTCTAGAAAAAGGTGGTACCCACCCAACATGATTGTGTAAAGCTTATTGTATAAAAACCCTTTTCAAAGCTATTACCTATTACACTTAAACCCACAATAAGCTTCCAGTTTAAGGCAATGTCAAACATGAAACTACCACATGTTAAAAATTCATGAATTTATTGGATTAGGTCTTTCCATATTAGGTGATTGGTATTTGGGTGGTTGGGGTGGGGGCATTGCTTGTAATGGGGCTAGAATGAACCAATAACCACCAATGCACAAGTTCAGGATGAAGTCGTTCAAGCTGTTTTGGGGATGAACCAAAAACACATCTTCTTCCCCTTCCTAGGGATTTTTCAGCCTCCTTCTCTACCCCAAAATTTTCCCCTCCTACCACTCTCACCTCATTTCGTGCTCATTCCATTTCTAGAGCTTAGGAGAGCTCATGAGCTTGAATAACACAAAGCTTCAAGGAGACATGAGACACAAGGCTTGAGGAAGGTGGAGAGTTCAACGTTGAAGGAATGTGGAGAGGAAAAGACAAGAGGAGCGCTTCATCCCAAATGTAGAAGTGATGGAAAAAATGTAAGCTCTTTCCCTTCTCTGCATTTTTTTTCTTTCGTATGATTTTTTTTTCTTCGTGTTTTTTTTTCCTTCTGCTTGAGAAGAAGAAGATGCCATCATCTTCTTCTTTCATTTTTTTGTTTCTATTTGAAGTGAAAAAGGCGACGACACAAGAGTGTCGTTGCCTTTTTTTTCTTTTTTCTATTTTTGTTGCGAACAAGGCAATGACAACAAGCTTGTTGTCATCCCAACATTTTTCCCTCCTACCTACCTCCCCCTCTTGTCTTTTTCTGTGTTACTGTTACAACAAAGAAGGTGACAACAACTTATGAAAGAAAAAAAGGCGACGATAGCTACTACTATCGCTTTCTTTTATGGTGGTGTTGCAGAGATGAAGAAGGTAATGACAGTAGTTGTTGTTGCCTTCTTTTATGGTGGTGTTGTGGAAATGAAGAAGGCAACAATAATAGTTGTTGTTGCCTTCTTTTATGGTGGTGTTATAGAAATGAAGAAGGTAACAATAATAGTTGTTGTCGCTTTCTTCTCTAGTGGTGTTACAGAAACAAAGAAGGCAATGGCAAGAGTTGCCGACGCCTTCTTTTGTGGTGGTGTTGTAGAGATGAAGAAGGTAATGGCAGTTACTACCGTCACCTTCTTCTGTTGTGGTGTTATAGAGAAGAAGAAGGTGACAACAGTAGTTGCTACCATCACCTTCTTCTTTTCCTTTTTCTGTGGTGGTATTGTAATGACAAAGGCGACAAAAGCTTATTGTCGTTGCCTTGTTCTCTATGTTTCAGAAGAAGAAGAAGACGATGACAGCTTTTGTCACCTTCTTCGATGGTTTTGTTACAAAAAAAGGCAACGGTAACTACCGTAGCCTTTCGGTGGTTTTGTTACAAAAAACATGATGGCAACAATGTCGTCACCTTCTTCTATGGTGGTGGTGTTGTGAACAAGGCGATGGCAGCAAGCTACCATCCCCTTCTTTCTTTTTTTTTCTTTTCTAATCCTTTTGGTCTAATTCATTAAAATTGAAAATGAATAATGAAATGGTGGGTTTTTTGAATGTTGAAAGTTGTAATGGCTAGAAGAAGGAAACAAAAGAAAGGTGGTGATTTAGAAGCTCATAAGCAAAATGTTGTTTCATTAAAACAAACAATTGGGAAATAGAATGTTGATCCATTATAACCAAGACTTGGGGAGGAAAATGTTGTTCCATCAAAATTGAAACATGGGGAGCAAAATGTTGCTCCATTAGAACTGAGAAGTGATGAATCAAGAAATTTATGTGGCTTAGAATTGACAATGGTGACAATTTGTAATTCAAATGATGAGATCATTCCCAATACATATTAAGAATTTTAATTTAGAAACGGTGGGTTAAATTGTTTTAAAATTTACATATATTAGATTAAATGTAGATAAAATAATTATACAAGTTTTTGTAAGTTTAATTATATTCGTAACTTCTATCATTTGATGAAAGCTACGGGATTTGTTTTGTCAAAAAAAATTATTGCAATATCTGAAAACAATTAGAGTTTTCAAGAGTTACATCTGATTGTGTGATTTTATGTTTCACAATCCATACATTCTATTTTTTGAACTTTTTATGTGTAAGGTTTTTGGGTTGGGATTTTTTTTGTTATAAAGTAATGACTTTTTTAAAAATATTTTTTGGTTTAAGTCCGGAACTTGAAACTAACCAAGCCTCCTAGCCACCGACACCCCCTTGTCCACCTAATATGGTTCGGAAGGGCAAAGAATGGATGAAGGTTGGGTTGAAATGGAAATGTAAAGTTGGCATTTGTATTGTCGCACATTGTGCCAAATGGTTATTCATCGAACATTTGAAGGAGGTGCATGGCTTGGTGGTAAAAAAGGCCAAACCTAGGAGGCCTTCAAATTCTGAAGGAGGTTTTCGACATGAAGACCATGCTAAAATGAATGCTTGCATCTTGGGAGATACCATGGCCGTGCAAAGGTGGAATGATCAAATGATTGTTAATCATGCTCGTGCTAAAGCCTAACGTGAGTGGGATAAGCTGGTAATTGTTGCAAAACAATGTCCACCATTACGAAAATCAACTTTGGTCAAATTAATTTCAAAACAATTGTTGCAGGTGTTGGGTTTTAATGTTTGGGGCGTGAGAAGCGTGCCTTGAGATGCAACATCATGAATGGAGAAAGATGAAAATTTATAAGAAATGATTCAATCCATTCATTCTACATAGGCATGATAATTGAAAATGGTATGGGATGTCAAAAATTGGGATCGAGAGTCCACTAAAGCAAGTCAACAAATGTATTAGATTTCCATGAATCTAGAATGATTCATGGAAGGTAAGAAATAATAATAATCAATGTTTATTATTTTTTTATAATTTTGTTTCATCCAAGGTGTGTTAGGGTTTAATTTGGTGGTTTTTCGGTGTTTATAAGGTTTAGGACATAACAAAGTAAAAGTTTGTTGCAAATGTAATTCAAGTTGAGATGTAACGTCGCCATTTGTACATTGCTTGTCATGCAACAAGGGTTGCAAATGCAGTAGTTACTTAGTGAGCTAAACATGGGATTAAATTTGGGTTCTTTGATATGTTATACAGAACCCCTTTTTTTTATTGGGTTATTTAGCAATTTTTGATCCACCCATTTTTGTACATCTTTTATCAATATAATATTTTCTTCTAATCACATTTGTTTGATGGGTACATGGTTAATCATATATGTTTTCTTTTTCATAATCTTCTTAGTACTTTACATGTAAGAATCAAAACTTAAATAGGCCCATATGAATAAATAACATTAATGTTTTTAAGGTTTACAAAGATCAAAATGAACATTGTGTAATACCTACATATAATGTAATAGGATTCACATCACCTAAAGATTTTTAAAGCAAAATCCACATTCTAAACTTGCAATACCTACATCATTTTCTATTTTAAATTCCATAAGGTCATTAGTTTACATTCATTGCAATACCCGTATATAGGTCTGTAAATATTTGATGATTTTAGGCATTTTTAGTAATACTCGCATATAAATCTCCAATGCAATAATTAAGGGACTCATATGACATAATAATCTAGTCTAAATATTAACAAATAATGTCATAATTAAATAATTATTAAAAATTCCTTTAGATAATGTAAATGATTGATTATCATATTTAGACAATCATTTATTTCTTAATTCTAATTAACAACTTATTTGGTTGAAACTTAATTATTCAGATAATTAAAATTTAGATCTAAAAATGAAATTGATAACTTGATATTTAATTTATTATCTTAATTAAATTCTTTTAGGTTGATAATTTATTCAAATCATTTTTTAAGATAATTATTCATGAAATTAATTATCATAAAATTAATTTAGAATAATAATTAATTTAGCTATATAAAGAGACATATTTTGGGTACCCAAACCATTTATTAGTTATTTTGAAATGGCTTTACATGTGGGTATTGCATTTAGAGTTGGATCTTCACATAAGGTTAGCTTCTATCACCTATGGATTATTTCATAATGAATTTGAATATAAGTATTGCATCTAGGCCTTGGTTTTCATTTAAAGGCGCCACCCAAACTTCATATTGGGTATTTCGAAGTGACCTTACATGTGAGTATTGCATTTAAGGTTGGGCTTTCATTTGAGGTTTTACTTAAATCACATATGGGTTATTTTGAAATGAACTTGAATATGGCTAGTGCATTTAGGGTTAAGGTTTCATATAAATTTGCAATATCCACACACATATATACTTTCACCAACTAAAAATTTGGCCTTAATTTTTTTAATAATTAATTAAAATTTGTAACAAAACAAAAAAAGGTATGTCTCTTACCATTTGCTAATATCTCCAAGCTAATTTCTTTCATTTTCTTTAAAAAGTATATATTGCATTGTTTTGCATATAAAATTTCCCCCCAAAATGCACCCTAGATTTATTTTAATTATTATAGACTTGTAAAAAAAATGTTAATTAATTTATATGTCCCAAACTCTAAACTTGAATCATAATCCACTAATATATACTTGTAACAATTTAATAAATTTTTTAAGTTCAAATTCAATATGTTATAATATAATAAGGAATATACATTAAACTGTCATAAATGTTTATTAGGCTTACGTGGCCTAAGCTAGTAAACTACCTACATAATTAGTAGGTTTACTTAGTAAGCTCAACAACCTTGAATACCTACCTAGACCATCTAAGATATTAACCTAGAAGGCTTACACTAATGAATAAATTACGTAATAAGCCTATATTACGTAGGTAGCCTACTAAGTAGTTAGTTAAGTTACTTAACAAGTAGTTTACTTATGTTTAGGCTAGGTTGTTTAACTTGGTCAATGTCCACACTTTAGTCAATCTAATAACCTTGGCGATGAACTTTTGTTGAAGCTAGTAATTTGTCAAGGCTATGGATTTTTGGTTGTTTTTTTATGAACATTATTGTGTTTTTTAAATAGTCGAATCATGTTTCAACTTTTTAAGGTATCGAAAATATTACACAACAACTTGGCCCTCACAAAACTTCCAAATCTGCACAAACTTTGGCATGGCTTCCAAAAATTTATGAACATTTTCATACCTAACTATTAATATTTTGGAATTTTTTAATTCACATTAAAAACAAAGTTCATTAAATTTTAATTGCAGTATAGGTAACCATGGGTTAATATATATAATGTAAATTATATATATATATATATATATGTAAATTTCTACATTATTTTAAATAAATATGAAGATACTATATGTATTAAAATGAATCGACAATATAATTCCATAATATCATTATTTATATACAATGTGTTATAAATAACAATATATTTGAACCAATATTTAAACCAATATTATACATAATAAAAAATAAAGTTTACATAAGGACTTATGTTATATATGTATAAAATATAAAATATTTCTAACCCATTTTATGATTATTTTAACCAAAAAATTATTTACTATATATCAGAAAATTATAAAATAAAAATTCAATGAGATATATGATTAATATATGGGAGAGATCATTTTTATTATTATGTGAAACATTAAAAAAAAAGTAGAAAATCATGTGCTTTGATTTTTTTTTAACATGGTTTAAAATCTTATTAAATTAGAAACTTCATATTTTTGTTTTTTGAAATCAGTTTACAACTTTAAAAAGGAAAAAACATAAATATGAACATATTTGAAGAAATTTTAAACATGAAATTTTAATTTTTTGATTTCGACAAACTTTGTATTACATTCAAGGTCGGTTTTTCACATAAGGTTTACTTCTTATTTTTATGTGATCTCTCCAACCTAATTGTTTCCAAATCTTTTTGAAAAAAATATAAAATGAAATTGTATTGTTTCACATATGTCTAAACCTTAAAAATTTCCCACCAATTTAATGAATGAAATTTATAATGAATAATTAAAAAATGATTTTATATAATTAATGAATTATCAACAAATTTTGTCATATAATTAAATAATTAATATACAAGTACTTCAGATAATTTAAATGATTAATATACAAGTACTTCGGATAATTTAAATGATTAATTATCAAGAAGTAGATAATCATTTATTTATTTTAAATAAATAATTAATCATTTGGTTTAACTTATATTTACTTGGATAATAAATAGTTGGATCCAAAAATCAGATTGATTAACTTGATATTTGATTGATTAACTTAATTATATTTTTGTTTTAATAAGTTATTGAAATCATTATTTAAGATAATTATTCCGTGTTATAGATTACAAGTTTAAATTTTTCATGAAAAATTCGTGCACTAAGATAAGTTTGATCATAATTGTCATTGTATTATTTGTTCCATAAATAATACAACCTCTTTTCAATTTTAGTGTAACAAAACAAGAATCATGGAATTCCTAATAAACAACCCCAACCTCTATACACACCTTTGTTAGTATATTATTTTGAAATTAGCTAATTATTTTAGAGTGACCCAGCATGCGAATATTACATTTAAGGTAGGATTTTCATTTAAGACACCTAAACCCCACATGCGTTATTTCAGAAGACCTTGAATGCGAATATTGCATATAAGGTTGGGTTAATTCAAAGTGACCGTGCATGTGGGTATTGTGTTTAGGGCTAGGTCTTCATGAAGGGTATCCAAACCATTTAGATGGGTTATTTTGAAGCAACCATGCATGCATGTATTGCATTTAGGGTTGATTTTTCATTTAAATTTGTAATACCCGCACTTATACTTACCTTTACCAATTGGAATTTTGGGGCTTCATTGCAATACCTGCACCCATATTTACATCTACTAACTGGAATTTTGGGGCTTAATTGTAATACTTGCACTTGTACTTACTTCTACCAATTGGGATTTTGAGGCCTAATTACAATACTTGCATTTAACACTAATATTATCACTATCCTTGTGTTTTTACATTTCAAACTTTTTGTTTTTATTACTTGGAAATAATAGTAACCCTTTTGGCATATTAGATTTCACGTGTGTGTTGAATACATGATGTTCAAAGAATTTGGGCTATGGTTTCCTTCATACAAAATTGATTATAAAACAAAATTCTTAGTGCCAATGGAAATAATCTTGATTAGTAATTGAGACATTTATTCATGACATCGTTTAGTATGTACATTTGTGTGACTAAACATTGTTTCATGCCAATTTTTGAGTCGTTTGACACTATTACCCAATTCATCTTCTATGCAGTGTAACATTAATCCTGGGTGTAAAACTGCATTTGCCTTTGTGAGGCATATGTTATGAATATTACATACCAATATTCTCATGTGTGAGGTGGCATGTTCACAAAGTGTCACATCGCCTTTTTTACATTCATTTGTGATCTCTTGCATTGTAGTGACCAATTGTGCAAAAACCCTTTCCATTGGGGTTAATGAATTTATTGTGTCATTAAACCCTATAGTGGCATCCATAGGGAGATCACTTTGCTCAATGCTCTTGAGCCCATCAAATTCCATGATCCCATCATCACCTTCAAGATGTTCGTTTTCGTCATCATCACTGGGCTCCATATCATTTGGAATATGTCGTGGGTCCGCAAACATGTGACCCAACCCTCCACAATGTGATCCATACCGAGTTCCATAGTAATGAATGATATTCTCTTGAGAAATGTCTGTGCATGTGAAAATGACCATAATTTGGTGTTTACACATGTTCCTTTATAATGCCCATTCACATATGCAACAAAATATTTTGATGAATAGGAATTTCACCATGTAAATGGCATTGGGAAAGCGTTGGCTCCGTACACCCCAAGCTCCATCACTTTCAAGGGTTGGTTTGTACACATGGGTGAGTGGAATAAGGGTTGCCTTTTCCACATTTCATGTAATAATGGCCTCCATAACCTTGTTTTTTATGAAACCTTTTTTTTTATCATTTCTAATGTGTGCATGTCACGTGTGCAATGATTGTAATTAATCACCACACCAACTAATCAATCCTACGGCCTCTAAGGCCTTTTGTGTCAAGAGTAAACCAATGTTTCAACGCACCATGATATGATTCAATGTTCACTTGGGTGTCTTGGTTGGAATGGGGCACTCTTCGAACACCCACCATCCATAATTCTACAAACATAAACACAATGCACAAGGATGAATAACATTATTACAAAATAATTTTGAATACTAAACCATGATAAATATTATCATTTACCAAATTGATGGTAATAAGTCTAGAAGTAATTTGTCCATGCATCACGAAGCCTATGTTTGTGAAAGCTTTCCTTCATAGCAACCCTCCCATGCTATGGTTTGTTGCTATCTAGAGGTGTTTGACCTACATGCACTAGGAAAAAGTTTTGCATTATGAAATGTATGTACACTGGAGCAACTTTCCTCTGCTCAAAAGTAGTATTAGGTTTCTCTTAGATTCTTGTATTTGCAATGATAGAAAAGCAAGTCAAGAAATATTGTTTAAATGTTTATCCCTAGAAGCAAATAATTACAAGTCTTGGCATTTTAACCTGTTACATTGTTTCTTAGCCGTTTGAGTGTGTAGATATAGTACCAGTTCCAAAACTGTGTGGAAAGCAAGGCTCACTCTTGAGTTAACTAATATTTCCTGTATTGTTGCTTTCTGTTGAC
>Ga0116227_10012270_pt1 | contig 14031 bp, 7 predicted proteins | sample S1TSphgellanicum_FD_89693 | JGI IMG/M metagenome (GOLD analysis project Ga0116227, IMG submission 89693) | Host-associated microbial communities from peat moss isolated from Minnesota, USA - S1T2_Fb - Sphagnum magellanicum MG | ecosystem: Host-associated > Plants > Peat moss > Unclassified... | reverse complement strand
TCTCCTCATCAAAAAAGTCCAAACGCTCTTTCCATTCACCAGCATGTGGGACAGCTATACAAGAATCCAACCAAACATTCAAAACAAATGAACAAATTGTACCTGAAAACCCAGTGGAAAATCTCCAAAGCGTATTCCAAACCAAAAATAATTTTACCAAAAAAAAACACAAAATGACTCTAGGAAGATCTTGTATTTGGGTCGAGAGTCAAGAGTGGGTTGGGGTTAAGGGTTTAGTAACACCAAATTACACAATTTCAAACCAGAGGGTAGTTAGGTATGTGGTTTGTAATACCGGGGCCTGGTTTGACGAGGCGAATGCTGCCCGGTTCGCCAGCAATCCCTTCAATGAAGGTGCTCTTGGTGAAGTACTCGGGCTCCAAGGCAGGGAGGATTTCATCCACTTGTTTGCTAACCTCCCAAATGTCATCAGCTGAGACCTCGAGCACCACGGAGTGAGAAAGGGTGTGCTGAACCATGTTTGCTGAAATCACGAAAACTTAAAGAGATGCGAGTTCAAGAAACAGAGAGGGAAAACCAATTGATCAATACCAGCTAGCTGCCAGATTCTCACTTTTCCGAGAGGAAGAGTGTGTGTGTGAGAGAGAGAGAGAGATAGAGAGGCAGGCTTGAGTGCAAGACACAAGCTCAATGCAAACTTGAGTGAGAAAGATGGGAGAAGGGGAGCTGTTTAAATAATTGGTAGAGTTCCATAAGGGAATTGGGATAGAACTCCCAACCGGACTCCAGTGCTTGAAAGTCAGCATGATGACTTTAAGCATGGTGACTTTAAAGGTTCAAAGTTGAATTCGTTAAAGTCCGGATCACACACGTTGTAGTACTGTTTCTTTGGAAGTCAGCTAAGAATGAAGGGGGAGAAACAAGTTCAGGTCAGCCAAGATGAGACGGTGGATCGCTGAAGGGTGTTTGCTACGTGACCAGTGCAAGCCCCCAGAACCATCGAGAAAAAACCAAGCGTAACAACAAGCAGGTCATGTCAACAAGCAGGTCGTGTCTATGGAACACGGAAAAACCTGCCGCAGTGCAGGGTAGAACTGGCCATCACCAATCACTACCCTATCATTGATCACTTCTTTAGATCTTTGTCATCTGTGCTTCATTTTGAGGGATTTAAAATGTTATGGGAGTGCTACCTCAAGTTAACATCTCAGGTGCCCTTATTTGGGTCAAGCCCCCCTCCTGGGGCTTTACGCTACACCAGAAGGGCCATTGTTTTATCATACCCCTCGCCTCAAGGCACATTCCATTAGTTCAGGGTAGATTTCATTAGGATGATCGAAATTTTCTTGTTTTTTCCTAGAGTTTGTGATTCAAATCCTTGAACATAAGGCCTTTTTATTTCTTTTTCCAAAAAAGAAAAAAATCTTTTTTATGGAGTTTTTTTTATTCCAAGGACAAGCTTTGGACTCATGCATATTTTTAAAAATTCAAATATAAGAAATATTCAAGTGCTCTCACACCCAATATCAAGCCAAAATTTCAAGTTTTTGATTCCAAGTGTGTTTGGAATCAAAAACCCCTTGCTCAAAATGAAAAATCCCATGCTCAAATAAAAAATCACTTGCACCCAAATAAAAAACCTTGTTCCTGGAATCAAAAAATCCCATACTTAGAATAAAAAATCACTTGCATCCAAACAAAAAACCTTGTGCCCGGAATCAAAAAATCCCATGCTTAGAATCAAAAAATCCCAGATTCAAAAAATCACTTGCATACAAATTAAAAAACCTTGTGCCTAGAATTTTCAAATCCCATGCTTAGAATCAAAAAACCCATGTTAAGGGCATTGGGGGAAAAACGAATCTACCCATGCTAATGGAATATTCCTTAAAAGGCCTAGTAAGGCACAGGCAGGTGGTCTTCAAGTCTTGACTTTGGGGTTGGGGGACAGGCGATCTCTTTGGGATGTGTGTGTTGTGAAGAAAAATACGAAACTGGAGGGTGAGAACACTACATTTGGCTGAGAAAATAAGACAAAACCATGCCTCTATTTCTTCTTCTTCTTCTTCTTGGAGATTGTACCTTTCTTGTGGGGTGTGAACAATAAAGGTGAACAGTATATGATGTCCATCACTTGTGCTTTGAACTCTTGTTCTGCTTTGTTTTGTTTGCTTTTCTTGCTCCTGCCTTATCCATTGACTGATGTTTTGTCACCTCGTGTGATAAAGTCGTTCCACATGATACATATGCTCCTTCTCACCAGGATTGTTCAAATGTTTTTTTATTGGTCTCTGAGAAACATATGTATATATTATCATCTGGGCAGAAGCCTAAAGAGAAATATTTTGATGATTCCCAAACCTGTTATGACCAACCTAAACAAATTTGGGGAATACATGGATCAAAGCGTACATAGTTGAGTTATTTAGTATTTGCAAAATTAAATCTCACATTACATATAGTAAAGGACGTCGTGAAGCATCATTTCATCCATCTGTCTCATCATTCATTCGTCCATCTGTCTGGTCATCCATTCGTCCCATCAAGATTTGTTTCTTTCGACAAGGCAGAGAAAGAGTGGAATACAGAAGGTCTCCACAACTATCATTTGTTCTTAAGTACTGCCCAGTTTTTGTACTATATGATGAGAAAAAGAATAACATCAAGAGACATGATAGGTTGTAAAGCCTGTACAGGATCTGTGACTTTGAGCTCATTGTGAGTATCTCAGTTGCTCCTTACCGAGGGGTTTTTTTTTATTTTTTATTTTTTAAAAAGATTTATAAATTTATTTTAATAATAATTTTGTGGTTTCGAAATTTGGAGATTTTTTTCCATTTTTAGCATGAAACTTTCGAATTTACTCTCTATAACGAAAAATTTCAATTTTTTACAATTTTTTTTTGTAACCACAGTGTGAGAATTGAGCCAAAAAAAAGAAATTGTTGTTGCTCCTTACTCTTTGATGATGCAGGGGTTTTCTTTTTCTTTTTCTCAATTTTGTGATGTAGTCACATTGGCAATCATCCACAAGAGGAATTGGCAAAATTTGGCTACAAGTCAACGTGTCATTGAAGTGGAGATCACCACAGGGAACAATGTCGACAAACGTGTGTTCATATCCCGCATCATCATGTCCCCCTTCGGGACTAATTGGCCATTTGTTTTACATCGTCATCAATTTCCTATTCAAGTGACATTTGTGATCATAATCAACAAGAATCAAAGTGAGCAATGAACAACGTTGGGATATTTTTGCCATCTCTAATCTATTCCCATGGTTAGCTATATGTTGTTATCTCACAGGTCACAAGTAGTGCAAACATCAAGATTTTCAGCGACTAGGGTCTTGATGGACACATGCGAAATGTTCTATATAAAGAGGTTTTGGAACTATTGTTTGTAATTGTAATTTTGTAATATGTACCGTCAAATACACACACACACTTGTGCATTAGGCACAGGGTTCAAACTAAAACAATATAAAACACAACAGACATTGTGTTTGATTGATTACATTATTTAAACTATTATACAAAGCTTTTTGGTAAGTCAGGTCATCAAAAATCCATTTATAGAGTTGGTAAATTATGTTATCCTGTCACGATTTTAATGTTACTTATTTTTATGTGAATTGGCCATTCACATCTCTTATGTAATATTTTATTGGTTATTATGACAGTTTCTATGCACATCATGCAGAGGGCAAATCATTGTGTAGTAATTGTCAAGCTTCTATTTGAGCTAATGGGACCCTTGATGTGGTGGGAACCCAATTATATGAACTAAGTAATTTGGAACTTATTTTTTAATCATATGTAAATGCTAGTGATGCGACCACCTGAGCATGTCACATTACTTGGTGGGTCCCATAACAACCTTAAAAATTTAAAACTGTCATTGAATATTTACACATCATTAAAGAATTTCTTGCTTGATTTGGGGGGGTCATTAAACAGTTATATATATTTCACAACCATCATTACATGACAATTAAACATTTCCATATTAATAATGGATGAAAATAATCAATTGAAACTAAAAGAAAATATTTTTCATTCGGTTTTATTTCATCCATGAGTCATTTGCTTGACTAATGTATGACTTCTACTAAGTACACATAGGAAATGAAGTTGTATTATATGACAGGAGTCATTGATAGAGCCATGGAGGACACCTAGTCATTTATTGACTAGTTGTAAAAGATAGATTTTTTCTAGCACATAACAATATAGACGAATATAAAAAATAACAATAATTTTGCAAGTTTTATTCAAACTTGTTTGAATCTTGTGGCCACTAGTTGGTCCTCCTTGCACTCTCCATGTTGAGTTAAGTTTGAAATTAATATTTTAGTTTGAAATTAATTAAATACATGTTTCTATTTCTTTGCAAAACAACTATGTCATTTTCAACAAATTTTTACATTTTGTCAAAACCTTTTGCTTCATGGCTAAACTTTACATCTTAGTAAAACCTTTACATTTTTTAGCTATATCTATAATTCTCAACAAAACCTCTATGTTTTATAGCTAAACATCCACTTATCAACAAAATTTATATTTCTTCATGTTTAAATTATTAACCTAAGTCTACCAATGTTAAATTCAGCTAATTTAATTTAACATATGATACTTAGATTAAGTTAAACCTAACCTTTGCAAACTAAAACAAACCTAAGCTAACCAAGCCTAAACCTAATTAAACTAACCATGGTTAAATTGATTATAGTTAAACTAATTATTGCAAAATTTATAATGGTTAAAGTTTTGGATGGCTAAATTAACCATTGCTAAAATAACTCTATATGGCAAAATTAATAATGATTAAACTAATTATTGCTTAATGAACCATAAGTCATGAATAAATTATTTGCGGCTAAATAAATTATGGTTAACAACATAACTGTCACTAAATTAACCATGGTTAATTGAATTGTGGTTAAATGAATCATGGCTAAAATAGTTGCGGTTAAACCAATCATGGCTCAACTAATTATAAATAAGTTAATTACAACTAAACTATTTATGGTTAATCTAAAAGGTCAAACTAACTATGACTAAATTAGACATGATTGAATTATTTGTGGTTGATTGAACCATGGCTAACTAATTTATGGTTAAATGGTATAATTAAACAAACCATGGCCAAATTAAGCTAATTAAAAATTTTGTTAAATTAATTTAAATTAAATTAACCATGGTTAACTAATTGTGACTCAATGAACCATGATTGTCATTGTGGCTCAATGAAGTCAAAAGTGTAATTACACTCCCATGTCATAAAAAATCCTTTGTTGTTTTATGGATTTGGGAACTAACACCTTGGGTTAAAAGGTAGAGATCACAAAGGCTTTTGAAAGGGTTTACTTAAATAATCAATTAACCTCATTATAATCTCAAACTAATTAGTCTAAAAATTTGATTATTTAGCTTTCTATTTGATTTTAGAACTTTTTCAATTTTGAATTGCATTACATCACTACTATAAAATGTGGGTGCAATTCATTAGTTCCCATTCATTAGACTAATGAATCCATTGTTTTTTCACTGGTCCCCATTCACTACAACTAGTGAATTCACTCAAAGTCCAATGAAATCACTTGGCGCATAGGGACACTTTTTGTTGTAGTGCATGCATACATCATGGAAATCCTTCACTGTGTCTTCAATCAAATGGCACTATTTAACCAAAACTTTTAAATCCTACATGAAACAATTAGAAATTATATTAACTTAGTATTAAAAAATGATTTCCAAGATAAATTTAATTTTATAAACACCTAATCCAAAAAGTTCGAAAACAAATCATAAATTCAAAAAAACAACCTTTGTGTGGTTACAATCCCAAAATTGATTTCACATTTTGGCAAAAAAATTGTACTAAAAGAAAAAACATTGTACCTAATGCCAATATATGAACCATACAAATTTAAGCTATGTATAGTATAATTAATTTAAACTTAAGTAAATATGTTATCATAGTTAACCTATGTTTATTAGCTTAAGTATATTAAAAGTAATAGCATAAATATACTAGCCAAAGCTACCTATCATTGTGCCAAAATGTGGCATCCACATGATTAAAACAATTTGCAACTATTGTCTAAACCTAATCATACAATCATATGTACCATGTGATCATACAATCATATGTACCATGTGACAACCATTTTCACAACTACATTCATGGTTTCAATTAAATGATTGTAGTCATTTTGTCAAATTTACTTAAGTGATTACATAATTTACTACATATTACCAATTTTTTTAAAATTCAAATGAGGGGGCCTCTAATTTAGCCCTTTAAAATGAAGTAAATTAATTTAATTTAGTACAGCCAAAACCATTTAATTGAATATTAAGTGCCCTAAATAAACTTGGGCTTTGCATTATTTTACAATCCCAATGATGATCACCCTTTCCTCCTTTTCTTATGTTTTCATATGATTTCGAATAATTCATCATTATTTGTGTCAATTTCAAAAACAAAAAAAGCAGAATTTACATAAATATCATGAAAAAAACACATGTTAATCTGTATTTTCATCATGTATCCATGTTGATGCTAAGGGGAAAAGAGTGAGGTAGGTATTAGTTTTAAATATTGATGGTGGAAGAAGGGAAAATTTTGGAAAGATGGAATCAACATTTGAATGATAAAAAATTAAAGTCTTATTTGTGTCCAACTTAAATTGACTTCAATTATAGTTATCACTATAAAATAAAAATATGAATTCTAGGTTTTGCCAAGGCTAAGCTTAAGAATAATGTAAGTTATGTTAAATTAACCATGATGAAATATAAGTTTTGCTAATAAGTGGATGTTTAGTTAGAAGAAATAGAGGTTTTGTTGATATATATATAGCTAAAAATGTAAAGGTTTTGTCAAGACATATGGTTTAGCCATGAAGTAAAAAGGTTTTACCAAAACAAAAGGTTTATCCATAATAGAATAACCATTTTGCAAAGAAGGAAAGATTAAAAAATTGCAAAAGTTTTGCCAAAGGTAGAGGTGTACCCATGAAATAAAGAGGTTTTGCAAGGAAATGGAGGCTTAGCCAAAAACTAAAGAAGTTTTGTCAAGAAGTAAAGGTTTTGCCAAGATTTAGAAGTTTAGTCAAGAATATATAGGCTTTGCCAAGAAGTAAAGGTTTAGCCAAAAAGTAAAGAGGTCTTGTAAACTAAAGGTTTAATTAAAAAGTGGAGGTTTAGCCATGAAGTGAAAAGGTTTTGCTAAGTGGTAGAAGTTTAGCCATGAAGTCACAATTGTTAAAACTGATGTCACGCACTGAAATTGTGTCCATTTGTCCTAACATGTTTAAACAAATATACACATTCAAATGCCAATCATTTTTATCGATGACCAAAAACTTTGAGTCAAATTAATTTTAGTAACAAAAAGCAACTGAAATTTTTTTGTCACACAAGTTTCATGTCACTAACACTACTAGAAATTTTGTCTTTTGCAACTTGTTTTATGCAACTAAAAAATCTCACATGCAACTATTTTGGAGTTGCATGCAACATGTGCAATTGCATGCGACATTTTTTAGTTGCATAAAACAAGTTGCAAAAGACAAAATTTCTAGTAGTGTAAAGAAGGTGATTAAAAATTTTCAATCACCAACTTTCAGTCATTAAATTAGGTTTGCCCAAATTTTTCGGATCCGCCCAAAAAAATTTAAGTGTTTAATTGATAATGACCATTAATTTAATGATTGAAAAAATGAATTATTGCCAATAAAAAAAATTTATTGACCAAATTATTCTGGGCAATGCTTGAAAAATTCTATCACCAATTTTTGGTCCCTTTCAACTACCATTCTAGGCAACCAAAATTTTTCAATTACCCTTGGTTGCAAACTTCATGACCAAAAATTTGGCCACCCAATTTTTCAAGCAATGCCCAAAAACATTTCAATCACCTTCTGAAGATTTTTAACCATTCAATGGACCATGGTTTAATCTCCAGCATTGATCTAGTAATTGAATTTGTTTAGTTTTTGCCCAAAAACATTTCGGTCATTATTATAAAAAAATCAATTGCTATGAAAATTGTTTTTAGTCATCATAATAGTGTGGCAACCAAAAGTTGTTTCAATTACAACTTGCCACATGGTTTAGGGTGACCGAATGACAAGATTTTTAGTCACCCATAATTATATAATGGGTCATTCAACTTTGTTTTGACCTAGGTTGACCTTATATTGATGTGACGTTGGGTTGCATTTACATGCAAATTCGTTCGACACGTTGTAATGAATGCATGGACGCAATGACAACCCTGCATGAAATAAAAAATTTTTGCTAAGAGGTAAAGGCATAGTCATGAAGTAGAAAGGTTTTGTCAAGAGGTTAAGCTTTAGCAATGAAGAAAAGAGGTTTTGCTAAGAAATAGAATTATAGTTAAGAATATGCAAAGGTTTTGCCAATAGGTAGAACTTTTGCAATGAATTAAAAATGTGTTGCCAAAAAATAAAAGTTTAACCATGAAGTAAAAAGGTTTTGTTAAAAGGTAAAATCTTAGTTGCACAAATAAAAAGTTTTTGCCCAAAAGGTAAAATTTTAGCCAAAAATTTGGAAAGGTTCGCCAAAAAATAACAGTTTATTTAAAACTAAAGAGGTTTTGTCGAAAGATGAAAGTTTAGATAAGAAGTCAAAAGGATTTGCAAAAAGGTGAAAGTTTAACTAATAAATAAAGAGAATTTGTCAATGGCTAAAAGGTTAGCCAAGAAGACATTAAGGTCTTGCTAAGAGTTAGAAGTTTACCCATGGAGTATAAAGGTTTTGCCAAGAAATAAAGGTTCATCCATGAAGTAGAAAGGTTTCGGTAAGAAGTAGAAGTTCATCCATGAAGGAAATTTTTTTTGCCAAAAGGCAAACGTTTAACCATGAAACATAAAGGTTTTGTCAAGAGGTACATGTAGTTTAATCATGAAGTAAAAAGGCTTTACCAAGAAGGAGAGGTTTAACCATGAAGGAAAAAGGTTTTACCAAGACATACAAGTTTAACCATGAAGTACAAAAGGGTTTTGCCAAGAGATAAAGGTTTAGCCATGAAAGGTGTTGTTAAGAGGTAGAGATTTAACCATCAACGAGAAGGGTTTTGCTAGGACGTAAAAGTTTAACCATGAAGTAAAAAGGTTTTGACAAAAGGTAAAGGTTTCGCCATGAAGCAAAAAGATTGCCAAGAAATAAAAGTTTAGCCATGAAAATATAAAAGTGTTGCTTACAGGTGGAAATTTAACCATGAAGCAAAAAGGTTTTGCCAAGAAATAAATGTTTAGCCATGAACAAAAGAAATTTTTGCCAAGAGACAGAGGTTTAGTTTAAAAATAGAAAGGTTTTACCAAAAAGTAAAGGTTTAGCCAAAAATTGCAGAGATTTTGCCAATGGGTGGAGGTTTAATCAAGAAATAAAGATTTAACCATGAAGTATAGAAGTTTTATTAAAAAATAAAGGTTTAGCCAAAACAAAATCAATGTAGGAAGGTAAAAATAATAGAGGGATAAACATGTGAAGTATAATTTATATGGAATTGGGGTTCATTTGACTTGAAGGTGAAAACCCAAAGAACCAAGGTAGGTAGTGTGTTCCCAAGTGCTACCTTTCCCAATCAAGTGCTAGCTCTCCCAATCTAGGTCATGGGCTCTTTCTTGAGTGGACTAAGCTACAAAGGCTCTTTTCTAAGCTACCTATACATTTTCTTCCTTGCATAGGCTTTAAACTAGGATGGCTTTTTCCTTTTAGTTGTCTAGGCTTTTTTATATGATGCCTAGACTCTTTCCTAAATTGCTTAGTTCTTTTTATAAGTTACCTAAATTGGCTCCTAGTAGGATGCTAAAGCTTTTTCCTAGGCTATTTAAACTTTTTTGAAATGTGCTTTTTCCTCAACATTGTAAGGTGCCTAGAGTTTATCCTAGACTACTTAGGATATTTCATAAGTTGCATGGGTTCTTTAGCACATTGGTTGCCCATGCTTTTTCATAAACATCTTGAGGTTTTTCTTTAAGTTGCCTAAGCTTCTTGATAGGCATCTTGGGGTTTTTCCTAAGTTGCCCATGCTTTTTCATAGGATTTTGAGCTTTTTTCTTAGGTTGCTCAAGCTTTTTAACATGTTATTTGAGTTTTTTTCCTAGCTACTAAGACTTTTTCACAAGGTGCTTGGGCTTTTTCCTAAGGTGATTAAAGTTTTTCTTAAATGTTTAAGGGTTTTTATAGGTTACCTTGGCTCTTTCTCATGTTGCTTAAACATTTTCATAGTTTACTTGGGTTCTTTCCTAGGGTGCTTGGGCTTCTTCAAAGGTTATCTAACTTTTTGCATAGGTTGCCTAGGCCCTTTCCTAGGATGCTTAGGTTTTTATAACATGCCCAGACTTTTTCATAGACTACTTGAGTTTTTTCCTAAGGTACTTACCCTATTTTAGACCTTTTTCATAAGATGCATGGGTTTTTTAATAAGTTGAGTAGGCTTACATTAAGGTTCCTAGGGTTTTTCATAGGCTTCATGGGTATTTTCTTAGGCCTTTGTTTAGAGATTTTTATAGGTTGCTTGGTGAGTTCCTAGGGCACATTTTGCTATCAAGAGGCTAGGGTTCTTTGCCTTTGGGCTCCGTATAGGCTTCCCATCTAGCAAAGACCTTTGAACATAGCATGACTCTTTTGCTTTATGAGTCATTGAGCTTTCTTAACATATGTAGGTGGTTTAGGCTTCTTGGGCATGGGCTTGGGTTTCTTGGGCTAGATATGACCTTGTGTAGGTTTTTATGGTAAGGCTTAGTCTTCTTGGACATAGGGCCAAGATGATTCCTCCCTCCTTGGCATGGGCTTGGGCTTCTTGGATAGGGAATGGACTTGTCTAAGTCTTTTTAATGAGGTCTCATGCTTTTTGAATATAGGGTAAAAGCAATTGCGGCTTCTTAAGTGTGGGCTTGGGCTTCTTTAATTGAGGAGGGGTTTGTCCAAGTCTTTTCGTGAGATCTCAAGCTTCTTGAACATGGGCTTGGACTTTTTAAACATAGACAGGACATTGTCCTCAAGCTCTTGGATAGGAGGATGGGCAACCATGAATCTCTTGAACTCAAGAGGCTCATTGCTTCTTTGTAAGGGGCTATGTCAATTCTAGCACTTTACACTTGGGCCAGAACTTTCTAAACATATGCATCAAGGTGGCCCAAGCCTCTTGGGTATGGGCTTCAGCTTCTTGAACATTAACATGGGCTACTCTGAGTCCAATAAAAATCACAGCCTTATTCTAATAGTGAGCACGGCCTTTTTGGACAAGGGCTTAAGCTCCTTGAGCACATGCCATTTTCAACACACTATTGGGTTAGGCCAAAGCTTTATAGTTAGATGAAAAACCCCCCATATGCATGAAGACATATAAAATATATTTTAAGAAATACATAAATACAATATAGAAAATTGTGAACAACCCAAGGCCAATATGCATAAATTTTTACACCTAGGGCGAAATGTGCATGGAACTTTAAAACCCAAGGTCAATATTTGTGAACTTTAAGACTAAGGGCAAGTATTGCATGAATTGTTAGACCACGGGTTGGTTGGGGTGGGTGAAAAACCCTTATAGAACAACACGTTTGAAATCACCTAGCATATTTTATGTGTGCTCCTAAGATTTTTGGGATTCCAAATACTAAGATGAGATATTCCATTTTGATTGGACGAAAATCATGGGTGAAGGCTTGTTACAAGCATGGCCTGTTTTCTATTCCATACATGACACAGACTGAGTTTTAAATGTAGTTGTGTTGTGTCTTTTGGGTTGGCCCAGATGTCCTCTCAACCTAGCAATTTCCGATCTGTTGAAAAAAACTCTTCGAGCTTCTTTTGGGGGCGGAGGGAGAAGGTGCAGGTGCCTGATGATATAAGAAATTGGTATAGCCATATTGGAAGTCCGGGCCAAATTAAGGGAATGCTTAAAAGCAAGCTGAAAAGGGCATGAATTGTTTGAAGTGGGTTCTTCCCATTTGACATCAACTTATCTCTTCAATGATTTTGAGCTTTGTCCCAATGAATTTGTGAAACACAAATCAGTCATGTTTTTCTCAATTAGTTTTAAAATATGGATGCAACTTGCAAATGCTAAATTCATCCTCTTGTGTAATGAACAAACCAAAAAACAATCCTATGCACTCAATGTTAGCAATAACTCCCCTGTATCTCACATCAAAGAATGGAAGTTAGAAGACCTATCGCTAGCTTTTATCCATTGTCATTATTTTATATGTACATTGATTTTGTTGGCTCTCTTGATAGAGAAGAGATTATGCATTGGTGTAAGATTATCAACCATATTCAAGTATTAGTATAGTCGTCACAAATGAGATGCTCATATGCATTGTGGCCATTCAAGTAATTGGTAAAGGGTTTCCTTTGCATCAAGTTGGGTTGGATTGGGGTGGGCAGCAATATGGTTCATACTAGGGCTTTGACTACGTAGGCATTATGACCTAGACTATAGGGGGTATGAGTTAGACTCTACATACACTGTGGCCTTAACTATACACCATCTCCAAATTAGAATGAGATATACCAACCTTATGTGCACATTATTCTATGATTTAGACTATCTATGGGGGGAGGACTATGACTACATATTGTTGGATTGTATACCTACTATGCAGTCTAAGCTGTTGTGAAGTTTAATTGACTGCAAAAACATGCATGGTTTTTTATAGTGTAGTTGCAGGGTTGTATATTATGCTAGTGGGCATTTGGAAAAACATAATCCCCACCAACATTTTTTTCCTTTTTCTTTAAAAACTCACAGCAGATCTTATGCCATGTAATGCCCTTGAGGGTGGGCTTTACAGTAACCTGGTGTGCACTCAGCTCTGTCTAAAGGGCTGCTTATCCCATGAAGCCCACCCCCATGGGCTTTACCCTACACAAAATATTCCATCTGGAGCAGTGATAAGAAAATACAAGGCGTGTGCACTGTGAACAAGATACAAGATAATTATGATTTTCATATCATTGTTATGGAGAATGACAAATTATTCACAAAAAATCATTGTATATTTTAAGGTAGGAAAAGTTGAGTTTTTAAATGAGATCTCCAAACTCGGATTGCCAGATTGGGGCTCTTGTATGTAAAGACAAATCGCATAATACCCATGAGAAGAGAAAGTAGATATTCTTTATGCATAGGCCTCTGGGTTGGCTTTCAATTCGGCACCAATCACTTTGCACACTTGGATATACATCTGCTTGTGGCTTTGGGGAGGGCCTGCGTTACCAGCTGCTATGTATGTGACTGTCCAAACTGCATCCGTGCTGCCCTCAACAGCTCCAGGGCCAACCACTTTGATGGTCTTGAGATAAGGATAACGGGGATCGCCTTTCAACAACGATACACCCATAGTCTTGGTTGCATCGTCAGAGAAGTCCAACCGCTCCCACACTTCTCCAGCCGTTGGGACAGCTGCACAGAGTCATGTCATACGTAAGGAAAACAACAACTGTGAAAATTGCATGTTCACCTACGAGGACCAACCATTTCTATGAATATAGTGTAAATCATATATTTAATTATCAAGAATTCCAGGAAAAAACTAAATGGGTAATGCAAGAACCAATAGTATTTGGTTCGTTTATTTGTTAAGAAAATTCTGAGCAAAATATTTTGTTTTGAAAAACACCTGGACATGGAATTTAGGTTTGATGAAAAAGGTCTGTGAATCAAAGGCAATTTTCCATACCAGGACCAAACTTGACGATGCGGATGCCACCAGGTTTACCATAGTATTGTCCTGAGATGTTTGTAGCAGATTCAAAGACATCAGGCAAGTACTTGGGCACGATGTTGTCCAAGTTGTGGACAGCCTTCCAGAAAGCATCCGGGGATGCATCAATAGTTTCGGTGTGGGTCAAAGTCTGCCTTGACTTAACTGCCTTCTCCAAAGTCTTCAACACCTTAACAACTCCCTCCTTCATGTGTTCAGGAGCGGGTGCATCTCCAACCGGTTCATATGTGCACGTCCAGGTTACCTCAGTGGAAGATTTTCCACTGGCGACACACTTTATCACACTGGTAACATTGTTA
>Ga0116227_10012269_pt1 | contig 14032 bp, 9 predicted proteins | sample S1TSphgellanicum_FD_89693 | JGI IMG/M metagenome (GOLD analysis project Ga0116227, IMG submission 89693) | Host-associated microbial communities from peat moss isolated from Minnesota, USA - S1T2_Fb - Sphagnum magellanicum MG | ecosystem: Host-associated > Plants > Peat moss > Unclassified... | reverse complement strand
GGAGAATGGGAAGAAGTGCTGAATAGTGATGCGCCGCAATACTATGGCAGCGGTGTAGTGAATAACGGTATAATCCGTACCGTTAAACAAACCTATAACGGGAGAGACTATACGATTTCTTTACGTCTGCCACCATTGGGCGCCAGCTTGCTAAAGCTCCGCCAGTGATAAACCCCGGAGGCGTCCCCTGTGGAAGCCGTTACCTCGTGGGGAACGGCTGATAGTAACTACAGTTGACCATTTGCCGGGAAAAGAAAGAGGTTAAAATAAAAACTAACGGAGATAAGAGTGGAAATACCCCGCTTTTATCTCCGTTAATTTTTTAACGTGAGAAAAAATGAAACATACAGTAGTAAGATAATCAACGCGTTTAAAAAAATCTATCCGGAAAGCCATTTGCCGATTAAACCTTGGCTTCTTTTTACCATCTATAATGCCTGATTGCGTACAGCAATAACAGGCGAGGGTGGTACGTTTTATGTGGTATCAGCGTTTCAACCATATCAGTCTTTATTCAGTCCATATTTTTATTTAGTTACATAAAACCGTTCTTTTATGAAAAACGTTCACCTTCTGCCGGGGTATGGTTTGGTGGTGGCAGCATTGGTTGCTGTTACATTCATGGGAGCCTGTAAAAAGGATAACTCTGCTTCCAACACCCCCATTCCCGATAATAAACAAAAAGTAAGTCTTTATTTATCAGATGATCCGGGGTACTTCGACAAGGTATTACTGGATATCCGCAGTGTTGAAGTGCTGGTAGATACCTGCGGTAAAACGGACGATGAAAGCTGGCAGGATAAGGACCGTTGCTGGTGGGATGAGGATCACAGAAATGACCGGAACAATGGCAAAGACAGTTGTCAGTTATGGGATTCTCTGAGTATCAAGCCTGGTGTTTACGACCTGCTGACCCTGCGTAACGGAGCAGATACCTTACTGGCAGGTGGCGTAGTGAATAAAGGAACAATGGAACGGATCCGTATCACTATCGGAGATAACAATTCCCTGGTGAAGAATGGCGTTACCTACCCTGTAAAATCGATTTCCGGACAGTCAAAGATTATTGTACGGGTGCGTCATTCAGAGTGGGATGCGCTGAGTTCCGATAATCTGCAGTTATGGCTGGACTTTGATGTACAGCGTTCTATTATCAAAACCTGGAATGGACAATTCATCCTGAAACCCTTTATTAATGTATTTACCATTCTGAAGATGGGTAGTATTTCCGGCAACGTGACCCCATGGGATGCTTATCCGGTAATTTCTATCTACAACAACGCCAATGATACTTTGTACGCATTACCGTGGAGAAACGGCGATTTCAAAGTGCGTGGCTTGAAGGTAGGCGACAACTGGAACGTGTTTGTAAATGCCTCTAATGGCTACAAGGACACCACTATTACAGGGGTGAAAGTAGCGCAGGGCAAGGACACGAAGATTGGCAATATCAAGCTGCATCAGTAGCATCAACTTATTAGCCTTTGATAACCCTGATTTTTCGATTTTTGGTTTAAAAGATTTGGGAAGATGAGAGCGGTGTTATCCGTTTTTTATCTTCCCAAATTATTTTATTGCAGGACCGGCAGGAAAAGAAGGCCATAATTATATAAGCAAAATATATAACTTGTGCGAAAGTACTATCTATTATGAAAAGACGATGGTTTTTAAATTGCCTGTTGCTACTGGTTTGGGGTAGCAGTTTTGCCCAGGTAAAGTCTAATCAGCGCGACGGGCAAAACCGTAAGCAGGGGCGTTGGGTGGAAGAAGTGGGAGAGCTGCGTGGGGAGCCAGGTTATACCTGGGAAGGGGTGTATAAGAATGACCGCAAGGAAGGGGTATGGAAGAAAACATTGGCCATTGGCAATTTGCTGGCGGAGGAAACGTATAAGAACAACGTGCTCGATGGCTATTGCAAGTATTATTTCCCGAATGGAAAGCTGAATGAGGAGGGCGCTTTTCTGGCAACGGAGATAGCGGGGCAGCGGGATACGATCATGATCATTGATCCGGTGACCAATGCCGAAACCCCCACGGAGATTGTGCGTTTGGGTAATTCGGTGCGTAACGGGGTCTGGAAACTGTATGATGAAGAAACCGGTAAGATGGTAAAGGAATATTATAAACGTGGTGAAACCGTTACTGCTGGCGAGCTGGGGGACACCACCACGGAAGCTGCGCCTGCCGTGAAACCAGCGCCTTTGCAGCTGCCTCATGAAAATGCCGGCAAGCATAAAAAGAAGGGCTAGAAAATGAACAAGGCTAAAAGCTAAAATGAACAAAAAGATTTGTCCATTTTAGCTTTTTTTGCGTACTTTCATTAAAGGATGTGATCTTATAGAACCCGTAAGGCGCCAATATTTTTTATTGTAAATCCTTTTAACTTGTTTGTATGAAAAGCCTTAGCATCGACCACGCGAAGAATCCACAAGAGCTACATGGAATGGAATATACAACTGATAAGATGGAAATTCTCTTCAGGGCTGTTTTTATATTTTTGGTGTTTTGTGCATTGACGTCCATTATTTTTCTTTCTATCTTTTATTAAGCTTTAAGCATAAACAATCATATGGTGTTGTCATCAACACAAGGAAGGCTCAATGATGATGATTCATCTTTGAGCCTTCTCAATTTTGTAACGTTTGCTAAATTGATTTTTTAAGACAGAGCCATTATCTGGTAAGGGTTCTGTGGGATAGATCGATTATTTTATTTTCGAACATCCTTAATTCAATGTTAATTAGTTATTCATTTTGTTCATTATGCCCTTATGCGGGTTTGACATTTTGTACAATGATATTAAGCATCTAATTTTGATATCTCTAAAGTTGGCATAGGTTATGAAACCGGCGCGAGATCTCTATCTGAAGTGCCTTTTATTTTTTACTACTTTAGCCTTTGCTTTATTGTACGATAATTTCTTCAAAACTTCTTGGTACTACAATTGACACCGTGTTGTCTGTCAGTATATTGGCGGCTGTCAGTGGAACGGTTTGTCCGTCTACCAGCAACGTAGTGGGTTTGAATGGCAGTCCATGTATCGTTACCCGATGGTTTTTATACGCTGTTTCGTAACTGACAAAAAACTGTTTTCTGAGATAGAACTGTTGTGCCGTAGAGCGTTGTTTGAAGCGGATCACATTATACTGGCCGTTTTTGTAGCCATAATGGTCGCCGGCATCTTCATAGAGAACGCTTTTCACTTCTTCTTCCCCGAAGTATACATGCAGCAGCATTTCCGTTACGGGTGTTTGCTGGGTGTATTGCATCGCGGGATATTCGGGCAGTACGGCGCCGGCTTTTACAAACAGCGGCATTTCGTCCAGCGGTGTTTTTACCGTAACGGTATTGGCGCCGGTGAAGAGCTGGTCGTTAAAGAAGTAGTACCATTTGCCAGCCGGAAGATATACAGGTTTTTCGGTCATCCCTTTTTCACTCACATGGCTGATCAGCAGGGAATCGCCAAACATGAACTCATGGTTACAGTTGTGGGTTGCAGGATCTTTCTGGGCCACAAAAGCCAGCGGGCGCAGCATGGGGGTGCCATGGGTTGCATATTGCCAGAAGGTGGTGTACAGATAAGGCAGTAGCTTATATCTTAAGGTGATAAACTTATTGACCACCTTTTCGTATTCTGCTCCGAAGCTCCAGGGTTCCTGGTTAAAGCCGGTTTCATTACTGGCGGAGTGGGTACGCATCAGCGGGTGGAAAACGGCCAGCTGAATCCAGCGGGTATAGAGTTCACCATCGGGTTCACCAATGAAGCCACCTATATCGCTGCCTGTGAAGGAGATACCGGATACGGATAAACGCTGGCATTGTACGCTGGCCAGCCAGAGATGTTCCCAGCTGGAAACGTTGTCGCCCGTCCATACGGAAGACCAGCGTTGTACCCCGGAGTAGCAGGAGCGGGTAATGAGGAAAGAGCGTTGCGGCATCAGGTATTTTTTCATACCGGCAGCCGTTGCTTTACTCATGAGGTGACCATATACGTTGTGCGCCTTGCGGTGACTTACTTCTTCTCCATCGTAATCGTGGCGTACATCTTCGGGGAAGGTACCCATTTCAAACACGGCGGGTTCGTTCATGTCGTTCCATACACCACGTACACCGGTTTCCGCCAGGCTTTTACAAAGACCACTCCACCAATCCCGTACTACCGGGTTGGTAAAATCGGGGAATACGCATTTACCCGGCCATACATCTCCTTCCATGAGCGCGCCATCGGCCCGTTTACAGAAGTAGTTGTTTTTGATGCCTTCCTGGTAAACCGCGTAATCGGTATCTACTTTAATACCGGGATCAATGATCACCACTACTTTAAAACCTTCGGCGGCGAGTTCTTTGATCAATCCGGCCGGATCGGGGAACCATTCCTTGTTCCAGGTAAAGCAGCGGAAGCCGTCCATGTAGTCGATATCCAGGTAGATGACATCGCAGGGGATCTGGCGTTTCCTGAATTCTTTTGCAATTTCCTTTACCCGGGTATCCGGATAGTAGCTCCAGCGGCACTGGTGGTATCCCAGGGCCCAGAGGGGCGGGAGTTCCGGGGTACCGGTAATTTTTGTATAGGATTCGGCCACTTCCAGCAGGTCGGGACCGTAAATAAAATAGTAGTTCATTTCTCCGCCACGTGCCCAGAAACTGCAGGCATCTTCCCTTTCTTTTCCAAAATCGAAGATGGTACGGAAGGTGTTGTCGAAGAAAATACCATAGCCTACACCATGATGCAGCCCGTAGTAGAAGGGGATATTCCGGTACAGCGGATCGGTATCTTTCTGATAACCATAGGCATCTGTACCGTAGTTTTCGAGGCGTTTGCCCCGGAGGTTCAGTTCTGTAGGTTTATCGCCTAAACCATAAAAGCATTCTCCTTCCTGTACTAACTTGCTGCAATACTGGATTTTACCCCCTTTCAGCAGGTAGTGCTGCCAGTGATATCCCATTTCATCCTGGTTGATCACTTTGCCTTCCTTGTCTGAAATGGTTATGCGGAGGTTATCGCGGGCGATAAATACTCTCAGTTCGTGGGTATATATTTCAAACGTTTCTTCCCATTCCTTGATACCGAAAGCGATAGGAGATTCTTCGAGCGTGTCGCTGGTGGCGTAAGAAAAATCCCTTTGGAAAGAGCCTTCAGCTGCGTATCTGAAGCGGATGATCTTGTCGGCGATCACCCTTACTTCAAGAATCGTTTCTGTAGTATAAAAACAAAAATAGTTTCCTTCTTTTTTCCATTCCCTGATACTATCCGGGTAGTGCTTGGCGCCGTATTTACTTGACGAGGTTTCAACTTGCATAATCTCTTTTTCTGGATACCTGGTAATGCGTTACCGTGGTCTTAAATTACATAAAAAAATCAGAGTACTTATAGTCCTTTTACGTTTGATGCTTCTTTTTCTGCGTTTACCCTTTAAAATAGCTGCTTTGCAAAAAATCCCCGTACATAAATAAATTACTTATTAACTTCATATCAATAAATTTACTTTTTGCTTTAACCTATTTTTAGTAGGTGCCCCTTTCCAGGAGCACCTTTTTGTTGCCAGGTAATAAGCGGCTACTTTTCGTCCGGCAGACCGGGTTTAACACCAGGTAGCTGTGCACCTTCGGGATCGGGATCCAGTACGGCGATCTCTTTTCCGGCCAGGAATACGCTGGTTCCTTTTCTTGCTTTCGCCACTACGTTAAATCCTTTATAGACCGTTTTCCAGTTACGGCCACCGTCTCCCGAAATATCTGTGCCGGAAGTGCCAGTGGCAATGAGGTGCCGGGAATTGATCCAGGCTACCCCCGAGCGGTAACCGCCGGGAGGTGTTTGCGGTGCAAACCAGGTGCGGCCGCCATTAGTGGTGAGCATACAATTGCCATTCCGGGCGGTGTCCTGTTTATAATCGCCGCCTACAGCGATGCCGACATTGGCATTGCGGAAGGCAATGGAAAAAGCGCCGCTGCTGGCGCTGCCTTGTACCACCGGAATCGTATAGGCCTGCCAGTTACGGCCACTTTTATAAAGCCGGGCTACGTTGCCACCGGTCGCAAAGTAAACGTTATTTCCGGGAAGTGTTACCATACTGGAGTTGCTGGCGGCGAAAATGGCTTCTCCTTCGTGAGCATCCGGCAAAGCCGCGATGGGATCGGGTTCCCAGGTGAGACCGCCATTATGTGTGCGAATGACAGTAAATTTATGCGCCAATGGATCACCGATCGCAATGCCTTCTTGTTCATTAAAAAACTGCATGGCGTCGAAGAAAATCCCCGGGCGGTTATCGCGGAATACTTGTTTCCAGGAAGTTCCCCCATCTTCCGTTAAAAAAATAAGGGCAGGTTCTCCGGCATTCAGTACAATGGCTTTACGGGCATCAAAGGCGTAAATGGAGCGCCAGTCGCAGCTATCGCAACCCGTTACTGTCGTCCATTGCCAGTGCACACCGGCATCGGTACTGCGGCCTACCTGTCCGCCGGTACCGGAAGCCCATAGCACGTTGTCCGTGACCACACTCAGGCCCCGGATGCTTTTTATGGGTGTAACAGCAATGGTTCTTATCTCATAAAGGGGCTGCTTTTGCTGTGCGCCGGCCGGCAGAAAAAGAAATAGCAGGGCGGCATATGCCAGGGAAAACACCTTGTATCCGTTAAGGGCAAAGCGCCACTGCCATGTGTTTAAGGCGAACCGTGCTATTCCTGTCTTTGCTGTTGTCATAAAGTATATCATTTAATTTCAATCTGTTACCGGCAAGAAAATTACAAAATTGCTACAAAGTGTGACGCAGATTTATATATTTGCAGATTACCTAACCTGCTTACTTCATTAACAATATTCAAGTGCTTCAACCGCATCGCTTAAAAATGTTTATCCTATGCTGTATTTTGGGACTCCTCCCCGGGGTACTCCCTGCACAGGACAAGCCATACATTTTCGACAGCTACAGTGTGAATGAGGGACTTTCACAAAGCACTGTATTTGATATTACGCGGGACGATCAGGGATTTATGTGGATTGCCACCCGCGACGGGGTGAATCGTTTCGACGGCTATACGTTTAACGAATATCGTTATAAGCCCAGCTCGCTTTTCAAAGCAGGAGAGGGCAAAGGAGAGCTGGTACCACGGGGCTCTACCGGCAACCGTGCCGTGATCAACCGATTTGATCTGAAAGGGTACAAAGGTTTTTCTTTTTATAAAGACAGTCGCTCTCAGTTGCTGCTGGCCCATAACAACGGGATCAGCGTGTACGATAAATACAGGAATAATTTTGCGGGTGTATTTGAAGATACCGTGTATGTAAATGCACAGGAGCGGGATGCTAATGTGAAGTACAAGATATTGGGAGAAGATACGGCCGCCAATAACCTATGGATCTGGCGGCCAATGAAAGGATTGTATGTGCTGGACAATACCACCTATAGTAAGAAACGGATTATTATCTATCCGCCGGAGTTTACAAAAAGGGGGATTGTGCCAACGGTAGCCATGAAAGACGGGAACACCATCTGGATGAACGGCGACCAGGGCGAATTGTATTCCCTGAATATCAAGAATCTCCGGATCTCTACCTATTGTTTGCCGGGAGTAGGCAGCAAACCCTTGCTCCGCAACCTGAACAAAGATTCGATGATCATTGTGAGTGCAGGGCATATTACCCTCTTCAATAAACAACGTAATAAGTTCAGTGATCTGGCATTTGACATCAAAAATGAAAAAGGAGAACCGTTTATACCGGCAGTGTCAGAATTGGATCAGTTCGGAAATGTGTGGATAGGAGGAAATGATGGCGTTATCATTTACAGTGTGGCGCGTAATGAAATCCTGCGGCATATTGTAAGCTTTAACACCTTTGAAACGCGGTCATTTAATGATGTATCCTGTTTGTACCGCGATTTATCAGACAATATGTGGGTAGGTACCGATGGAGATGGTATGAAAAAATATTCGCCCCACAAGAAAGTATTTAACCTGTACAGATCTCCCTATATTACCCATAACATGGTGCAGGCGGTGTACAAGCATGACGACGGAAAACTGTACGTGGGCCTCATGCGGGACGGGTTGAATATCTACGAAGATGGAGGTAAATTCCTGGAGCGTATTTCCAACGAATTATATCCCGGTAAATTTCCTGGTAACGATCTGGGTGCTATTTGCAGAGAGAACGGAGATCAGCTATGGCTGCACTTTGCGGGGATGCATATCGGGTTGTTTAATGTTGAAACAAAATCATTTCTCGACCTGACAGGAAAAGTAACGGCGCTTGGTTTACCTGCGCAAACAGATCCATATCCTTTCCTGTTTAAACGAACCAATGGTCAGCTGTATTTCAACTACGGCAGTTACCTGCTGATGTTTGATGATACCAACAACGGACACGATGTAGCAGTAGTGCATAATTTTACCGATGAGATGCTGACTACTTTTTATGAAGATTACATGGGTAACGAGTACGTGGGTACGAAATCAGGACTGTATGCAAAAACAGTAACAGATTCCCGGTGGAGAAATTTCTATCTGCCTTCAGGCACCACCGTGAAATCGATCAATAAGAATGCGCATAAAGAGTTGCTGGTGGCTACGAACAAAGGATTATTCATCCTCGATGATGCCGGCAGGATTAAGCAGCATTACAACAGTTACGATAATCCCAAGCTGATCAATGATTACATGTACGGGGTGTTGCTGGATGATAAAGACAGAATTTGGGTGAGTCACAATAAGGGGTTATCGCAGATTAATCCGTTAACGAACGAGATCACCACCTATAATTATGAAGATGGATTACAGTCCAATGAGTTTAATACCGGTGCTTTTTATAAATCAATTGACGGAGAATTATTTTTTGGTGGTATCCGCGGGGTGAATGGATTTTATCCAAAGAATTTCCGGGACAACCTGTCGAATGCGAAAGTGATTATCCGGAGAATGGAAGTGCTGGATAAGCCTTATGAATCGGATACGGCGATATCGTTGCTGAAAAAAGTAGAGTTGCCTTATAATCAGAATACGATTGCGATAGAATTTGTGCCGTTGGAATATACCAATCCTTTAAAGAACAAGGTGCAGTATAAACTGGAGGGAGCAGATGAAGACTGGGTACAGGCGGGCACCTTCCGGATGGCGCGTTATACGAATCTGCATCCGGGCAGTTATATTTTTAAGTTGAGAGGTTCGAATAATGATGATATCTGGAGTACAGTGCCTACTACGTTGGAGATTGTGATCCGGATACCTTTCTGGCAATCGTTGTGGTTCCGGTTTTTACTGTTGCTGTTGTTGCTGGGGATTGCTTATTATTTTTCCACTTTATACCTCGATTATAAGATACGGCATGAGAAACTGAAACTGGAGAAGGAGCAGGCCGTAGATCAGGAGCGTGCGCGTATATCGAGCGATATGCATGACGATCTGGGATCAGGATTATCGACCATCCGGTTGCTGAGTGAAGTAGCCAAGCGGAAGATCCAGGACCCTACCCAGACGCGGGAGATAGAGCGTATTTCAGAAACGGCGGGAGAGATGGTGGACAAGATGAGTGAGATCATCTGGGCGATGAGTTCTTCGAATGATTCGCTGGCTAACCTGATCGCCTATATGAGAAGTTTTGCGGCAGAGTTTCTGGAGCATGCGCACATCACACATCAGTTTTATATTCCGGAAACCATACCGAATATTAAGCTGAGTGGTGGTACCAGAAGAAACATTTACCTGGCGGTAAAAGAATCGCTGCATAATGTGGTGAAACATGCCAAGGCAACAGAAGTAATTGTAGAAGTGAAGATGCATAAGAATATGACGATAATGATCAAGGACAATGGAAAAGGATTTGACCAGGAGAAAGTAAGATTATTTGGAAACGGTTTGAAAAACATTCAGAAGAGAATGATATCAGTAGGGGGAAATGCCGATATCAGTTCGAACAATGGAACAATAGTTTTTCTCGATATCCCACTAAATTGACATACATTTGTTTTTAATAACATTTAAGTGTTATAATTCCTTTTAAACATGACGGTATACTCAAAGAAGAAGTCCCAGGATAACATGGACACTATCACTATTGCGATAGTAGAAGACAATCATGATATCCGCACGGCTATGGAATTGCTGATTAATGGTTCTGACGGTTATGCCTGTGTAGGGACGTTCAATAATGCTGAAACGGCGGTAGAGCAGATTCCTCAGTTAATGCCCAATGTGGTGCTGATGGATTTCAACCTGCCCGGTGGCATGAATGGTATTGAATGTATTGCGCAGTTAAAGCGGGAACATCCCGATATGCAGTTTATGATGCTGACGGTGTATGAAGATGATGATAAAATCTTTATGGCATTGGAAGCTGGAGCGAGTGGTTATATTCTTAAGAAAACATCTCCGGGTGAATTACTGGAAGCCATCCGTGATTTGTACGATGGTGGTTCTCCGATGAGTTCGCAGATAGCGAGAAGGGTAGTGGCATTTTTCCAGAAGCAGGCGAAACCAAATCCGGCGCTGGAAGCATTGACCACGCGCGAAAAAGAAATTCTGGACCAGTTGTCCAAAGGGTACCTGTATAAAGAAATTGCCAGCAATTTATTTATCAGTATCGAAACGGTAAGACGTCATGTGCATAATATTTATGAGAAGTTGCACGTGCGCAGCCGTACCGACGCCGTTAATAAGTATTACAACAGATAATTAATCAATCAGGGATTTTATTGTTTCATGCACATGAAGCAACAAAATCCCTGAATACTTTTATCAGTGGTGTCCGGTTTTAGACTTGAACAACAGGTGTACAGACAATACCACAGCAGCAATCAACAGACAGGCAAGTTTGAAAAACAAATTGGTTTTCATAGGACAGGGATTAAACGGTTAATAGGTAATATGGTTAAGTCAGAGACATAACATCCCCGATGGCTATTGCCAGTCTGTTGTGATCAGTTGTGAATATTGTGATAAAGCCGGTTGTAATTTATAGAGACGTAGAGATCATCGCATCATCTGCCATGAATCAAATTTCCGGATAAGGCGCAGGAATTTATTTCCAATGCTGTTATCCTGTTCTTTTTTAATGAAATAGGTAGCTACCAGCGCCACCAAAAAAACTGCGGTAAGCAGTATGAGAAATAGTATTTTCATGAGGACATAGGTTAGGATATTTTCAAAAAGTTGACTTATGTAAATATAAAGATATTTTTGATATAAGGTTTCATTCACATTAGTTTTTTTTATACCATTTTCATGTGATAGTTCCCAAAAACACCCTCCACAGCACATCCTCTCCCGGAAATATAAAATTTAACAGTCTTAATACATTGATAATAAATAACGTAAGCATAGTGTATAACTTATACTTGGGATGATTCCCTGAATCCTTTATTTTTGCCAGCAATCAGTTTTTGCTAAAAGATTTAGTATCCTTGCAGAATATTGATTAACCTACGAAACAATAGTATTTAGGAAATTATAATATATTATGGCAAACACGGACAAAACGGATAACAAAGATCTATTTGCTTCCTATACGGAAGACTCCATACGGTCGTTGGACTGGCGGGAGCATATCCGCCTCCGGCCTGGTATGTATATCGGTAAACTGGGAGATGGATCGAGTATGGATGATGGTATTTACATCCTGCTCAAAGAGGTAACGGATAACTGTATTGACGAGCATACCATGGGCTTTGGCAAACAGGTCGATATTAAAGTAACCGAACATCATGTCACGATCCGCGATTTTGGTCGTGGTATTCCTTTGGGAAAAGTGGTGGATGTAGTAAGTAAGATCAATACCGGCGCCAAGTACGACAGCAAAGCGTTTCAGAAGTCAGTAGGTTTGAACGGGGTGGGTACCAAGGCGGTGAATGCTTTGTCCAGCTATTTCAAGGTACAGGCCGTACGCGACGGACGTATGAAGGTAGCGGAGTTTGAAAGAGGCGTATTAATAAAAGAACATAAAGAAACGGCCACTACGGAACCCAATGGTACCCTGGTAACGTTTACACCGGATGAAACAGTATTTAAGAACTATCGTTTTATTCCGGAATTCCTGGAAAACCAGATCTGGAATTATTGTTTCCTGAATGCGGGTTTAACCATCAGTTTCAATGGCAAGAAGTACATCTCCAAAAATGGTTTGCTGGACTTGCTGCAACGCAAGACCAATGAAGAAGACCTGCGTTACCCGATTATTCACCTGAAGGGAGAAGATATTGAAGTAGCGATTACCCATGAAAGCCAGTACGGGGAAGAGTATTATTCCTTCGTAAATGGTCAGCATACCACCCAGGGTGGTACGCACCTGGCGGCTTTCCGGGAGGCATTTGTGAAAACGGTGCGCGACTTCTACAAAAAGGATTATGAGGCCACGGATATCCGGGCTTCTATCTGTGCGGCGGTTTCCATCAGGGTACAGGAGCCGGTATTTGAATCGCAGACAAAGACCAAACTGGGCTCCCAGGTGGTATTTGAAGGCGGTCCTTCTGTAAAGGCATTTGTACTGGAATTCCTGTCCAAACACCTGGATGATTACCTGCACCGTAATCCAGCTATTGCCGAAGCGTTGAAGAAACGTATTGAGCAAAGTGAGCGTGAACGTAAAGAACTGGCGGGGATCAAGAAACTGGCCAATGAAAGAGCGAAGAAAGCGAACCTGCATAACCGTAAACTGCGTGACTGCCGTTTGCACCTGAATGATGAGCTGACGGGTAAAGACAAGGCAGAACAGGAAACGCGGCGGCTGGACACTACCGTATTTATTACGGAAGGTGATTCTGCGAGTGGTTCCATCACCAAATCCCGCAATGTGGAAACGCAGGCGGTGTTTAGTTTGCGTGGTAAGCCGCTGAACAGTTATGGTCTCACGAAGAAAGTGGTATACGAGAATGAGGAATTCAACCTCCTGCAACATGCGCTGAATATTGAAGAAGGATTGGAAGGGTTGCGTTACAACAACATTGTAGTAGCCACCGATGCCGATGTGGATGGAATGCACATCCGTTTGTTGCTGTTGACTTTCTTCCTGCAGTTCTTCCCGGACCTGGTAAAGAATGGTCACGTATATATCCTGGAAACGCCTTTGTTCCGTGTGCGTAACAAGCAGCAAACGATTTACTGCTATAACGAGGACGAGAAACAGAAAGCGGTGAAGAAACTGGGTAACAAACCGGAGATCACCCGTTTTAAAGGATTGGGAGAAATTTCCCCCGATGAGTTTGGCCGTTTTATCGGAGAAGATATCCGGATAGAGCCGATCATCTTATCAAAAGATATCCATGTCCAGAAGTTACTGGAATACTATATGGGTAAAAATACCCAGACCCGTCAGGAGTTTATTATCAACAACCTGCGGTATGAAAAGGATTTAGTTGAAGAAACAGTATAGGAAGGCATATGGGCTTAATACACATTGTTTTTGGTCAGGCTTCGGTTCCGGTGTTGGCAGAAGCGGTAGCGATGGATGAAAAAATGAGTGGAGAAATCCTCTGTTTTGAAGATGACCTGTCTGTTGGACCGTTGTTCATACTGGACACCAAAGAAGGCCGGGCGGGGCGTCAGCAGTTCTGGCAACAGCTTGCCGGTATTGAACCGGTGGCGCCGGCAGCTACGGAAGAAACGGCGCCGGAGAACGCATCAGCGGATGACGCGGATCGTGCGCCGGATGATGCGGACCGTTTTAAATCCCTGAAAGCACAATTAAAAGAAGACCCCGAACAGGAAGTCTGGATATGGGCCGGGCAAAATGCCCGCGATGTATGCGGCTACTACTGGTTAGCAAGTCAATGCTACGATTTTGCCGGTCGTATTCATATCATTTACCTTAACAACCTGCCTTTCCTGAATGATAAAGGCGCGGTATTTTATCCTACGCATCTGCACCAGATATTGCCGAAGGAGTTCCTGAAGGCGAAGAAACTGGCGCGTCCTATTTCACTGGCAGAATACGAGCTGGATGGAGATGAGTGGCATCGCCTGATGAATGAAAACGCTGGTATCCGTTTACTGGAAGGAGGCAAAAAGATAAAAGGGGAGCCTACCTTGTTTTATGACAAGGAGCTGC
>Ga0116227_10012268_pt1 | contig 14032 bp, 10 predicted proteins | sample S1TSphgellanicum_FD_89693 | JGI IMG/M metagenome (GOLD analysis project Ga0116227, IMG submission 89693) | Host-associated microbial communities from peat moss isolated from Minnesota, USA - S1T2_Fb - Sphagnum magellanicum MG | ecosystem: Host-associated > Plants > Peat moss > Unclassified... | reverse complement strand
TTTTTTTTTTTTTTTTTTTGTGTTTGTGTGTTGTTTTTGTGTTTGTGGTTGTTGTTTTTTTTTTTTTTTTTTTTTTTTTTTTTGGCTTTTGTCAATTTTGTGATGTAGCCAAACTGATGATCTTTCATCAACAAGATTTAGCCAAATTTGGTTATAGACTAGATATGAAAGTAAAAGGCTTTAATTAAGAACATTTAATTTTCTGGCTATTTACTTACTGGAACCTGTAGTAGAAATCTGGCCCTTTCTTTTTTTTTTAAATCTGAAATCTGACAAATTAGTGCCATTTTTATGACAAATGGGTCAAAATAATATTATTTTCAGGGCGAAAAATGTGAAGAGAAAAATGGAGGCCAAAACTTAACTGGCTGGCTTGGATGAAAAAAAATTTGCAGCTCCAAACAGCACTGGCAGCAACAGGTTGGATGAAGAGGGAAATGCATCATGTCCCCAGGGGATTGTTGTGGATTGCTTGACTTCTTCAAAGATAAGCTGGGGGGGCATACAGCTCTGCTCTGCCTCCCCAATCCATAACCTTCAGAATTGTCACTCAAGAGACGATTCTGCAAATCACCCTGAGCTTCTTAGGGTCAATTGGCTCGTTCTTTTCAAATGCATGTGGACCATGCACATAAGTTACAACATCACGAGGTCTACCAAATATAATTTACAAAGTTCTCAATTATGTGATGGAATCTCTGTTGAGTGCCAAATTATGTCGTCAAGTTCTGGCAATTGATGATACCCAACTTGTGTCTGGCTGGCCACCTGCTGCCTGGCCTGGTCCTTCCAATGGCCATCACCCCGAGGGGAAAGCCTTCAAATTATGGCTAGTTTTGGAGGGTGAGATCATACCCCAAATGCCCAGCCATCTATCACTCTTTAGCACATCCAGTATGTACTGTTTAGTTTCTCCCCATGAACTTGAAAAGATGGATTGTACAAAGCAAGAGAGACTATTTAACTTTCACCACCTCGGCCAATCATTTGTACCTGGTCAATGAGAATCAGTCATTTCCTGCTACTGGCGCTCTAGGAGGGCCCTGGAGGCTGGTGACATGTGCACTTTTGCAGGCTCCAAGCAGTTTTTCACAGTGTATTTCTGCAAATCTTCATCCAACAAGTTGTTTTTTATGTACCAAACTAGGATGCAGGGCCCACATACTTCCACTCACGGCTCTCAACGAAAGGAGGGGACCTCCAGCCAATCAGGAATAATCGAATTAAGAAATAGAACCCAATTATTTTATATAAGTACACATCATTGGTAGTAAGTAGATATTCATTAACTCTAACTTCTAAGGTAACAAAATTAATCCTCAAAATGGTCACTAATGCCATGATTGTTGTTTTAGCTCACCTTTCTCATAGTTTAGGTCAATTTTCCTTTTCTTGCAATCTCTTTCCCAATATCCTAGCTTCTTCTTGTGCTGTTTGTTTACATTCGTGTTTGAAAATTGTGGGTGCTCCATTTTGAAACTAAGACTTTTTTGTCATGAACCACTAAATGCCACTTATGTTATTTGAGACCAAAAGAAACGCTTATTATTTCTTGTGGTGATCTCTTTGCTTACCAGCCTAGTGATCACATTCACCAATTGTTAGTTTGTTTAACTGATATGACTACAAAAACATAACGAGGAACTCATAATTCTTTGAAAAGACTCATTAGCAATACCACCTTGCCTCTAATTTTTATTAGAGTGGCAACAACAATGACCTCCAATTTTTCAACCATAGCTTCTAGAGCAAGTTCATGCTTCACATGTTGTTGATAGGTTAACACTCCTTTTCATATTAAATTCTTTTCATTTTAAAAAGAACCCTTACAATGTTTTTAAAAGATGTAAAGGCATTGTAATTGTCTTTCTCTTCACATTTTACAATGTGCATACATAGTCATTAAGAAAAGTCATAAAACAAAATTTACACCATTTTCAATAGTTGTATTGTGATATTAAGATCAACTATCGGATGATTGCTTTAGAACCAATAATCAAATTCTTAGTTACAAAATAATATATGTTGCAACTATACTAATTGCAAGGTAGTTTCATGTTATTTGAATTATTTTTATCCATGTTGGATGAATGAAGATCAATGAATTTGTCATGTATCGCAGTGTTTGCTTTTCCACAAAATACACATGGTAGTGACCATACATTTTGACACTCTAATTACAAAGCAATTGCATATATTTCATTCATTGTAAAGGATGGCATGGAATGTCATATACATCACATGTCATGTGCAATGCAATTAGTGCAACTTGTCTCATGCAATTAAGTCACCATATTTTTACACTAAGTTTAAGTTACGAGTGGTCAAAGCAACTAGAAAATGCACTTGCAAGCCTAGATGTAAAACCCCATTGTTCTCATAGTGTAATTTTCAATACCCATGGTTCTCAAGCTAGCTAGTTAAGAAACATAACGTTCTATTTAGAGGTTTGAAAATGATCCCATAATCCTCACATGTGGGTGGATGAAAAGTTTTATAACCTTCTTGTAGATAGGTGAAAAATATATATATAACCTTCCTCTCCATGGACAAAAACTCATAACCATTCTTTGATCAAATGATGTATGCAAAAATTAATAGAAGAGGAAGAGGTTACGTATTGTCACTAATCTTGTGATTTGTCCAACATAATAAGAATATCTACCATTTTTGTCTCTTTTGACATGTGATTTTATTTTATTTTCCTAATTGCCTCTTGTGGGACAAACAATTTTTTTTGGGTTAGATCTCCCGAAATCAACCACCCAAAAGCATTAGGGAAATTTGAAAGCATGTTTTTTGCATGGATCCTAGACCCGTAAAGTCCAAGATGCATTCACATGTGACAAGTTATAGAGTTATATTTTATTGTCTTTTTTTCTGAATGGGAGGCTTGTGAGGGTGTTTTTTTTCCTTCTTTAGTGTCATCAACAACATTGCCTCATGTCAAGATTTAAAGGTGCATGTGCAATAAGTCATCTAGGGTTGAGTAAAGGGGGCCCCCTTAAGGAGCCACAATTTTGGTGGTAAAGGATAACATTGACAAAATCTCAATTATTGGCTCCGACTCCCCCTATTTTGTGTGAACTCCTATTTTGTACGGGCCTACTTCGGACATAACTAAAATGCTTAAAGGAGCCACTCGAGAAGCCATGATTCTTCACAATCCAAAGTCATCGAAATGAACGGTCATAAATAATATGCATACCTTCTAAAAGCCAATCAAAGAGGTCCAACATACCCCCAATTTACAATATTTTAAACTATACGTAGCCCACTAAAGGATGCTTGTGCTTGTACATTCTTTGCTCCCCTCGCCCCAAGAATGTACTTCCACATGGTATGGTCACCTTAAAAAACTTAATGTCATCTCCATGTGCACCAAGTCTAGTTAGGTGGCCTTTATGGGGGAGGCCTTTAGGGATTGTCTATATTTGTAAGGTCCATGAAAATGCACCCTAATAACAAAATGTGTAGGAACCCAACATGTATTTTTCACTTGTTTTTAGAACATTGATTATGCTCTTGCAAAAGATTTTTATTTTATTTTTATTTTATTTTGGTATGAGTGTTTTTTTTTAACCTCCATGACCTCAACATCTAAATATGCTGACCTAACAAAAAAAAATTCCTCCTAATGTGCCTGCTTGGACCCGTCTTTTCCCCAAAAACAAACCCTTTGTACTTCACAACTTTTGTTTTTTTTTCCTCATCAAGTTGCAAAGATTCACCCAAAAGAAAACAACTATGATAGGATGCCTTAAGGTAGTACCTTAAAGTGCACACCTTACTATTGTCCTTTATAATTGTTCAATTTTGTTTGAGAATGTGAGACTATAATAATAAGTCGTTTAGGGTCATTTTAAAAGCCATACAATATTATTAAAGTTGTGACTTTAAAAATAGGATTCCCTTATTTATGATGATTTAAAGTATAATTTAAGATGACAAAAAAAACAAGATGCATTGGTCTCCCTTTGTTTTTATTTGAAATCAAGATCCTACTTTCAAGGTCTACCTTAATACCAAATATTACAAGCTTCAAGCCAATCCCAAGTTGTTTTAAGTGGGGAGATTATCCCAAAAATAACTAGAACCAAATACATAATAACATAACCCACAAATGGGCATTTTCAAGCATTTGGAAAAGAACAATACTTATATTGCATTTTGATGGCCTTTTATTCTCTAGTGGATTTTGGCCCCACAATCCACTAAAGTGGAATGTTACCTTTCTCCTTGTACAAAGTCATTTTTTTTCCAAAGAACCACTAATCCTTCTCTCTTAGCCTACACACCACCTTGAAGCCTCATGCTTCCTCTTGCATTGATTTCTTTGAGCATAAGTAACCAAGACTTGACCTCTTGAGTATTAATAATCTACACTAAATTCCATAAATCTATATAACAATGTAAAAAATCCTTTTAATAAATTCACCAAAAATGATCAATTTGGTTCTAAGGTAGAAGGAATAGTATTCCAAGTGCAAATCTACACCCCATCATTAGTTGCTTAATTGTAATTCCCCCAAATCCCCAGCCAAATGTGCATCATCTTGGAAAAAAACTTGGGTTATTCTTTATTACCTAATTATGAAAGTTTTTAGGTTTATTTAGTGCATTGAGGGCAAAACCATTTTCCAATTGATACATTTTTTAATGGTGATGTAAAGCATCCCATATGCCAACCTCCAAAACACCAATTACAAATCAACATAATCATGACTTTGGCAGATTGCCTACACAACATGTAACAAAGGTTGATAGGGATCAGTGTCATGGATGGGTCAATTTGGCCATCCACGTTGGGAAAACAACACAATCAACAATTATGCACATGGTGTTTCCATGTTCAACCATCTTGACCTTCCAACAACAACACTCCTTGTAATCACATCCAATGTAATCAAGGCTATTTATTACATGCACATATAATCTCCCAACTTGAATCTATGGACTTGAGACCAATAATCACCTCCCCAAATATTGGTGTAACATAAAATATCTTAGTGTTGAACAAGTGCTAGATTCTCCATAGCCATCAACATTACATGTTAGAACAAAGCTAGTTGTTGTTCACATTTTTGAAGCCACACATTTGGATCATCCAAATTAATTACTATCATCAAATTGTATTAGATTGAGTCTAGTAGCTTGGGCTCACAACCAAACAATAGAAAATATGGCAAAAAGGATGCAAGAAAAACTTGCTGACAAAACTTATATTCCATGGCTAATATGGGTGATTACAAATCCCAATATCTAGTATGGTCCTTTTGGAGCCCATACATTCCCAAACTTCATTTCAACGTTTGCAAAATTTGTTTAGCTAGTTTGTTTGCCTCATGATAGCCTTGTGAATTCACATGATGTTCTGTCAATGGTTTTTCACACAACTTTTGCAACTCCTCACATAATTTTGTACCTTGGTTAGTGAGTACTTCGACTTAAGCCCCAAGCTATTGAGTGTTTTGCTTAAAAATGCATAGCATGCACCCTCACTATTACAATTTGGTAATGCCACTAACTCTAGTCACTTTGAAAAATGTTCGATCATAACCAAAACATACTAATTATGTTTCATTGTGAAATTCAATGGGTTAACAAAATTCAAACCTCATTGATATCTAAGCCCCATGGTGGGTAATGGCTATTGATGAAATGTAGTTGCATTGAATGATGCCCACATTTGGTCACACACCACACATCAAGAAGCAAATTGTTGAACCTATAGTTGCATTCCTACCACCACCATTATGCCTAGAACAAGTTGTAGGTTTGTAGGACCCCAAAATGGCCCAATTCCTCATGAACATGCCACACAAGGCCTTCATGTTATTGTGAGCAAAACATAACCCATATTCATCCATCCATCCATGCTCATAGGAGATAATTGCCTTCCCACTTGAACCACTTGGCCTTATGCACAAATTGGTCGCATTCCTTGGGTGTGAACCTAATTGGAACTTTGATTACTTGCAAGTACATGCATTGACAGGTTCATCTTCATTTATATTTGAAGCATGATCATCCTTTACCTCACTATACACATCACAAAAAACTTTGTTACCTATGTTTGTCTGAGGTGCTTCCTTAAAATATCCCAACAAAATACATATGGATGCAAAGGCATGCCAACCTTAAATTGCCTTCAAATCCACATTGCCATGTTAACAAGCCTTAATAGTATCATCTTTGTTGGGACTTCTGTTCCAACTTAACCCATCAACATATAAATTAACTTTACTAGCCCTATAAATTATATCAAAATGATACTTTTGCAAAATAAATGCCCACTAGTTAATTTTTCATGTGAAATAATTTAATTTTATAAAGAGCTTAAGTGGTTAATAATTTAAAACCAAAGTGAATGGGCTACCATACAAATAACATTAGCATAACAAAACTACCTAAACAACAAGGCACTCTCCTTCATATGAGTTGTATTTTGCTTTCATATTATTGTTGGACCAACTTGCATATGCCACCATGAATTTTCAATCATAATTGTCAAGTTGGGTGAGCTATGTAATTAAAAAAGTTGTCTTCATATGTATTGTCACAAAATGAAAGTTGATGTGAACCTAACCTTTTACTCCTAAAAGACTTATTCATGTGCTTGACCCCACATATATTCATGGTCGATCTTTTCCAATTGGGGTTAAAGGTGGGTTAAAGGTTTGTTACAGGTTTAATAATGTTACTAAATCCTTTAACAAACCTTTGATAATAATTACACAATCATAAGAAGGTTAATAAATGACTAACATTTGTTAGTTGGAGAACTTATGAGATAGTTTCAACCTTAACCTTTTGAATTTTCATTCCTCGAAGATAAATCATATGCCCTAGGTTTTCCACACAAGTGTCAAAAAAATAATGGCACTTGCTTGGATGAAGCTTAAAGTTATGTTCCTCAAACCTTTCAAACACCTCTTGCAAGTACTACACATGGTTTCTTGGTTTCTTGGAGTTAAGGTAAAAATGATAATGTCATCGCTATAACATTTGGCAAAACCAAGACCCACCAATATTTGGTCCATAACTTGTTGAAATTTCACAAGGGTGTTCTTCAAACCAAAAGACAAGGATTGCCATTAATATAAATAATGCTCCCATGCACAATTATTCCCCAAAATGTTGTCTTAACCTTGTCACCCTCTTTCAATGGCAATTGATGGTAATCAAATTATAAAGTTAAAGTACTAAAAACCTTAACTTGTTTAAGGTCATCAAAAATATCTTTTATTACATAGGGGCGCAACATATTTGTTCAAATAGGTTCATTGTTCACCAAACAATAATCCCCACACATGCGATATTTAGTTCAATTACCAAAAACGTTCTTGGTTGACATCATTGTTGTGAGGCATACTCACCTTTGGATCATTCTACCAAACTTGCATCCAACAACTCTATTGTTTAAATCACATAACACATGTAACATGAAATTCAAATTTGTAGCACTAATAAAAGTAATGATCAATACAAGAGTTCATTGTACACACTTGCTAATATCACTAGACAAATTCATCTTATACCATTTCATTACATTATCTCATACCATATATTGTTAATATAGAAATGACATATAAAATGAAAAAAAAACCTAATATATGGTGAAACATGGTAACATGACCCACACGTGCATCATGTACCTTGAATTTGTAATCCTAGATGATTTTTAACATGTTCATTTGACAAACTAAAATTAGTAAAATTTCCTTTTTTTTATAATAGTTTCATTGCTTAAATGACAACACTAATTACTATTATTAACAATATGATTTTGGTTATTTTATATTCATTTAAAATTTATCACAATGTTATGATGTTATATTTCAAACATTGTTATATAAACAAATCACACGATTTTAACATTAACTAATTTTGCCACTCTAAAACATGCGAAAATAAACATTAATTATGCTTATAGTGGGTGATTCAAAAAGAATGATGCCAAACTAGGCTGGTGCATCAAAAAATCAATACCAAACCAACACTAGCATTGCATTATAAATTACATTTACGTAGTGGAAAAAATACTCATGGCATTGTGTTCGTGTATCGCACAAGTTGTTGTTGTCCACGATTGTTTAGTTCATCATAAATCTAATTGTAATGCACTTGGAGAAATTTCCTATTGTATTTGGAAGGCACCTTATGTCCATGTATATCCGTCCTAGAAGAGAGGAGGGATCTTACACCTACTCCTTTAGGATCCCTCCCACTTGGAAGGAGTAGGTGTAAGATCCCTCCAACATTGAAGGAATACCTATATGAACCCTCCCCTCCTACACTTCACAATCTACATATGTTTAGGCCCACACTTTATGGGCATTTGTGTGAATGAAATGAAACAAGCACAAAATGGGTTGCCTCATCCACAAAACATGAAAAAAACACTCAGTGTAGCTCACTTGCCTTTGATCCCTCAAAACCATTTAGAAAAGTATATAGGAAAACATCATATTAAGAAGTCACAAATGAATCTCATCAAACTACCATGCAATTAATTCCATGCAGATTAAAATGTGGTTTTCATAGCTTGTACAAAATCTACATAGAGAGGTGTGGGACTTGGAACACACACACACACCTAGATTCAAGGACCCAATGTGTGTCCCTAACCCCAGACCCTAGACCCAGCAACACCAGAGGTTGAACTTGGTGAATCTACGAGGCCTTTACACAGCGATCGCAAAACCACCAATTGCAAATTTTTGTTCCTACCAACTTGTAATGTAGGCTCTATGAAGAAAAAAGAATTCAAGAGTATGACACATTTAAGTGTCTCCAAAAATATGAACTTCCAACTCTAAATTCTCCTTTGTAATTGGAAAGCACTCTGACAATTTTCCTGGTATATTTGGAGCCCACCTTATATCCATCAATATCCCTCGTAGAAAAGAGGAGGGATCTTATGCCTGTAAGTAGGCATAAGATCCCTTGCATGCTTGGTAAGTGTAAGAAGCCTCCCCCTCCTATGCCTTGTAATCAACAAATTGTGCAAGAAGCAAATGCAAAATACTTACCTGACTGTTAGGAGAGAAGAAGCTTGATGTAGTCTCTATTGGTTTGTTGGCACCCCACTAACAAAACCACCACATGATCAACAGAATCATGAAAATATATCCATGACATGTTGCAGTGAAACCACTCCACAACAACACTTTGAAGGGTAACCATTCTGCCAGTTCCAGCAGAACCAAAAAACTGACAGAAGCATGAAAGAATCATGACCAAAAAATATGAGGATCACCAGAGTGACTCAGAGTAACCCATGTACAATGACCATCTTGGTATAGCTGGTAAGATGTGTACAAGTGTTAAAAGTACAACCAGATTGCACATAGAGCAAGCTGAGTATTCATGTATACTATTGGTTTGTAGAAAACTTGCTACTCTGCTCAAGGTGTTCATAGTAAAAAACACTACAGGGTCATCATATCCAGATACACCCCCAACACATATCTGTACATCTGATTGTAACAGCAACAACAATGCCAGATGCAATTACAAGTTTGGATTCAAGGTAGGCAGCCCAAACCTGCCTGTCCATGAGGTTCCTCAGTCATTGGGGACTTCTCGCTTTTGTTGGAGGGTGAAATCTGACTTAGCTCCTATTCTGTAAGCATCATTAAGCTAGCTCACTACAAACTGTGCACACTGGACTTCTGCTGAGTAAAACACACACAAAAACTTGATTCATACTGTGAGTGATTCCAGCTGAATTTGCATCAGCTGCATCTTCTCCTCAACTTGGGAAGAGGTTCCTGGAGTGTTCTCATGTGGAAACAGACTGTGCTCCTCCAGGAGCTGTAAGACGTGCTCATCAGGAAGTGGCATTTCCTGTTCAATGCCAATATGGTTGACCAAAATCTTCAAAACTGCCTGTCTCTCAGGCATGCTTATAATTGCACCTTTTGCTCTGACACAAAGGGATGCTGCAGCAGCTGTGCCAACATCCCATTCCCCACAAAGTATGGTCAAGGTTCAATCCAAACAATTGTACCACCAACATTACAAATATTCAAGAATCTTAGATGTCATCAAGTAGCACTCCTGAGAGATTGATGACAAGAGCGTAATTGCCATACTCCAGTGCCCACATCAATCCAATCTGAAGATGTAAATTGCCAAATACTGAGGGGGAAAATACTACCTGCAAATCTCAGGGATTCACTGGGCGATTGGTGCTCAACAAGAGCAACAGCATATGCAGCCGTAAAGGTGTCACCAGCACCTGTTGTGTCAACCACCACTGGAGCTCGAATGGCACGCTGAATCAGTGGAGGCCCATCTTGTGGGACTAGAATTGCACCTCTTTCACCCAGCTTCACCAAAACATTCTTAACACCCTGTCATAGGGCAAAACAGCATGCATCATTCTTAGTAGTTCAGAAGCAGCTCATAAGTTCTTTGGTTGGGGTAACAAGTGACAAAGCAAAGCCCATTATCTATCATAATTTACATCTAACCCAAAAACCATTAACTCACATCAAAGACAGCAGTGGCAGTGTAAGAGTTGCTACAATTTTAAACTCCTACCAAACAAAATTTGTAACTGCTGGCAAGAGAAGAACCAAACCATCAGTTGGATCTTGGCAGCAGCTTTGATGACTTGCTCCCAAGTGTTTGTTGGCATCCCTGTTAGACGAGCCACCTCCAACTCATTCACACTGAGGACTGTCACGCACTTGAGGAGCTCTTGAGGAATTGGGGTTCCAGTGCCCCCTGCATCCAAGATTACAGGTATGTTTGCACTCCGAGCAATCTGCACACATCCTGCTAGATCAGGTCACAGATTCATGCTACAGATTTCAAGACATCTGACATGATCTGAGATGCAGATGAAACAGGTTTATGTATTTTAATGCATTTTCAACTAGTAGTCCCTGAGAAGATGAGGTCTAATGTGTAGCTGGTCAATTGCATGTTGTGCTAAAACAATGTTTTTCAAGACTTTAAATTCAGAATCCATCCAGGACAAAAGCAAATAGGGCTGTCTCTCTTGCAGATTTTGTGAAATGTATCATGAAGTTGCAAGTATGATGCATCCTCTGATAAAAGCATCCTGCCTTTGATTGTGGTTGAGCCTCTTGTAAGAAACTATATGACAGCAGAAGGAGAGAAAAAGGAATGTGCAGCAACAAAAGAAGCTACTCAGATTTTTCCTAATCAAGAATTGTAGTCCAAGATTTTGCACCTTAGCAGCTTCCATGTTGACACTATCTGGAACTTCCCGCTGCAAAAGCACAGCACCTGCTCGGCGAATTAATTGTTGCACAGTGGTTGTCAACCGATTAATGCCATCTGCTAAGCGAGGCCAAGACACATTTGCTCCTTGCACTAAGACAATTGAGCTTTTTCCTCCAGGTTGCAGCATCACCAATGCATGACCAGTTGGACCTTTCACAGTGTTCATATGGTCCAAGCGCACTCCAGCCGATGTGAGTGCATCCCGCACCAGACTAGCATGCCCATCCTTCCCAACCTGTCAATGCCAAACATCAAAACAACAGTTTCTTTTAAGAATGAAAGCAGGATTGTCATCATCAGAGAGCTCAAAACTGTCAATTGAAAACCACATGACATATTTCTAGGAATCCTGCAAAACAGCAAAAAAGACAGCAAGAATACAAAAACCGGGAAACCCATAGTCCATCAGAAGATCATGAGGAGGGCAAAAAGAGCAGTGGAAAGCAGGATTGTCATCATCAGAGAGCTTGAAACCATCAACTGAAAACCACACGACCCATTTCTTGGAATCCCACAAAACGGTAAAAAGGACAGCAAGAAAACAAACCGCAGAAACCCATTTTGTGGATTCAAAGCATCCATTAGAAGATCGTGGGGAGAAAAAAATTAAATGCATTGGAGCAAGAGCATCACATAGGTAGTAATAGTAGGTTTACCTGCCCAACGAAGTAAGTGGGGTATGAGAGCCGGGCTGCACAAGAAGCTTGATTGGCACCTTTACCACCAGCAAAGGTCTGACCACTCTTGGCAGCGATGGTTTCCCCTTCCTTCGGCAGCCTGTCCACCTCTACAAACATGTCTGCATTGGCTGACCCGACCACAACCAAGGGAGCACTAAGCGTCATGATGATGATGATGATGATGATGATGATGAACGATGATCCTCACCAAACCAACCCACGAGGAGAGGAGAGGAGAGGTTGGTGGAGGTTTTTTTTTTCCGGTGGGTGGTTTTGCTCAGCTGCCGACGAAATCCAAAATCAAGTGGTGATGGGTATGCAGGCCAAAGGTGAGAGAGAGAGTTTGCGCGTAGAAGAAAGAAAGAAAAGAAACAAGGAATGTGTGGCTTTGTTTTTATGTAGCACCTGGGATGGCGAAGCTCTGGAAAGCTACTACGACAGGTTTCCAATGGATTGACATGCTTGGAAAGTGGGCAAAAAGAAAGAGGGGAAGGAAATGCGAAGAAGGTTTGTCTCGAGATGAACACAATTCCAATGCGGCCACAAGTACAGGAGATTGCTGTCGGTACCAGCAAAGGAAGGGAGGAGAAAAGAGAGGCGGTGGTAAAGAGCTTTTTTTTCTCTCTCGCTCTCTGTATCCAGAACAAGAGCAGCGGTAGTTGTTGCAATTATCTTCGAGTACCACACACCACAGTGAGAGGCACTGCTGTTGCCGTCGAGTTGTTGCAGAGCGAATTCAACCACAAACAAGAAGAAACAAAGGCGAAAACCGTCTGAATTTTTTCTTTTACAACAACAAGTACAACAAACCGCGAGTTGAGACAAACTAATGAAGGCGTCCCCAACAATGGATAACCAGACAGAAGAGACGTGGACGTGAAGGCAACAGAAACCGCGCACCAAGACAAAAGCTGCTGCTGCTGCTGAGTTCGAAGGATTACGAAAATTGCGTCAAAACACACAAAAGAAGAAAGTCCGGGACCAAGAAGAAAAAAAGAAAAAAATGGACATCAACAAGCGAGCACCCGAGACAGAAACAAAACCATAGCAACCAAAGCAAGAGAGAAGCAAAAAGTAGAGCAAATGAGGGCGAGCGAGGCGCGCGAGGGAGAGAAACAAAACGAGAGCAACGAGAGAGCGCGCGGGCGAGGGGAGAGAGAGAGGAGGAAGTTTGGTTCCGGCGAACCGACGGACGGACGGACGGACGAAACAGACCAACGAACGAACGAACGGATGAGCGTTTGGGACGGAGTTTCCAACCAGACTTTGGACACGTGTGATGGAAAATCACGGCCGCACATTTTTTTGTACATTTAATAACATACCAAAATCTAGATCAAACGGTTAAGAATTTTCCACAAAAATTTGAAGTTTTGGAGTTTTCTTTTACTTTTTCTTTCAACTAATGAAGGAATGACAAGAAATAGAAATTCATTATTTTAGTTTATTACTAGTTTGAACCCCGTGCCCAATGCACAGGTGTGTGTGTATTTGACGGTACATATTACAAAATTACAATTACAAACTACATTTCCAAAATCTCTTTATATACGACAGTCCACATGTATCCATTGGGACCCTGGCCGCTGAAAATCTTGATGTTTTCACTGCTTGTGACCTGTGAGATAGCAACATAGAGCTGACCATGGGAATAGACCGGAGAAAATCTTGATGTTTGCACTGCTTGTGACCTGTGAGATAGCAACATAGAGCTGACCATGGGAATAGACCGGAGACGGCAAATATACCCCAACATTATTCAACTTGTAAGTAAGTAGTAAGTTACTTATTTAGTAGGTATCAATCTGTTAAAAATTATTTTTTTGTTTTTGTATGTTGATAAGTTCCAGTATCCAGACCCCTCCCTGTTCATAATGGTTAGGGTTTTTGGTGCAGCCAATTTTCGCATGCATCATAATATTACCTTTGGCATACGGCATATTATTATTATTGGCAAAATTGTTTTCCTGGGCAATCTGATCATTGCAATTACCAATATATCTATTAAGTTTGTGTGCTAAAATGGCAACTGACATCCATTGCCATTATTATTATGGCAAATGCAAGCCTTGAAATTGCCAATATCTAAT
>Ga0116227_10012267_pt1 | contig 14032 bp, 13 predicted proteins | sample S1TSphgellanicum_FD_89693 | JGI IMG/M metagenome (GOLD analysis project Ga0116227, IMG submission 89693) | Host-associated microbial communities from peat moss isolated from Minnesota, USA - S1T2_Fb - Sphagnum magellanicum MG | ecosystem: Host-associated > Plants > Peat moss > Unclassified... | reverse complement strand
CCCCCCTACCCCACCCCCCAAGTCATATATGTTCATTGAATTAGGTGGGAAGGGTACTACTAAGTGGTGGCAAGCTCAAAAGAGTTTGCCGAGGGGCACCCCCGACCGGCCTTACTTCCACATAATTCACCAAAGTCAGGATCGGGATTTGAATTTGTTTACTCTTTTGCAGAACATTAACTTTTTTGCATTTAAATTTCGGTTTACTTTCTGCAGAAACATTACTTTTTTTGCATTTGAATTTTTTGTTCACTTTTTGCAGAACACATTAGGCAGACCTTTTGTGGCAGAAGTGTTTTTTCTGCCCACACTGCCCGAATCCTTAGTGGGTCTTTTTTCTTAGTTCAAAGGTCAAGCCAAAAATTCTGCACTAATGCAAAGAACCGGAACCGATGGTTCTTGGGGGAAAAAAAAAATAAGAGTGAAAACTGCCCAACACTGATATATACATATGTATCTTGTTACGGTCTGGAGTCTGGAAATTTTTATGAGTGACCGACCAGACAGAGCAGGGGCGGGGGGCAGGGGGTAGGGTCCACAACAGGAAAAAAAAAAATTCTCTCTAGTCTCGGATTACCACTAAAAGTGACTAGTTAACTCTAGTTGGGTATTCCTTTACTATATACCTTATTAGTGCCTTGGCAACTTCCACACTTCGTGTTTAGGGAATAATGAATTAATTCTGAAATTTTCATTTTCAATAAATAGAAATTTCTTAAAGATTCCCTTTTTTCCTTTAAAAAAAATTTTTTTGGGGGAAAATTAATTTTAAACATTTTAAACATTTTAAACTGAAAATAATATAATTATTATTAGTGTCCAAGATGCCAAGGTACTTCTTATAGTAATAAAAAAAACAAAGTTGAGTCAAACCTTAGCTCAGAAATTGGGGGATGTTTGAATGCATTGGGTCAGAATCAAAAGACTTTGTGATCAATCCATCCTTTTGTGGTGTAAGTATATCTATCTATCACATATGCTCTCTTAAATGCTAATATGGTGAGCCTTGTTGAAATTAATGTGTCAACAAGTCATGCAACCTTGTCCTGGACATAATAATAATAATAATAATAAAATCTCTCATCAATTAGGGCAATTAGGACTGTGCAGGAGGAGCATTAGTAATTAAGGAGCTTTGAATTGGGTAGAATTCAATACTGAAGCAACTACTAAATGCATGGTATGAGGCCCATGATCCAAGAATGCTTTAAGATGATTTTGGGTGGGAGAGGAAGTCTTTGCTTTCCTTAGAGATGCTGCCATTGCATGCAGGATGGTATGGTATGGTATGGTATGGGACACCATCTGATAATTCTCCATGGTAGTTAGCTGTGTACTAACCATACACATGGATCTATGCATTTCATGTACCATTCATTCATATCAAGAGAGCATGTTAGAAAATGCAATTTTACCTCCACCAAACATGGGTATTTCCAAAAGCACTTCTTTTTCTTCACAACAAAAGACAATTTGGTTCATGGGATAATATTTGTAAATGGTGTTAATTTTTTGTTGTAACATGTAATACATGTAAACAATGCAAAAGAAGCTTGGGACATTTGGGATACAACATGTTGACAATAGATTGCACAATTACATCAAGAGCTCTGCAATCTTAAAATGAAAGAAGGCATCTTAGTGCAAACTCATATTGATAATGTAGTTTCTGATGAAGATTTAGCATTTACATTTTTAGGGAGTTTGTCATTATTTTTTCATATTTTGTTGATTTTGCTTGACATTTGTATTGATGAATTGTCTATGGAGTTGGTATGTTGACAAATGTTGCAAAAGGAGTTCCGATTTGAACGAAAAGTATTTAAAATAATTAGATGTTACAAATGTTTTTGGGAAGTTTAAAAGGGGTGTAAATTGGAGGAAGTTCAAGAATGAAAAGTTAAAGAAGAAGGGATATTATTACAATTATGGCATTAGAGGTTATTTGCGAAAGAATGCCATATGAAAAACAAGACTAAAAGAACAAATTCAAAGGTTCTTCAAATGTCGCTACAACAAGAAAAACTAAACTTCTTATGATTGTTTTTCCTATTTATATAGTTTGCAAACATACTTGGTTCATTAATTATTGAGGCTCACAACATCTAAATTTACAAGTATTTTCAACTTTTGAAAACTTTGCTTTGGATCAAAAATATATATTGGAAACAATATTATCTTTGATGTGTGTGGGAAAGGCACTATTGCCTTCAAGTTTCCAAATGGGGTTTCCAATTGCATTAGAAATGTACTATGTATTCCAAAATTGACAAAGAAATTATTATCAATTAGTTAGTTATTAGAGCAAAATTTCAAGATGGAATTTGAAACCGTTAAATATTAGTTGAAATCTTGTGACTCAAACAAGGTGATTTATGAAGTCATCCAAGAAGAAATATTATACAAGTTGGTTGGAATGGTTCAATCCTTGGTTGCAAATTGAAGCATTAAACCAAAAAATAACAATTTATGGCATCAAAAATTTAAACATGTTTTTATGTAAGGTGTAAAACCACTAGATGTGGCAACCTAATTACCACTAAAGAAAGGGTTGTAATATAGAAAAAAAATAACAAGAAAAATGGAAAGACATGAAAGTGGCACCTATTTTTTATTTATTTACCATTTTGCAGTAGCTACCATCTTGTAGCAACTACCATCTTACAACAACTATTGTCTTGCACATATCATCACTTTGCAAATTTGAAAAAAGACCCACAGCCACTTACAGACCTCTTATAACTTATGCCTATCATTTGCAACACTTAAAAACCTCTTGTAGTGTTGTTTACCATTTGTAGCCCCCTATAGACCTTCTAGTTATGTTGCTTGTTGTTTGCAACAACATTACCTACCCTACAAACTTCAAAGCTTAGGTCTACTTCCTTGTTGCTATCTTCCAGTGTAAACTCCCATCCTATGGCATGATGTATTTCCTATTCCAAATACTACCACAAATAATAAATATTATTCTTAATCTTATAGAAAAAACATAGAATTAATACATGAACATAACAAAACTTTACATAGTCCTAGTATGAATTACTCTCCTTGTATTTCTTTGATAATCTAGATAGAACAAAAAACATCAACCAAAAAAATAAGAATCCATCAACCATTTTCCATTACAATGATAAGAGTACATTTTATTTCCATATTCTCCTCCTTTCTTTCCAATGTCACACACACATTCCTTCCCCAAAACAATTCTCCTAACCACATCCAATTTAGAATCATAATAATATTGAATACAAGGGAATGATCCACAAACCCCTTTTATCCTCCTCCTAATCCCCTTTCTCCCATACCACATAAGGTCCACATACCTTCCATGAAAATAAGCTTTATTATCCTTACCATAATCCTTACACACATCCCATTAATTGATTGGATAATCCTTATCCTTCATAGAAATCCCCACATGATTGGTGGATTACCACCAACCATTCATTTTATTAATCACATTAATTTCATCCTTTGGTAAAAGATGATAAATTACTACCATTAGTAACCTTTTAATTATTAAGAGGCCCATGGCACTAATTAACCTAGGAATTTTTACTTTTAACATAAGGTTTAACAACCATGGCAAGGAATAATTTTGTTAAAAACATGGATTTCCATGATTTATGTTTCTATGATCTTGTGCATATAAACCTATGTGGTTCCATGGCAAGAATATTTCATGGAAGGGCAAAAAAATTTGACTTTCATTGATGATTTTTTTATGAAAACCTTTATTTACACCATGAAAATTAAGTTTGGTGTTCTTGAGTTAAAGGATTTCAAATTTTTGCTTGTTCAAATTGGAAAAAAGATCAATATGATTAGCTGTGATGAAGGTGGAAAATATAATTCAAGAATTTTCAATGTAATCTAGAGGAATAATGACATTGTAAAACAAACAACCATTCCATACACATTATAACATAATAAAATAATTGAAAAACCTCTTGTTGAAAATGTGTGATGCATGCTACAACACATGAAATTGGACCATAACTTTTGGGGAAAAGCAATGGCAATTGCAACATTTGTTCAAATTTGAATTTTTACCAAAGTTGTTTCAAGCATAACACCAAAAGAAGTTTGGTGTGATAACAAGCCTTCAATAAGTCATTTGTGTTTCTTTGGTTATGTTGCATTTATTCATGTGCCAAAGGAAATTAGAACAAAGTTGAATTTTAAAACTATTAAATGCATATTCATTAGTTAAGAAATTAAAAGGTACAAATTGGACAACCATGTAAGCCACTATGTATTCATTAGTCATGATGTTATTTTTTATGCATCCAAAATTTTTGATGGAAAAACAATTGGTTCAAATTTAAATTTGAGATTAGAACATTTGGTTTTAAATTGAGAGCTTGAGATGAAAGATGATAGGGTTCTTCAAAATATGGTTTTAAATTAAAAACCAAATAAAAAAAGTGAAAAAGTCTTTTAACAATGGAAAAAAATCTAATGTTGGATGGAGAAAATCAAAATCTTTTGTATTTTTTTCTTGACATTGACAAACCTCATTCTTTTATGAGGGCCTTGAAAAATGAAGATTCACTACAACATGCAAAAAGGTCATGGATTCTACATTTTAGTTTTTATAAAACAACAAGACTTGGATGTTTATTTTTCTTCCATTAGGTCACATACTAATGAGTTGCAAATGTATTTTCAAGATTAAGTACAATGTTGACAATTGTATGGCAATGCATAAAACTTGTTTCATGACTAATGGCTTTTCACAAGTTGAAAGTATTGATTTCAATGAAAGATTTTCCCCTATTTCATGATTGAAATTGAAGCTATGTTTGTAGTTGCAACAATTCAAGGTCTTGAGGTTTATCACATGGATGTTAAAACTACTTTTCTAGATGGAAATCTTTCCAAAAAAACATATTTATGCAATAGTTAAAGGGTTTTATGGTTAAAGGTGAAAACATGATATTTAAACTTTTGAGATCCTTGTGTGGTTTGAAGCATTCTCCTTGTGCATGGAATCACAAGATTGATGCATATTTCTTATTTGCAAAGTTTGAAAATAATTATGTTGGCCACGTTGTATATTTCAAAAGGGCTTAGAAACTCCTTTGTGATCATAACTTTGTATGTTCACATCATTTTGGTTTCTAATGATTTCACTTTGTTAAAAAAAACAAAGAACAATCTTTTGAAGAAATTTGAAATAGTGGATCTAGGTGAGATTCAATGTTTTTTGGGGATACAAGTGAATCAAGATTAAACAATTTACTTAACGCAATTCAGATACATTGAAGGTATATTGAATCACTTTGGTATAATTGAAAATAAACTAATGCAAACTCCTAATACCAATTGTAAACCTTAAAAGGATATGGGTCTTTACAGTGATGCAGACTTGGAAGCAATGTGGGTTATCCCTTTTCAGAATGTTATTAGAAGTCTCAACTATGTAATGGAATGTACAAGAACTTATCTTATTCAAGTAGTGAGGGTTGTGAGGTAATTTGTGGTTAATCTTAAGAATCTCCATTGGATTGCAATGAAACAATGTTTTTAAATTTTTTAAAACACAATGAATTTTGGAACTAATGTTTTAAAGAAAACACTAAAAATGTTATTATGGATTAAACACATTTCAACAACAATGTAAACCACAACCAAGGTTTGAATGCAAACATGATGGGCTAGGCACATTTCAATGAAAATGGAAATCGTAGCCAAAGCTAGGTGCGTTCCAAAAAGAATGTATATTGAATGGTATATTAGGGTTCAAAAACAACACAAATGTTTTAAACAATTTATTATGCTACCAATGTAGGTATTAGTTCAGTTAAGGTTGATGATTGTGAAATGTTAAATATCTCATAATGAGCTTTATTCAATGCATTTTTTGACTTTTATTTTTGCACCTTACATGGTTCTGTGTTGAATCACATTGTGCAATTTTTCACATTCTATGTGCTTTGCACAATAAACATCATTTAATGTGTTTTGCATGTTTTACTATCCCATTTTAAATTCAAATTGAACATGTGCTTTCAAAAAAAAACTACTAACCAATGACATAGATTCAAACTTTTAAAAGAATATTTTTTTAATTTAAAATTTGTGCAAGGTCAAAAAATAAAACCTCACAACCAAAATCAAGCAATTGAGCATTATTAGCCACTTTTTGCACTGAACAATATTTTAAAAGTGTTTAGCATCTTCCTTGATGGCTTACCTACTTTTTGCAATGTAATTTTATTTTTGCCCTTTTTGCCATGTAGTTTTATTTTGACACTTATTACAATTGAAAAGATATTCACTTCAACATCAAATTTGAGGGTAAAATGTTGGCCTCAATGTAAACCAAATTGTGAATAATAGTTGGCAAACTACTTTCTTTAATCAATGTCATTTCACACTCATATTATTTAACCTTATTTAAAATTTTCATTGTTTCTCATGATTTCAATTGAATGTTTGAACTAATGTTAGGCAAGTATGAGGCCAACCTAAGAATTAACAAGGGTTTTAGGCAAGTTCTTACACAAAAAAATTGCCCTAAAACCTAAAGACTCTTGTGGCAATCACAACCATCATTCTTACAAACCTCTCACCAAATCATAGGTAAATAAACATATATCCATTGACGGTTTAAATGTAGTTCCCAAAGTGATTATCATGACTAGTGGGTCTATGCGGTGTTAGGTTTTAGGTTTTGTGTGTGTGTGTAATTGAAGGCTATTTTTAGTTTTTGTCTTTTTGGTTTTCCTCTTCCCTCTATCCTCCTCTTAGCCTATGTTGAAGATTCATTTTGGAACAAAGCTTGAAGATCCATTTTGCAATATCAATAAGCGAGACAACACACACCTTTTGAAAATTTGTTCAATTGGAAAACAAATTAATTTATAATTTTTTTTAAATTTTAAAAGTCAAATGGTGTTTTAGAGAAGCAATGTATAATAATCTAATGTTGTGAAAAATGTGAAAATCAACCCACCGGAAAACTGGCCTGTAATTTTTTGGGGGAAATATGAATCCCTGAATGGGTATCATATATATTTTTAAAATTCCAAGAACCAGGACTCTTTGGAGAACTGGCCCTAATAGTACTCTAAAAAAAAAAAGTGAGAACCACCAAACACTGGTTTGAACCTGCCATAACCTAAAGGCTTGAGCCATTAGGTGATCACTAATAACCCAAGTGTTTGATGGTTTCATCATTTTTCATGATGTTGTTTGAACCTGCCATAACTTGAAGGCTTGGGCCGTGACTCATGAGATGAGATGCCCCTTTTGAAAACTGGTTTCATTTTCACCAGATTTCTACTGATTAAGGCAGTTTTTCTGCTAGTTTTTGTTTACAGTTTTGACACTTTTCTCAAAAAATTTCACCGTGTAAGATAAAATCTTCTGTGGGATCATTGGCATTGTTTTAGCTTTAGCTTGATTCAAACTGATTTGATCTACCATTGATAAAAGTTCTTACAATTTTATCAATTGTATAAGGATGGATACGCAGCTGAGGTAAGTATTTCTTAAGGTGCATGCACACTCGGTGTTAAGGACTCTAGTATTAAGTCCCCTAACACCAAGCTAGTCATTTAGGACCTAATCCTATTTACCACGAAGATTTTATGTTAACATTCACTTAACATTAAACAATCACCCATTGATCATTGGGTGCCACCTAAGATGCCACCTAGATTTTCAATTAACACTGATTTAACATTAGGTGTGAACGCACCTTTATTGGCATAATAGGAGGGCCCTGTTGCCATGCTATAAACATTGCATATATGCAAAAATCAACCCCGCCAACTTCAACTGCCTTCCCTGCACTGACAGAAGACGGAGCCAGAAAGCATTTTGTGCATGCGGAGTTTTGTGAGCATTTCCACAATATGTGGTAGCCTACTCCCAGCAGCTGCATATAGACCCAGTCCTTGAATCGAAGAAAAATAGCAGAAACTACAATCAACCAAGTTGGGCATTTCTAACACAACCTTGGCAGTGAATCATGTCGAAGTAGAATCTCCCGTTTGTCAAATGTCAAGTTTGTTTTCTTGCAAGAAAATCGAGGTTCTTTACTATGTTCTTAGCCTTTGACATGTCTATTATTATGCCTTCATCTATAGTGCAACCTCATGGTGGAGAAGCTGGCAGAAGACTAGCTGCTAGCTAGCTGTAGGAGATGAGCTCTAGGTACTTAGATCAGTTGTTGATCATTTCAATGTCTCATGAACTCTTGAACCTTTTGTTTTTAAAACTTTGGGAAGCAGGCAATCAACCATCAATGATGAGTTCCCCAGGACCTTGGACTAGACATATAGATACACACCCAAATCACAATCTGCTTACGGATCCTTACCCATAGACATGAATTGTAGGGTAAAGCCTGAGGCTGCAGGCTTTTACCAAGTGTAAACACTAAAGACCTGCATTGGCTTTCTTTCTTTTTTTCTCATGATAGTACCCAACGGATGTCGGAAAAAACAAAAGTGAATGTAAATAATAGAGTTGTCCATGCAGTCCTCCGATTAGGGGGCGAGAATGGCCAGTTTCAGCATAATAGAGCATCAAACACATAATTGGGAATGAAAATTTTACAAAGCAAAATTACTGGGACCAAACTAGTTGTTCTGACAATTTTGGTGGCAAACCGAGTTTCATCCTGTGTTTCCTTTTTCCTGAGCGCCCCCACTGCTGCTACATATATTTTTTTTCACTGCTCCTACCTGTACAACGACTATAGTTACTCTCAAACCTCGTGCATTAAATGCTGAGTTTCAACGTCTCATATTGAGATTTAATAAAATTTCCTTACTTTGCAGATACTAGTAAAAGAGGGGATAGGGCGTGAAAGCAGGCCCAAAGAGAGCCTGAAGACAGGGTGACTGAGGATAACTCTAATATGTAATATGTTTCTTCGAAATCCCACCTTCACAGAGGAAAACTTTCGACCTCTAACATGCCCTCCAACTGCACGCCAACAACACAAGTCTTTACTATCTGATTTCACTTTTAATAATTGGTTCAGGATTTCACTTTTTGATGAGATTTTGCAAGTAAAACCAACAACAATACTCATATGGTATCATATGCTTTTAAATTTTTTTTGATAAAATTTTCATGAAGGACAAAAAGAGGTATATACCATATGATATCAAAATATGGTATCATATGCTTTGAATTAAAGCTCTCTAGAAACATGCATTAAAAGTAGAAGGCCAATCATTATACTTCATTAGAATTCATTTTAAGTAAAATTTTCTTTTTTCAGCTAGTTAATGTGTATAACCACTACACAAACCAGTTAAACTATATTAAGGCGTTTGCAACCCAAGGTTATGTCTCATATGAAGTTCAATGTAACTATGTTAGGAATTGGACCAATTTTTTTTGATAAAATTTTCATGAAGGACAAAAAGAGGGACAGAAAAAACATATTTCTCAAATTAGAGCTTTTCTACCATCAAAAGCTTGTACATGTGAGTGATTAAACAATTAGCTTGCATAACTCATGTGTTGGAGCTAGGAGGCCCTAGGTCATTAAATATGGTTTAAAGTTAAACATGACAAACAATAGTTGTGATTGCATTTGGAAAACTTTAAGTAAATTTTCGGTGTGTTTATTTCCTTGTTATGGTGTTTAAGAATAAATACACAACTTGCAATTAATTTTTGTTTTCATTAGGGTTGTAAGCCTAGGTTGATATGCCTTAGATTGGTCAAGTTTGAGACATCTCAATGCAACTTTTTACATCTGAAAAAGTTTCAATAACCCATAATTTTGAAACAACATTCATTCACAAGTAAAGCAATTCTAGAATCTTTTCAATGTTAGAGGAGGTTACTAATTATATGATATGTGAATAATGCCTCCTCTACTTGAATAATGCCTCCTTTTTAGCTCCCCCCTTCTTCTTTTTTGAGTTCAAACCAATTGATTTTTCTTTCAAAATAGTGACATGTAGGTTTAGCCTTGATTTGCCACTTTTTAGTTTCAGACCTTCATCTAAAGGACGTGAATCCAATTTATGGCTCTCTTCCAATAGGATTGCTCTGTTCATTGGGCCCTACTCTAAAGTGGCCCTTAATAATCTCTTTCAAATTTTTGATTTCCATGTATGTTGACCGTGCTTTTCAATTCCAGCCTTTCTTGCATTGCATTATGTTCACAACTATGTAATTTAATCTCAACTAATATTTCAATGCATCTCCAAATATGCTTTGTGAATGCCACTCAATAAACTTAATATTGCATAAATCATTTTTCCCATGTTGATGTGAAAATGTCTAAACTTTGTGCACATAAGAAGTTGACATCTAATAAATTAAACATACTTTTAAAACTATTTCATTCAAGGTGGAAGTTAGTTAATCCTTAACATAATAAACTACATCACCATTCTTGTTGCCTCAAAATTATAGTTAAAATTATTCCATTCATAAAAATCTAAGGTTTGGGAGTCAAATAACCATTGCATTGAAATAAAAAACAACTTGTCCATGTGTCAACAATAGCATGAGCCTTCGTGAGTGTAACCATTTCTTTAATCCTTACATGATTTTGAGCGATAAACTAAGTTAATTTTGAAAATATGCCAAGTATTTACAAAAAAATATTTTTAACATATGAAATTGTAATATTTCAATAAATTTGATATGAACTTAATTAATATAAAATAATCAAAAGCATTGTTTAAATAATACCAATGACAATGGTACATTCAAATTGGTTTAGGGGGAACAACTTTAGACATTCTTTTGAATGACAATTCTAGGAGACCATTCCATACTAGAACCCTTTCATATGTGTCCTTGCATATAATCACCTTTCAATTGCCACATGCAAAAAAAAAAGTTTTTATCTTTCAACATGAAATTATCATGCAAGATAAATATCAAACAACAAAATACAATATAAAATTGTGTTGCAAGATCATAAAAACAATGCAAAACACAAATTGTTTTTAGAAGATGAATATCAAAAAATATATAATATAATATAATATAATAAAGATAATGAAAAAATAAAATTCTCTTGCAAATGATTAAATAAAGCAAAAATGTAAAATTTGGAATGTAACATGGATATCAAATAACACACAATATATGTGCACATATTTCATGAAACTAATTTTGATTGTATAATTTCACAAATTATCAAAATACAATGAGTAAATATAAACAAAAAAAACTTCCACAACAAGTTTCCTCTTATAATTTCACAAATTTTCAAAACACTATAAGTAAACTCAAACATACAAAATGCCATGACATGATTTGAAACATGTGCAAAATTGTCATATCATGAAATCATGAATAAATATTGTAAAGTTAAAATTTTCATGACAATATTAAGAAAAAAAAATTGTATTTGACATTATAAGAAATTATTTATAACATCATGATGGGTAAACACAAACAATCATGCCGCATGATTTTTGAGATCACAAATTGTCACATATTATTTTGTGGGTATTGGCTAACTTTAAAATTTTCAAATTTTAGGTTGGAAACTCATGTTACAAATACCCGGCTCACCAATTATAGATAGAAAAATTAGTAAATTGAAGTTTCAAATCTATATTAATGGAAGTGGAAATATTTCATGAAAATTTTATATGATAATGGAATTTTTTTTTGATATTATAAGGTTCAAGGAACAAATGAAAATATTTTAATATTATGTTAATTTGATTGTCATTGATAATGCGGAGCAATGTAAAGCCCGAGAGAAATTTTAAAACATTATTATGATTTACCAATCACAAAATTTTGCCATGTTAATAACTGCCATAGGGTACATTCACAAATTAGGAGTCACATTACATAAAACCAATGATTATTGTACTCAATGTTTATTGGCTAAATTAATATTTTAAATTCATTTGGATATATTTGAATGCCATCTTTATTTGGATATGCAAAAATTATTTAAACATTTTTTGGCCAATTCCCAAGATTTTTTAAACATCTTTTAAGGACTCTAAGAACTTTAAAATTAAGGACTCCACCATGAGAAAATTGCATTAATGGAAATTACATTAATTTACAACTATGAATATGTACCAACTACATTATAGCTAGGTTGTGATTTTGTGTGAAAACTATGATCATTTTTAAATATTAACTTTCATACTAGGAAATGGTTAGTTGCACATGAATTCTAACAAAGATGCAAGGGTATGGAATATTTTAAATGTATTTTTATCAATTGTGTGATTTTAGTCAATATGTATTAACTTCATATTTTAGTTTTTATATAATTATAATATGCAACTCATGCACCCAAATACAATGATGTGAATTATATGATTGTTCTTCGCATGAACACATTTATGTGACAACTATCAAGTAGCACTAATGTTGTCATCCCATATGTAATATGGTCTTTGTGATGAACCATGTGTAACTATCTTTTAGCTTTAACAAGATTATGTTATAATTAAAGATCAGATTTAATGTGTGAATGGAATTTTTGGCCCATACCACCTTATTATGGTTACAATCCAACTATAACATGATTAAATGTTAATTATAATACATCAATGATTCAACTAGATTCCCACCTTAATCCATTTGCATAATATTTTGATGGTGCAACAAGGTCTAAATACATGAATATAAATTGTCAATGTAACCCCAGTACATAATTTAAAATGCATGTCCCTATTCTATTTCAATATCTTATATTCCTCTTTGAATCATTTCATCCATAAAAATTGATCCTATTGTTGATATTAATATGGAGGTAGGGTGCAATTCACTAACTTAAATCAGTATGAACTAGTACAAAAAGGGGTGTAATCCATTAGCCTAAATCACTATGGGAATGTAAAAGTGAAATAAATTCATTTGCATTTTAGTGATTTCACCTTGGTTAAAATTATTTCACTATAATATCACTATGTAAACATCATGTTTCACTATTAGTTGACATAATTCACTATTATAATTTATCATGCTAAATAGGTTTATTTTCATGTTTTTTTAAACACTTTATGCTACTTTAAAATATAACTTATATTATTTTAGACTACTTTGGTTGTCACAACCCTAACCTTGGACTTGCAACCAAAGCAAGAATTTGCAAAGGTGTAGGCTGAAAGGGAAGCCCAATAACCACATTTCACACTCCCGGGAATGTAAGAAAGTTTGGGGGAATGAACCCACACACTCCCAAATGGGTTCCCATTTTGCGAATTAGAGTCCCTATGGACTCTTGAATTTTCAGAGAAATATTTCAAAGGTCAAAATTCATTAGATTAAAATGTTCCTTATACCATTGGAAAACTCTTGAAACATGGATGTCTAAAATGGGCTCGCATACCCATTTGAATACTTAAAACACAAGCTATGGCCAAAAGGAAGGTTAAGAGTCAAAATACCAATTTGACTTTCCACCATTAAAAGTCAAGAATCGCTTTGAAATATGTGCGTGTAGGTGGCATGCCACATATCCTTGGAAAACTTTCAACAAGGACTACAACTTTGTTTTAGACCTCACCTCAATTAGAGGTTTGCATAAGAAGTTATGGCCTTCCAAAGTGCCGAGAGTCCCAAATTTGAGAATTTCGAAACTCCCAACTTGTAAATCCCGGGACAAAATGACATTTGGATGTAGCCCCCATGGTTAATCGTAAATAATCTTATATATTAAAGCAACAGTGGTGTCTGTCTGTCTGTTTGTGTGGGCAGTGCCTGGAAAATTCTTCCACTCACTGCCCGTTCCCTGTGGAGCCTCCCCAGATGTAACTGACTCCAGAGAAAAAAGAAATCAGGGGCAGTCTGATTTTTTAAGGCGCTTCCCCAGATGTAACTTCCCCAGATATAACTGATTCCAGAGAAAAAAGAAATCAGGGGCAGTCTGATTTTTTGAGGCAAAAGATTTGGTAGACCAGAAAAAAAATATTTAGCCCTTGGACAGCCCATAGTCATTTTATTTTTTTTGTATTAACCAAGACTACCTTTTTTTTCTTTTAGCTACTGTCCGTCCCAATTAAGGGGATGGATGAAATGTCCGTCCGGCTTGATGACGGGACGAATTTTGGGGAAGCTT
>Ga0116227_10012266_pt1 | contig 14034 bp, 3 predicted proteins | sample S1TSphgellanicum_FD_89693 | JGI IMG/M metagenome (GOLD analysis project Ga0116227, IMG submission 89693) | Host-associated microbial communities from peat moss isolated from Minnesota, USA - S1T2_Fb - Sphagnum magellanicum MG | ecosystem: Host-associated > Plants > Peat moss > Unclassified... | reverse complement strand
TTTTTTTTTTTTTTTTTTTTTTTTTTTTTAAATATTTTTTTTTTTTTTGTTTTTTGTTTCTCTTATTTTTTTTTTTTTTTTTTTGGGGGTTTTTTATTTTTTTTTTTTCTTTTTTTTTTTTTTTTCCCTGTAAACATGTTTCATGTTTTAGGATTGTTATCCTACCTTGACAATAACCGAGTCATCCTGATTGGTTATTGATAGGTTTTTAATATAAATAAATAACTGACTAGTAGATTATTAATAATTGAGTTGAAAACCGAGTCTGTTGTCCTGGCCAACACTAGTTCTAACCTTTGGTTTGAACTGGAATTGGAGCCATGCTAACGTCATTTGTTGTTGGCCTTGCTTACCCAAGCAAGGATATTGTGTTGAGATTCATTATAGAGTAGAGTAGCTTAAGGGATTTTGGCCCCTAGGTAATAATAATAGGTCTATTTTTATATGAGGATTTTTGAAAGATGATATTTTGGCTTGTGTTGAAACTTGAGATTAGTTATAGAGTTATGACATCTTGAAGGATTTTGGATTCTTTCATACTAGAGCAAGGGTCCACAACAATGAGAATTCCAAGAGCTTCCCAAACTCATCCAAAGACTTTTCCAATGGAAATTCACTAATCATTTTTGTGTGAGCCCATACTGTGAAGTATAATATAAAGTGATAATGGTCATCTTGAGGTACTTATGTCAATTTAAAGTAAAACAATATTGAGGTAACTAGGCCAACATCCCCTTGAGTTCTTGTTTAAAAATTGATCCACTACAAAAAGATCTGGCAACCGATTAAAGTCGTTTGGGGGCATGGTGCAAAGAATTAAACGCAGTCAGTACAAAAAGTACTGCTGCGATTTTTTCTCCAGTCTGCCCTTTGCCCCATTCATAGTTTAGGGTCAAATTAGAGTCCACCTATCTACTCTTTAGGCTTATTTTATTAATTATTTATCTACCTATTTTTGTCAATGTTTATGGAAGGTTTAACCAATCTAATTAACTTAAGGTATTATTATTTATTAATACTTAACTTAACCTATTAACTTATGTATTATCTACCAATTATTACCTAGTTTAACTTATTATCTATTAACTAAATTTATTATCTATTAATTAAGCTTGTTTATTAACTATAGTAGTCTACATTGTACATAGTTAACTAGGCCCACATAGGATTTATGCCTAAATCAAATATGTCACATGAGACCTTGGCTAAACCCTAGTCAAACTAAAACTTGATTAAATCTTGGTAAAAACGTTGGCTAAACTCAAATTTGTCTAAACCTTTAATAAACATTAGTAAAAAAAACTAAAACTCGACTAAACATTAGCAAAAACATTGGTTAAAATAAATTTTGATTTATATTAAACTATTTTTTAAAAACCTTGATCAAAATTTGGCTAAAGTTTGGTTAATATTTGACACCTTTAGTTTAACCATTATTAATATGTTTTTAATACAATAGTAATAACCTTAATATACCCTTAGTTCATTTACACAATTTTAACATATGTTATCACCTTAATAGAACTTTAAAACTAAGCTTTTAAAATATTTAAAACCTTATCCATAAATATATTACCATGTTCTTGAAAGAAAATAAACATTAAAGTCATTCACATGGAAGGATGAAGGTCATAATAGTTGTAAGGTAATCATAATATAGTCATAGAAATTCAAAGGTAGTTAGTAGTTTTAAGAATAGTTGCAAATGACACAAAGCAATATGTAACCACAAAATTGATGGTTGCAAAATATTAATTTTCGTTATTTTTAAAATTTATTTTATGTTTTTTAGGTTATAGTAATCCAAGGTAAAATAACCTAAAATATAACGTTAAATAACTTATTGCCTAAGGTATAACTTCATCAATGTCTATTTTAAAGTAAAGCCAGAGAATATAGTCACACTATTATAATTCTTCAGCCCATGACACCAACTATTCCCTCAAAAGACACCATTGTAACTCTATGTTAACTACACCCCCTTCCATTAAACCATGGCCCTTCACTTATTTTTTATTGTTAGCTTGAGCACGTCTTTGTCTTGGATAAGACTTTGTTTATACAAGTTTTAGCCACTATTCCTCATTTGTTTTTAGGTGGGTTATTTGGGATGGTTTATGGACATCTCTCAAGATGCTTCATACTAAAGGATTCATCCCCAAGGTTTTCAAAACTATTTTAGCCTATTTTTATTGTTTCCCATGGTGATATCCCTAAGTTGGTGGCCCTAGTGTTAGGGGTTAATAGATTATTGGCAATGGCAAAAGACACTAAAGGTCTTCATCCTATTGCCATAAACAAGGTGTTTCTTTGACTTATAAATCATTCCATTGTCCTACAACTTCAAGGGCCATTTCAAAAACACCTATCGCCCCACCAATTTAAAGTATTGACCCTTAGAGGCTATGAGACCATCCTTTTTGGCATCAAGCCCCTCCTCAACCTACACCCTAATTAGGTCATGATGTAAATCGATGTTGAAAACGCTTTTAATATCATTTTTCTTTATTTATTTTTTAGAAAACTCTAAGATGTTGGGGGACCTTTGGTGAGCATTGTCCCCTTTACCAGGCTATTTTATGATGTTCATTTTTCTTTTTACTTTTAGCATGGGGAGCATGATAAGGGGGTCACCATTATAAAATCATATTTAGGCACGAAGCAAGGTGACCCTCGAAGAAGTCCTTTATTCACCTTGACCCATTATTGAACATTCCTAGACACCATTGTGCAAGCGCTTAATTGTGTATTTTCATCCCTAGTGGACAATACCCACATTGTGGGCCCTATAAGCAAAATTATCGTTACTTTTGATGACCTTTCTACCTACTTAATCTAGTTGGGCTTAGGGTCAAGGTGTCAAAATGCAAACTTTGGAGTCCATCAGGGATCTCTTCAAACATAAAGATTTTTTAAAGCTACACTTTGGTCACAAATGGCTTATGCATTTTGGTGTGCCAATGGGTTCTTAGAACTTTGTCACACATTTTTTAAATGAAGTTTTATCTCAGGATGTGGCACATATCGATGATTTTCCTCTCTTCAGAAACAAACAAGTTGCATTGGGCATTTTATCTTCATGTGTCATTCATCAACCTTTTTATCTCACTCAGACAATACCTCCTTTTTCTTCCTTCCCATTTCTTTTGGTGGGTTTCGATAAGAGAGTTATGCAAATATGTGGGGACATTAAGGGTCTAAGGTCATGGGAGTTTATTAAAGGCCCTTTAACGAGGTGTCATGCCCAATAACAAGGTGTCATGCCCAACTCATGATCTCTTTTGATGGTATAGGCTTTTTATTTATGGAGGATTGTACTGCATTTACATTTCTAAGGAGTTGGGTTTTGGTGGCTCCATATTTGTGCTCCATGTCTTTTATTTTTTATAGACTTGTTTTAAAGGAGTATGTTTCTTAAGTTGAAAAGGCCCACATTTCCTTTAGTCGTGCCTCATGTAGCTTGGGATAGCCTTCCTCCCGTAGCTAAAAAGATGCACCTTTCTTTTGAAAGTTTGGTAATTATTGGCACCCTAAGTCTGGAAGCATCTTTGATGGACATCCATCATGACACCTCCTTTAAATGTATTTTGGAAGATGACTCCATTTTCTTCATCATCTAAAATTCACATTTGCTCTTGTTCAAACAAGAAAGCGAGGCTATGGTTAATTGTTAAGCCATCTATCCATTCATTCCACATTGCACACTCTACTTTCACCTCAACGTTGTGTTTTCGTCTCAATTTGATTCAACTTTCAACATTTAGTCTTTTCACATGTGAGTGTGGACATGGGTTAGACACATCTAACACACATCTAACAAGTTGTTTATTCGGAGGTCAATGGATAACCACACATGATGCCATTAAAAAATCATGTATGTCCTTGTTTGAAAGAATGGTGATACACCCTCACGTCAAGAGGTTCATTACAAATCGATTTTTACACGACTCGTGAGGACGAAGTCTTTGTTACCAATGTGGTGGTTACTAACCCAACAAGGAAGACGGTAGCTACGAATGTGATTAATTGTCCAAAAGGTGTAACTATGGAATTTAACACCATTATTAATATTCACAAGTATAGAGGGCTTCATGAAGGGCACCAATTTATTTTGATGGCCATGGAGGTTTACAACGCACCTGGGTGTGATATGGATCGTTTCATCAAAGAGTGTGTTCATCTTTTCCACAATAAACAATTGAAAGGTCATTTATCCTTATCTTTTTGCATTCAATTTTTCAAGTAGCATGTTATTATTGCTCTTTAGCATGATTTAATTTTTATTATAGAAAGGAAGATTGCATTGGTGGGAAATGTTTGTTCTAAACCTCCTATTATTATTAGACCTCACAATTTGCATGTAGGCGACATTAGAGGTGCAGTGGGTGAGATAGCTTCCTACCACGATACAGATTAGTTCTCTCCCTTCTTTGGTTCCTATGGACTATGCATCTTTTGGCCTTTTTTTGGCCCTCCCTTTTGTCTTCCATGTGATAGTTTTGGCCATCAATTTTTATTGGATTTTTTGCCCACATTTCATGTTTATGGTTTCATAGTGATTTAGGCTAATGAACTATGCCCCACTTTTGTATTAATGCTAAGTTGCGACAAATTGCAACTAGAATGTTTATCCCATATGGTTGGTTTTTTAATTCAATTCTCTAAATTATAAAAAATGCACTAGAAAATTTGAAAAAACATTAAAAAAACATTAAAATGGAAATGCCATTTGAGATGAGTCAATGAACTTTAAATATATTGGAGGAACTCATTTTGAATACATGGTTAAATGTCCTTGATTTGTGGAAAAGATGAGTTATTTTTCAAATAAATTTTTGCAATGTAAAAAATGCACTATGAAAAACCCTAAAATGGATTCAAAAGTGAACCACTCTAGCTTGCAAATATTATAAAAGCTAAACAATTGGGCATGTTTTCTATAAGCATTGTACATATGTGATGATTTCATGGTTGAGAGTATTTAACGTTTTAGATGGCAAATGTAATTGACTTAATGAAGGTTGATACAATTTATTCTCAAGAAATGTATATCAATTCTTCATGGTTTACTTGAGGCACCTAAATTAATAGAAGTCTCATGATGTTGCCATATCATGAAGTGGTGGAAAAATCAATGGTGGATCAACTGGGAAATTAACCCAGTGGATTAGTCATGAAAATATCCTTGAGGAAGAAGAAGCAAACTCACAATGAATCCATTAAACTAAATGTCAATGAACCTTTAAAGTTTGTGAAAGTTATGTTGCATTTAACCTCGCACTATTTCATTATTACTACCATTGAGCATATATTGATAACTAGGAATGTTGTTTCATGAGTAGATGACTGAAAACAAGAGAGAAAATTCAAAGCATTTTCCATTTGTGTCAAAACAAATTGACAGAATTTTTTAGCGTGGAAAACATATTTTCTAACAACTATTTACATTTCACCACGTCAAAAAAATCCACGTGGGATGGTTCCCATGTGATGGTTTCCACACAACAGTGTCCACGTGGTGGTAATGTTCATATGGTTGTCATCATAATAGCCAATGCAAAGCAATAAATATTACTCCAATTCCAAGGGGTAATTTCCATTGCACAATGGCAATGGGTAACAAATTTGTGTTTGATGAGTGGTGGTTGACTATTTGACCAACTATTTGATTGGTGGATAGTGGACCATTTGATTGGGTCAATTTTATACTTAATAAATAAATAAATAGGATTATTATTTTAAAAATTAATAGGTAGGTAAGTAGGTAGGTAAATAATAAATAGGTTTAGGTAGTTTGAATAAAAACACTTAAATAGGTAGGTGTTAACCTAGCCTAACTTAGCCTACCTAATTTACCTACCTAGCTACCTTAGTTTACCCTACCTACCCTAACCTTCTCAACATGCACATATATTGTAAGTATAAAGAATTGAACCCCAAACTTTCCCAATGATAGATTAACTCTTTACCAATGAATTACACCATCAAAGGTGTTTAATTTTTATCAAGTTTTCTATTTCACATGTTCATTTCACATCATTAAACATAATGGCTAAACCTAGGTGACAATTAGTGGTTAAACTTAGTGATTTAAAATAATGCTTAAACCTAATGGCTAAACTCAATGACTTAAAGTAATAATTAAACCTAATGGTTAAACTCAATGACTTAATGTAATGGCTAAACCTAATGACTTCAACTTTTGGCTAAACCCAATGACTTAAAATAGTAGTTAAACCTAATGGCTAAACTTAGTGACTTAAATTATTGGCTAAATTTAGTGGCTAAATTCAATGATTTAAACTATTAACTAAACCTAGTGGCTAAACTTGGTGACTTAAATTATTGGCTAAACTTAATGGCTAAATTCAGTGATTTAAAGTAATGACTAAACCTAGTGGCTAAACATAGTGGCTAAACTTAGTAACTTAAAATAATGGTCAAACATAATGGTTAAACATAATGGCTAAATTTAGTGACTTAAAGTAATGGTTAAACTTAATGACTTAAAATAATGGCTAAATATAATGGTTAAATTTAATGATTTAAAATAATGGCTAAACCTAATGGTTCAACTTAATGACTTAATGTAATGGCTAAATCTAGTGGTTAAACTTAGTGATTTAAAGTAATAGTTAAACATAATAGTTAAATTTAGTGGCGAAACTTAGTGATTTAAAGTAATAGCTAAACATAATAATTAAATTTAATGACTAAATTTAATGATTTAAAGTAATGGTTAAACATAATGGTTAAATCTAGTGGTTAAACTTAGTGATTAAAAATAATGGCTAAACCTAATGGCTAAATTTAGTGACCTAAAATAATGGTTAAACCTAATGGCCAAACTTAATGATTTAAAGTAATGCTTAAGTTTAATGGCTAAACTTAATGATTTAAAGTAATGGTTAAACATAATGGTTAAATTTTAATTAAACCTAATAATTAAATTTAATGGTTAAATATAATGGCTAACTTAGTTGATAAACCTAATGGCTAAATTTCATAGTTAAACATAATGGTTAAACTTAGGCTATACTTACTGGCTAAATTGAATGGTTCAATTAAAGCTAACCTAATGCCACAATCTAGTGGCTAAACATAATGGCTAAACTTAGTGGTTAAATTTAAATTAACCTAATGTTAAAGTTTGACTAAACATAATGGTTCAATCTAGTGACTAAACACAATGATTAAACTTCATGGTTACACCTAATGGTTAAAATTAAATAGATAAATGGGTGGATAGGTAAGTAGATAATATGTAGGTAAGTGGGTAGGTCGTACGAAGTGAAAAACATAGGTGGGTATGTAGGTAGGGAAGTGAAAAAAGTACATGCAAATAGGTCGATAGGTAAATAATAGGCAGGTTTTAATGAATGGAACTTGGTCAAAGTTTTGAGGTTTTGTCAACCAAATGCACCCAATTATTCAACTTCACCCCCATTGCTACCAAATGGCCCAAATCAAATCAACATGTTATTAATAGGCACGATTTTAACATCATTTGTGCATTTTTGGGAACACCAATCTCCACTTTTGAACAACTTTGAAGCATTTATTAAAAACTTTAGTGCCACTTTAGCCAACATGAATGATTGGGGAAAATATAGTTGCACCTACCTTTCCATTTTGAAAGTCAAGTCCTTCATTTGCTCCATGTGGCTCTAGGCATGTGAGTTGGAATATGTAATTGTAATTCATGAATCCATTTCAAGTGGATTGAAAAAAATAACACATGGTGTTTAGCCCCCAACACATGTGCATCATGGGGAACATTAATGGAATTGACAAATTTTCAGTTCCACAAAAGAATCCCAAATAAAGATTTGATCCTAAATGTTTGCAACTAAACTTGTGCAATGTAATGTCTTTGCCTTCTTTTCTTCCAACTTTTGAATTGTGATCAATTTTTCCAACCAAACAAATTGATCCTAAGTAATGGCCATGCTAGCACCTCATCCTTAGTCATATTCACTTGCATAATACAAAAATCCAAGTTCAAAACACATAGCCAAAATCATAAAACAACATCATGTATTTTTTTTGTGCTCTAGAATTTAAAAACACCAAAAATGAGAATTTAGTGCCACACCATGGGGATAAACCCCTTAAGGACAAATTATTTTTGAATTGTGTTCAAATTGAACCAGGTTCCAATAACAAATGCCCAATTATAGGAAATTAATGTCTTGTAATAAATCTGGACCATGTATTTTGTAATTTGTCTTTGATTATCTCTTATTAAAAATTTGGAATCTAAGGATTTTAACTTGTAATCTTGGTAGATTATTTTCCACCTTACATTATGAGTTAATTATGTTAGATTTCCCTTGTCTTTGCTACATATAACATCCTTGTTGTGACCAATGATTGAAAGAGGTTGCCATGCAACTCAAGTGTAAGAACTTCACCATGCACCTTGAGGCATTATCTTTTGGATAATCCTTTGGCTTATGTTAGTGCCCACCACCTCACACTTACTTTCTTGTTAAGGGCAATGGGTCCAAACTAAACTTTGCCATACCTTTAAGCAATAACACCTTCAAGGGAAACACATAATGACAAAGAGGGTGATTGACAAAAAGAAAGAAAATTTAAAACAAAACAAATGAAAGAAGGAGAGTGAGTATGTAAAGAAAACACAAAAAGAGCAAATGGCATGTAGAGGGAAAATTGAAAATAATGAAAATAATAGACAAATAGAAGAAGAAAGTGGCAAACACATAGAAAGATAGTAGATTGGCATATATAAAGAAATGCTAAAGAGGCAATGCAAGGGAGAGGGAAAGAGTGGTAGATGGAGAAAACGAAAAAAATGAAGGAAAAACATATAAAAATAAATAGAAGGAAAAAAAAAAATGAAAGGAAAGAAAAGGAAAATTTGAAAGAAACAAAAGGTATGAAATTGATAGACAACAAGAAACCAATTGAAATAAAGAGAGTGTGGTAGATACAAAGAAAACAAAATAAAGAAAAATTATTAACTAAAGGAAAAAAATGCCGAATAAAGAAGAAATATTTTTAAAAAATGCATAGTAAACAAAAAAAAAAAAGACAAAAAAGATATAGAAGCAAATAGATAGAACGATGGCAAAACAAGGCAAAACCAAAATAAATTTGAGAGAAAAAGAGAGTGGTAGATCTTCATTTGTAGATGACCTCTATTCCATGCCACCTTCTCTTGTCACAATGCATGTTCCACAATTGCCTTCTTTTTGTGAAACCTCGATGCCACCACTCAACCATTTGAACTTTGAATATTTTTGCAACAAACGCATGTTCCTCTCCTTCTATTGATGTTATAACAAACATGCGATTGTCTTTGAAACTCTTAATCTCACTAAAGGCTATACCGTTTTTTTCATGCCCTCTCTTTCCTCCCCCATTCACACCATTTCTTTTGGAATAAAACTTGAAAATAAAAGTTGCAACCCACTTTTGAAACTCTCCAACATTGAAAACATCAAATGTAACTTGAAGCTCTTTTGAAATAGACCTTGAAACTAATACAAACATTATTTGAAATTCTTTGACATTGCTTCTATCACATGGAACTATCTTGAAACAAACACATGAAACCAAAAGTTGCAACCACACCTTTTAAAAATTTTCCAAGATTGTTTTTGTTACATGAAATTTGAGGACATATAACCTTTCTCATCCAAACTTGGAAATGCACCAATTTTGGTGTCATTATGAGTTTCACCCCCCTCTTTTTTTTTTCATTTGCATCAACTTCATGCCAAGTTTAACAACTAGTTTCACAATTTGCCCAAAGTTAAGGTTCTTGTCCCAATTTTGGGCAACTTTATGCACATCTTTATTGTAGTAGCTAAGATTTCATGTGTATAATCCTCATATTAAAAAGGTTATGATTTCATTGTTTCAATTTTTGAAGTTGAAAGTATAATTTTTAATTTGTAAAACACTAGCATAATCTTTTTAATGTATATGAAGGGCATGTTATCAAGAGGAATTTATATTTTGAAAATTATATGTTATTTCCAAAAACAAAACACATGTTGAAAAAAAAAGGAAAAAAAAATCATCCTAGTCCATTGTGCAACGTAATGTGGAGCACTTACTTGGGGAATGCCCTACTCCTTGGATGTTACTTTACACATCCAATTAGTCAAACTTAAATTTCCATTTCCACACCAAATTTGGGCTATACCATTGACCCATCACCCTTAGGGTTATGTTTTTAAATTTGATGAATGAGTACCTAACTTATCATGGCGAGTGTTAATTAAATTAAGGTACATATGTGAGTGTCATGTTTGAGTGTTTTTTAGTGAGTAAAACTTTGGACCCACCTTCAAATACACTTGTTTAGTCTCACACTAGATTGTTATAATGCTTTTAAGAGTGTGAATTAATTTGAATTCACATATTAATTTTGCGATCCCATTTGTTAGTGAATAGGAATTGGCCCAAATTTTTTTGTTTCCAATATTGGTAAAAAGGATGTAGAAAGGGTTAAACTTTTAGGGGGTTGTGGTGTGATTATTTTGTCCCTAACCATGTTTATAATGAAGAGCACTTCTGGGAAAGGTTTTGAATGTCAAGGCCAATTTTTTTGCACATTGTTGATTCGGTATGTAATTTTGACAACTATTTTGTCCAACAATCTAATTGCATTGGTGTCCTTGACCTCTTTCCTCTTTAGAAATGCACCATAGCTTGATGGATGTTAGTTCATGAGGTGAATAAAAAATTGTACCCCATGTATTATTCATTTACATTTGAGATTTATTTTCCTTGATCTTGTTTTGTGAAACTATTCATGAACCTCAACATGAAAAATGTGTTTTTCTTGCCATTAAACAAAAGGTTGTACAAAAATATGTAGAGAGGTGTTTTGTCATTTTGTAGTTTCAATTTGTAATCATTCAAAACTTGGTGAGGCAATGGGGACACTATGACCATCACACATATTATGTATGTGTGTATCATCTTCCATGACATGATAGTTGAATGTGACCTACAAAATAATGTACCACAACCCCGAGCCATAAAATGTGCCACCCCAAATAGAGGCTTAACATTTGAAGAATTCAAAAGAGGCGCAAAAAATATGGAAAATGAAAACTTGCACTTTCAATTACAAAATGATCTGATCCAACACTTGGCCAAGCTTCATTCAATAAAAAATCCATTTCAATTACAAATGTTTGTTAGTGTTCATGTGTTTGTTTCAATTTCCTCACATCACTATATATTTTCATGTGCATTCCTGCTTCTTCCTATCTATCATGGTGCTTGAACATCCTAGGGTACCATTCAATTTGGTATAATTGGCATGACATGGCGATCAAGTGCAATTCTATGAATGTCAAAGTTCAACTTGTTGGCACTAGGATGAAATTATTGTGTTGAATATGGGTTGTAAAATGAGCCTCCAAATTGATTGTACACATGGGCTCGCATATTATGACTTGATTGGTGTAGTCCAATTGTAGGAGACATCAATGCATGAACTTCAAATTCTTGAATATGTTCCATAGGCAAATTACTATTCAATCCACATGTTCGCCCAACCATGAATTTTTGAATTACCAAATTTATGTCGTAAAACACCATAGGCACTTGCGCCATTGGTGTCACATGTGTTTAATCTAATCCATGAACAAATGTTGATAAACTTCTTTAGGTTGAAATGGATCAATGAAGTCCCATTCGAAGACATCATCTGCTACAATGTTTGTGTGTACATTACTTTCCTCACACAATTAATCATCATCAAATTCTTGTTTTTCATTCTATCCTTTCTTTCATTGCACATCGACCCTTACTATTACCTCCACTAACACATGTCAAACACACTTTAATTCCTTGATAAGTCTTTTGCCATCCAACATATTGCCCTACTTTTTAATAATCATCCTATCATTTAAATATAATCCATTGCAAGTGTTTATGTTCTAGTTCAATATTGATACATGATAAAAACTTAGATGACCATATACATTCATTTAGTTGATTACCACATATGTGTCTTAGATATATACACATGATCAATGAAATATCATAAGAATAAAATTGAAATTGCACCACTTTTGTAACATCACAACCGTACTTGATCACTTCAAAACACATTCAAAATAATTTACATTCCACTTATGAACAACGAATTGTTACTTCATGGGTTTAATAATGCATATCAACTAGCCCAACAACATATGGAAAAAAACAAAAAGAAAAATGGTCAAATCATCTGAACATCTATGTTCAATTGAAAATACATATATAACAAGTAATTTGTGTCAATGGAAAAATTTGAGAATATGAATACAATTTTCCATTGCACATGTTTATTATTCAAATGAACATGCCATGTTCTACTAGCCTGTAATACAATGGGGACAATATAACTAGATGAAAACCATGTTAAAAAAAAATGCAAAAACTAATCTATCCAACTTTCTTGTAGCAATAATTGTTTAACTTTTTAATATTCATTGTAAGTTAATTGATGAATTCATCAACCTTTTGGTGACCTTGTCCAAAAAATAAAACAAAGCTGTTGTAAGGAACAAATTTCCCGATCTTTTGTGAACAATTTGACAGCCTATTCACCAAGTCTACATGTAATTGGGAAATATTCCAATTGCCACCTCACATGTTATTGCCACCATTCCACCTATGGATATCACATTCCCATATTTTCCCTAGAAACTTGAATAATATTTAAATAATATGTGTCATGTTCAAAGGGGGTTGGTTGTTAATTTGTCGAAAAAGAATGCAAAATACATCATGTTTAAGCATTTTAAGAAGTTTCATAAAGATCATTAAATTAGATCCACATGGAAGGTTTTACTACACAAACTCTTGAAATAAGACTTTTGTACAAGGTTAAAATTTTAACAAATCTAAATGTAAAGCTTTGTGCCCTATCAAACTCATACAATGACTTCATGTTTCCACATAAATTCTTTCAAGACTTCAATTGTTAGGTGAACAAATAGGCTTACAAAGTTGGGGCAAAATATATTTGTCAAAAGTTCCCAAATCTATTTTTACTTTGGGTCTGAATGCTAATTAATAGTAACAAGACATTTACAACCAATTACATCACATAATGGATTACCTCAAATAATAAGTAACAGACAATGAAAAATATTCAACATTAACTCATCATAATTCATATCATATTTTCTTTTGTTAAATAGTGGGAGCTTGATTAGATGAAAATAATAAAATTAAATGTAGGAAATGAAGAAATAGTGAATTCACATTTAGATTTGAGTTTCTACTCTCAATGAAATTACAAGGTTCTACACAAAAACGTTTTGTAATATTGATAGGTTGATAAAAGCCATTAAAAACATTTGAGTAGTCAACCTACACAATGCTCTTAAAAGATACATATCTACCATCGGATTATGATGTTACTGAGAGTGTAATCACTTGCCTGCCTAAACATTGTCTATACTCCAACTTTCAAATTTGGAAATCCAGCCAAATCTACAAAAACATGAAAGTCATATGAATAAGGCAATTCTTCTAAAACCAATATGTACCTTTACATGGATATCTTTCGGCTAACTCTAATAAGTATAAGTAGTTAAGAAGCTAGACTAAATTAGCTAATAGTACACCCACTTTTCTTCCTCCCTTTAGCTATAATTGGCAAGGCCTTCATCTCTTGTAGATCAGAGCAAAACTCTTCAAATGTAGGCCTCTCTGGAGCTATAGTTTCCAAGGCCTTCATCTCTTGTAGATCAGAGCAAATCTATTCAAATGTAGGCCTCTCTGGAGCTATAGTTTCCAAGGCCTTCATCTCTTGTAGATTGAAGCAAATCTTTTCAAATGTAGGCCTCTTTGGAGCCTCAGTTAGCCAACACTCCTGGATGAGGCTGGATAACCTTGTGCTTATATCTTTAGGCAATTCAGGCCTCACATCTTCCCTGACCAGTTCATTGACTGACTGTCGTGGTAGGTCACTGCTATATGGAAGTTTCCCTGAGACCACTTCATAACAAGTCATTGCAAAGCTGAAGACATCTGCTTTTGCTGTATATGTTG
>Ga0116227_10012265_pt1 | contig 14035 bp, 11 predicted proteins | sample S1TSphgellanicum_FD_89693 | JGI IMG/M metagenome (GOLD analysis project Ga0116227, IMG submission 89693) | Host-associated microbial communities from peat moss isolated from Minnesota, USA - S1T2_Fb - Sphagnum magellanicum MG | ecosystem: Host-associated > Plants > Peat moss > Unclassified... | reverse complement strand
TAAATTAACCATCTCCTTACATGCTTTCTATGCTTCATTGCCAGCAGGTATAGGGAATATAGCTGTTTGCCAACTTGCTCCAGTGTCAATCTCCTATGTATAGAATGCAATTTTGGTATGGAACGGTGGACTATGCCATTTGTTCACATTAGAAAAAAATGTTTGTACAATCCTCAAATTTAGTTCTTTGTCTCATCATGTTAGATTCTGGTTCAAATTTTTCACATACATAAATCTTTTGTCTGAAGTAGACAAAGTCAGAGGTGGGGGTTCCTGAGGCCAGGGCTTGTAGTTATACTTTCACCTTCTTAAGGGAGCCTTGAGTGTACCAATACCCTAACCCTATGGTCAATTGGATAGTCAAAAGTTAAGCTTGTCTAACTCTGAACACAATGTGCTGAATCTTAATCTTTTCACAACTTGTGCAAGGGACAGTTCAAAAAAATAGTTTTTTCTAATGAGACCCAGATGAGGATGTTGAAGCCCCAGATTGAGAGGAGCTTGTCAAAGATGGCCAGATTACAAAATTAATGGTCAAGTGTGTTGCGGTTGGAAGCTTTGTATAGTTTCTGGAATTTCATTACTATATATTTTAGTTCTAAATTCATTATTATTTAATTTTTTTGAAATTTCATGTGATTACAATTTTTGTGTTTTGCCACTTCAACATGTATATAGATACAACAATGTCTGCGTGCCATTATGGTGTTTTCACATTTGCCAATCTGAAATTTTCAGTAAATTAGTCATAATTGTTGTCTTGAAATTTCTTACACTTTCAACAAATTTTTTATCTTTGCAATTTCTGAATTTTTTTCAACATCTTAGGTTTTAATGAATTTAAGTTGAATCTGTCAACGGGGTAGGTATACTCACACTTGTACCATGGTAAAGGGTTTTTGGGTTGCTTCTAAACATTATAAATATTCCATCCCAAGACAAAATCCAAGCCTCTGACTCCCAGTCAGTTCACCCTGGCCCTTGAGTGAGGCCTCCAGGTAGTGGCTAAATTAAACCCTCGAAATGTTAAATTTTGGACTGAAGACCCTGTTTGCCTAGTCCTAGGAGGAGATTTCTAGGGGTTCTAACGATGATTAAAAGCAAGCAAATTTTTGTGGGGTTTTTTTTTTGTTCAATGGTAACCATTGTGAGTTATGGGTCACCACCAAAGGCAGGTTTTAAGTTAACAATCCACTGCACGAACAAGGGATTTAATAACAAGCAGAATATCAATGGGATTGTGACAAAGAACTAGGGTGCAAGACAAATAGAATACAAATCATATACATATTAAATAGCAAATACATTCTCAAAGTTTCACACTAGCATGAGCCAAAGACCACCCAAGTTTTGTCCAATAGTCACATAAGACACTGCTTTCTTCATCAAAGAGAGGTTTGAGATTTTTAAGGGGTTAGATTGCTCTGATCTCTCTCTTGAGCCCATTGACCTTCTTTCATGTCTCAAAATTTTTAGACCACATAAACCTAGGACCACATTGGACATCCAGGGGAATTCAAGTTCTTGTTTACATTCAATGACATAAAACCCACACATATCATATAATCCAATGTTCCTAACACCATCCCTCCACTTCACAAAGCATAAAAACAGGAAGATAACACATATCCATTTCCCCTAGTGATTTCTTCAAAAAGTCTTACAAAGAACCATAATCCTCTTTTGTATGATTGACCCCGTAACTTCAATGGATTGTTGCAGATTGTTACAGTTCTTTGGAACTCCCAAAAATTAGGGTATTCTTTCATAAAATGCAAGCCAACATCCTTTTGCCACTGCACCACGAGATATCCACCAAGCGCACTTCACTTGACAACTCCCTTGCCACATAATCATCCTTTGTCTAACAACAACACATACATACCAAACAAAAAAAAACGACACAAAGGTGTCAATGCTATGAAACACCACCGCATCTCCATTTGATGATCTTCCTTATCTCCATTCTGTTGAAAGCAAAAACTCCTTGTTGCCAACAAAAAAAAAAATGCTTCCTTGAAAAACCCTAAAACCACTTTTTATTCACACTCAAAACCCTAAAGTTGGAAACTTGTTACAGGATATCTACATGTCACAATGTTGTGGTATAGATTTTGCTTTTCGAATTCAATTTATTTTTTCCCCACTTGGGGGTTTTGATAGGTTAGCCCCTTCCCACATAGAAAAAGGCTCCATTGAGGAATAGGTGAGGAGAACCCTTCTATTATAGGCCATTGAAATAGTCAAATTATATTTGGATTTTTGCATTTGGACTCCACTTGATTCCAAGGTTGCCATATTGAGGGCACAAAGGTGCAAAGTCTACATGTGTAAATGTAGTCCATAGCAATTGAATTTAAAAACTTCCAATAGATTTCACTATTTTTATTCTACTATGAATGGCCAATGTTTATGGCATGTACAATGCTCTTTTCTTTCAATTATGAAACCTTATGTACACAAACCACATTCCAAATTTTGCTATCCAAAGACGTTGGGGCCAGGGTGAACCAGCATCTACACTGGTAGCTTTGCCTTCCTGAATTAGGCCTTTCAGTTATCATATTGAACCTTGGAAATGTTAAATTTGGACTCAGAGACCACCTTGATTCTGAAAGGCAATACATTGTACACCATCAAGTGGTTGCAGTTGACTCCAGTCAAGTGAGAGCCTATCTGGGGTTGAATAGCTCAGCACAGTATGGGTACAAAGAATACCTCTCTAGGGTAGACAATGCATAGCTTAGGAGAAGCTTGGCACGTTTTCGTTGTGTGAATCACAAGCTGCAGAATGAGTTAGGAGGGCAAGTCAAGCCAATGAAGGTGCTGATGCAGCAATGTTACTGCAAATTATGTAACTTGGGTGCAGTTGAAGATGAGGACCACTTCTTGTTGGTTTGCCATGCTTATCAAAGTGTTCAAGAGAGGTTTAGAGGTTCATTGCCACTAACTCCCATCACACCTTTGGTTGAATTACTGAGCTGTCAGCAGTAATGCATCCTTGCTAGATTCTTAGTACAATGTTAGACGGTTAGATCTGAATTGCTTCATCAGACTTAACGTTAATTGGGTTCTGGCCTGGGCGCTGTTTGGCCCACTTAATGATGCTAAATTGTAAGTAAGTAAGTAAGGTCGGTCTTGGATGGGATATTTACCATGGTTAGAAGCAACCTAAAACCATGTTACTTTCTTACTTAAGACCATGTTTACCATGGTAACAATGTCAATGGTTAATGTCCATGGTATCAGTCTAACCATGATAAATATCCCATCCTAAGACTATGTCAAGGTCTCTGAGTCCAAATTTAATATTTCCAAGTTGAATAAAGTCACTAAAAGGCCTAACTCATGAAGGTGAAGGTGTTAAGTAGTGTGGGTGCTGGTTCATTCGAGGAAGTCATTGGCACCAAAAGATACCTAAACAAAAGACGTAAAAGACAAATTACAGCAAAGTGTGGTGTACCCTACCAGGACCAGCACTTTTTTAATTTTCCATTTTTCACCATATTTTTTCAAAGTGAGAGCATGTTAACTATGCATGTTAATTAACTAAAGGTGCATTCACACTTGGTGTTAGAGACTCTAGGATAGAGTACCGTAACACCATGCTAGCCACTTAGGTCTTAAACCTAGTTGCCATGAATTTCATGTTAAGCTAGCATTCACTTAACATTGAGCTATGGCCCATTTAACATTGGGTGCCACCTAGGATGCCATCTAGATTTTCATTTAACACTGACTCAACATCAATTGTGAATGCACCTTAAGCATAACTATACCTAGTTAACAACAAAAAGATTGTAGGAGAAAAAAATTATCTAGACTTCATGTGAATGTTCAGATAATTTTTTCATTGGAATAAAGTCTTGCAGGTTCTCAGCATCATAAGCCTTTGTGAATACAGATGCCCGACATTTGAGCCCACATGTTTTATGCCTCTTATGTCAAGAGAGATATTAAAAGGGAGATGTCTGTGTATACTTGTAAGCATGCATGATTTTGGTGATCCTAAATTTCCTCCTTTCTTGTCCTTTTCCTCCCCTCCCTCCCCCTTTGTCTGTAGTCTTTGTTCCCCCTTATTTCATGCATATGTTGCCAAAAGTCTATCTTCAAACTGTTCTTGGTGCCTTCTTAGAAAATCAAGAGCACTAGTTCATGAATTGGATCCTATTAAAAAAAGATCATCATTGGTGTTGGTCCATGTGAAGTCCATGACAGAAATAATTGGGGTGAATCTAACAATTACTAGAGAGCTATCCATCGAGGGTTATTATCTTTTTCAGAAGCCCCTCAACCTTTCTTTTCATGGGTTACCTTTGCTACAGCCATTTAGCAACAAGTTCTCTTTAGATAATAAAGAGATCTGCAAAGTAAAGAAAACACAGGACTAGTACCCCCTGTTTGGTCATAAACCAGGTGAGATTTCTAAAAAAGAGTGAAAAAAGCACACTGGCATTCAAGGGGGACTGAAACTCAGTTTAACACCAAATTTGGCCAAATCTGGTTTCACCTTGTATTTTTTTTCCTTTTGTTTTGATGGCCTTCAATCAATCACTGCTGTTTTTTTTGTGTCCTGTAACCATCTGTCTATGAAGGAAGGTAGTTTGTTTTGTTTTGTTTTGTAGTTATGAAATCACTGAACCAGTATGCTTCAGATCCTGTTCTTGGTGTCTTTGGAAAGCTCTTGAGGAGGGGTGCATGAGCTTGGTTCCATGACGTTTGGACTTGTGGTGCAAAAGTTCTTGAATATTGAACGATTTCTTCACTGAAATTAAATTAAATCCTAGCTCAAAATTACGGAGGAATTGGAATGTGCCTTTGGGTGTTGATGGAAAGATCTTAATGAGCGGGATTTAATGGAATTTATTTGGGAAGATTTGGATTCAAAATGTGGGAGATATTGATTTTAAAGTGATTTCTACCGATGAAAATTCAAATAAATTCCAAAAAACCAGGTTTTGGAAGGAAAAATCAGTTGAGGACGTGGAAAGACTTGGGCCAATGGCACATGCCACACTAATAAATATTATCAAACCTCCTGCATTTAATCCTGAGTTCCAACATTTTACATGCATATTTAATAAGAGTTCATTACTTTGCAGATAACAGTGTTTCGAGGAGGTCAAAAGAGGAGTTCAGGAATGAAAGAAGGGCCCAAAAGGGGATCATCTTGTGAATATTTCTAATACCTTCAACTGTTGGGCCAAAAATTTGATTTTATAAGCTTATGTCAAAGCCTAGATGACATATATTGCTATCTTCTAAAAAAATATTCAACTTTGTAATGTAGACACCACACTAAGTGGACATATCGTAATTTGTAAAGTAACCACAAAGTCATTTGAATCACATTGCCACATCAATTTCCTATTCGAAATTTTAATCTAAAAATTGGATGAATTACAAAAGTTGGTTTAAACCAGTGTTGTGCGTGTAAATGGTTTGAGACTTACACTCCGTGTAAGTGTAATAGTAAATATGTTTATATAGTTTCACGCAGTCCCATAAAACAATGTAAATGTAAAAATATACATGTTTACATGATTTTACATGGCTATGTAAAACAATGTAAGTATATAACAATATAAAAAATGTGATTTTTAACTTGACAAGGGGAGATTTCATAATGTTTTTAATAACAAGCCAGCTAAATGGCCCATTGCAAAAAAAAAACCATCAAAATACACACCCACAACTAATTCATATGACTTTGTAAGAAGGTCTGATCATTAAAGATATATAATAAAATTATCTATAAAGTAAGGAAAACAACACTAGGACCCTGAGTTTGGTCATAAACAGGGTGTGATTCAAAAAAACAAAAAACATTAGCATTCAAGGGTGGGGGGACCTCAGTTCTTGTGGTGAACTAAGTTTCACCCTGTCTTTCCTTTTTCTTTAGCACCTCCACTGTTGCTGCATTTATTTTCACTGCTTTTACTTGTAAAGCTACTATAATTATCTTGAACGTTGTACATTAAATGCTGATTTTTAGCATTTCATTTGCAGATTTAATAAAGTTTCTTTACTTTATGGACACCCCTGAAAGAAGGGTTTGGGGTGAATAGAGGCCCAAAGACAGGGTGACTTTACAAATAATTTTAGTATTTACACTTACACGCCCCAAAAAATTTACTCAGGGTTGTGTAAGTGTATTTGACAAATATTTACACTGGCCTCGTGTAAGTGTAAAAAAATTATATATACACAACAACATGATAAGTGTAAGTGTAAATAATTTACATGCCCTATATATGGCTATTGACACTTACACACACAACACTAGTTTAAACTAACAATTAGAACAAATAGAAGACATGGAATTAAAGGTCTTCATTAATTTTTTTTCTGTCGCTTTTTGGCTAATTTGTTTTCTCAAAAACAGGGAAGTAGTGACAGAATATTCCTTTTTCAGAAGACTGTGTCGCCATTTGGCGATTCTGCGCCCAAAAAAATCACTGATTGTGAGGGAACTCTACTATATATATATATATTGGGTCAGGATGAGTGAGAAGGATGTTAAGAGCCATTTTGAAAGACACTATGGCTTCAATTGTGAGTTGTTTGGAAGGCCGATTATTCCAATATTTTAGATAAGCCTAAGATGTTTAATTTTGGTAGGTTGTGCATTTGGTCTAACTTAAATTATTCTACGAAATGGCCATAAGCAAAAATTATTGACAAAAATATGTGATATGCACCTGATTGTGGGGTTTTTCTTTTGAAAAACTTTTCTCCATAGGTACTTTGAAAGTTACTTTTCTTCCAAAAGCTTTTTTTGTTTCTTTCCCTTTTGCCCTTTAATAGGGATTTGTGAAGCATGGCGTTTTCCAAAATGAACAGACTCTAGCTCCAGGCTCTAGCCTTCTTTGAGCTTGATGTGCCAAGTTCCAGATAAATTGGTTTCATAAAGGTCCAAGTTACTGCTTCCCAAAAGCAGAAAAAAAAAGGGGGAAAAGACACTATGCTTTTTTTCTATGAGGGTGGAAAAGGGCAATGCTAAGACCCACCTGAATTGCTTACAAGCCCATACAATATCTTGAAGCCTAATCCCAAGGGGGGAGTGGACCAAAAAGTGGCCAAAAGAAGTCTCATAAGTCCATTTGAAAATGATTTCCCTCCACATGTTTTTTGAGCCTTGAGATTATTAAGTGGTTGGGCACCAACAACTTATTGATTTCAAACCATCTTTTTGTTATTAAAGAAATCTCATCTAAAATTAATTATTTTGTACATTTGTGCATAAATCTAACATAAAATACATTTTCTTCAACATGATACAAACTTTTGGAAAAAACCAATGTCTTCAATGATAAAGAAAATGTTCATTCAAAATAAAACATACAATTGACATGGCGTCAAATTAAATTGTATAATTAAATTTAAGCCCATAACAATTGTAGCCTTATCAATGATTAGAACTGTTTGAAATTCATATGTATTTTTTGCTAGTTATAATTTTTTTATTGTTCACTTCAAATGTCCATATTTTTTATATTTTCATGTATTATGCATAAAAAAACCTACATCATGTAGATATATGAATTTATAATTTTAAATTATGTTTTTAAATTGATAACTTCAATTTAGAATACATTTGTCCCATTTAAATTACATGCACATTACAAATATGCCATTGTGAAATCCATATTGATTTAGTGTAGCTTGCATTGGTCCCAAGTTGCACAACCTTTCTTAAAATAACATGATAATGACATGTGGAGTGAAAATGGTTCTCTAATAATGAAAACATTGAAGGGTCATCACATGTATTGTGGTTAAAACTTCAATTTATGTCAACATAATTTCACATGGTGAAGTTTTGTTTAATCCCATGTAATGTATAACTTTAAAGGGTGGTTCCAAGTTCCAACTTTCACAATGATGGGCAGTAATTATAGTTTTGCACTTTCCATTGAAGGGTTGCATTTCAGTTAACCCTTTAGTTTTCCTTACAGTGCACAATTAGCAAAAGAATGTGTTATTCATTTGAACATTATGTGAACCTCTTTAAATGAAAAGGAGCACCCCTTACTAAGTGTTTTATGTAAACTTTGTGAATGTATGTTTCAAGTTTTATCACAAATTTTAAAAAGGAGTAAAATAATAAACCCGAAAATCAACCCAATTTATGTGCAATGAAACAACTTTTAAAGGTTTTCATGTGATTCCAAATGTGAAAATCTATATTGAAAATCTTCAGTCAATCTACAGCTTTACTTGCCATTTTTTGCACATTTTGGTTTTGAATTTTGATGCATCATGGCAAATCACTTTACTTATATGAACAACATGTGCAACAAATGATATAAATCAATGCAGGCCCAATTAGCCAAGAAAGTTCTACTAAAACATCACAATAAAGCACAAAATTTAGACCTTTCTCCCCAATTGTTTACACACAATGTCCAAGAAAATTTTCACCTTTGCTCTGTGTGATAATCTTTGTTGACATCAACTTAGTGAACAAGTCTTTAAAAAATATCATCTGCGTGAATGTAAACCAATACAAACATAGCCCTAGTGATTGCATATAATGTGTTTCATATAATGAAGAAGAATGTGTAGCCAAAGTTTCAATGATAAGGGTTTCAATCAGTGTTTTGTTTTTGGGTCAAATCTTTTCAGTTTTTTTGGACAAAAAATTTGAGAAAATTCTATTTTTCTAGTGTTTAAATTAGACTAATTATTGGACAGATTCATAAAATTTTCCATATGACAATTTAATTGAGGAAGCCCCCCATGGTTTCAAATGCCTCCCAAAGAGGTTTAAATTTAACTTTATAAAATACCAAAGTTTCAATTTTTTCCGTTACAGAATAGAACAATTAGTCAAATATTTTACACTAGAAAAACAATTCTTCAGAATTTTTCTTGAAAAAAGAAACACTGCTCCCAAGTTGTGCCATCTTATAGCCTATATATGTACAATAAAATTTAGGTCAATTTGCAGAATAATCAGTTTCCATGTGTTTATATGTAATTGTTGACACTCTTCCCCGTTGTTGCACGTTATAAATAAATAAAAAAACCAACCCAGAGAAGCCCTTGAGATTCGGCGACTGAAGTTTTTAGCAGCTGCCCGGATCGAGCCTCAGCCGGGTACAAATCTTTCAACAGTTGCCCGGATCGAGGCTAACGGCCTTCTGTAGGTAACAAAGCCACAACAGGCTCGTGAGCGGCCGCAGCACTTTAGCACGACGACGTCTGCTTCTCGCGAGTCACAGGAATCTCGCCACTTGTTTGCGGAATAATCCAGAGACATAATCTTTGTGGACTTGAATCACTGTGGAAATTTTTTTTTAGCGATTGTGAAGCAGATCAGATCACATTTGTGATGATGCATGGGACTTGACCAATTAGAAGCTCATGCCACAGCAGAAACGTCCCGTCATCGATCTAAAACAAACTTGCAGAAAATTACACTGTCATCTCACCAATATTGGTCCACTCATTCACCCAAGAAAGAAAGTGGGAGCAGCGAGCATCAGTGAAGCAGTAGTAGCTGCAGCTAGCTAGACTTGGTAGCAGCAAATTAGGATCATATTCAGTAGTTGCAGCAATTGTTGAAATTTCTGCATCACGACCGAGTCGGAGTCGTCATGACAGATCAAATTAAGGGGGAGGACGTTTCGATCGGTGCAGCTACGAGGTACGGTGATGCCGGGACGGCACCGCTGGGAACTCGAGCGCCCGTGGTGTCTGGAAAGCCGTATCACGACGTGTTCGCCCCATTCTTCGACGCCGTGGAGCTCCGGAAATGGTCCTTCTACAGAGCCGGTGTGGCGGAGTTCGTTGCCAGTTTCCTGTTCCTCTATATCACAATCCAGACGGTGATGGGTAATGTTCGTCTGGGTGCTTGCAACGGGGTAGGGACGCAAGGAATTGCTTGGGCGTTTGGTGGCATGATCTTTGCTCTGGTATACTGCACTGCCGGCATCTCAGGTAAAGATTTGCAAAACTTTCTCACAAGAAGCTCTTGGATGATTCCCTTGTGGGAAAAATTGTCTAACTTCACTTCCAAGAATACACTATAAAAACGCTAGTAAGTAACAAGGAATTGTGCAACACAGGGAGTTTTGCATTGCAACATTCCCAGGGAGCCTGCCTCACGAGGAAATTTCAATTATGGCATCTAGAAGGGTACTGTGAACCAATGTCAAAGGGGAAGTTGGTAATTTTTCCCTGGTTGCCTATAGCTAGTAGTATAAGCTTCGTGGTTGATCGATGCCTGAGCTGATCCCCAACAGTTCTATTGCGCAAGATTCGTGCCTGAATGAATGAAAGATTGCATTTGAAAGAATGGAGCAAACATCAAGGAACATGAGCTTGGTGTTAAAGCCACTTTGTCATAATTCTTTATACTAGACACATGACACGGATATATTGTTTCTCATCAAGTCTGAATTCTAGTGTTATATCGATGTGCTTGCTTACTAATTTCTTGCTTTGCTTGCAGGAGGTCACATCAATCCGGCTATCACGTTGGGGCTGTTCCTGGCGAGGAAAGTGTCCTTCCCTCGGACGATCTTCTACATGGTGTGTCAGTGCTTGGGTGCAATCTGTGGAGCAGGAGTTGTGAAGGGGTTCCAGCCGGACTTCTACGAAATTGCGGGAGGTGGTGCCAACCGTGTGGCGCATGGGTACACTTTGGGAGACGGACTCGGAGCAGAAATCGTCGGTACCTTCATTTTGGTGTACACAGTCTTATCTGCCACAGATTCCAAGCGACAAGCTCGTGATTCCTTTGTGCCGGTATGTAACCGCAATCACAGTGAAGATGTTCACAGCTTCACTGTTATGATCGGTTGCCAGAAATTCTCTGCTGCTCTCTGAACCGATCTTTCTCAGGACTAGAATTAGCTGCTAGGTTTAGGGTCCGCAAAGTCGTTTCTTGCTTATATCGGTCTGTCTTCACGAGAGGAATCCACGTCTTGGAAATGCTTAAGACTTAAGAATATAAATTGAGTCCTTCAAGAGATATTGGAAACTACTCGGAACCGAAAATTCGGACTTATTGGAAATATATAGAGGATCGAACGAAACTTCTTCACAAATTGATCTACTGTATTATTAACTGTGCGTTGATCACCGGCCCGATGATGTTGTTGTTGTTGTTGTTGCAGAGACTAGCGCCCCTTCCCATCGGATTTGCAGTGTTCCTGGTACACTTGGCCACCATCCCCATTACAGGCACAAGCATCAACCCCGCTCGCAGTCTAGGCACAGCCATCATATTCAACCGCAACATTGCTTGGGATGATCAGGTAAGTTACTCTCCCAACTCCTCGTCAATGAACGCTGGAGCTGCTGCTATATATTACTATGAGCTATGAATTACCCTCAAGTTCAACTAGTCTTGCACCACGACCAAACGATCTATATTTCTGAGAACGCAGATCAGAAGTCCTGCAACTTCTGCATCCTCAATTCTTCAAAGCTTAATCACTATCCTGATCAAAATCTAGCTAGAAATCCTAGTTATATATAAAATAAATTAACGACCAGAACTATATCATAAGAAACTGTTTTGACACTCCCTGTAGCACTAAAAGTGTTCCAGGGAAATTCAAGATCAAAAACAATTTTATCTAGATTCAAAAAATATAGGGCAAGCTCAAAGGGGATCTAGTGGGACCAATATTTCATCGTTTTTATTAATCCCATTCAAGAAGTAGAGAGATCTCAAATTATGTATTTTTCCATTGTCAAAAAAATGATTTTGTTTGACATGTATTGTTTGCAGCACCTGTAGGGGTATTTTAAGATCTTTTGGATGGTCCCAAAAGGAAATAATATCACCCCCAAAAAAAATGTCAATACAAGTGCACAAAAATATAAAAAGTTGTGTATTTTGTGTGTGTGAGTACTGTAACTTAATATGTTCAGAATTCTGGATCAGATTTCCTGTTGTTAAATTACAAGTTGTTGTTTGCTATCTGCAGTGGGTGTTCTGGGTAGGCCCATTTTTGGGAGCAGCCTTGGCGGCAGCATACCAGATGTTGGTGATCCGCGCCATGCCTTTCAGGGCCAAGCAACTGGCTGAGGAAACCTAGAAGCTCAATGTCATGTGCCCACAACTAACACCTGCATACTTAACCATGGTCCCATGAGCTGCGGTGGTCTAAGATCTATTGATGAAACTAATTCTGTAGAAATTGGATACAAAACTAATTCACATCATATTAGCTGCTCATTAGTAAGTGCTAGTTATATTATCTCCAGGACTAGGGTGTTTTCTTGTACAGTTTTATTAGATTTTTGTCCTTTTTTTTTTGAAATTTATTTTTTAGGATATAATAATAATAATAATAGGGGTTTGCTGTAGATGCGAGCTCCTGTTTTTTTTCCCCCCAGATATATACTCATATTGCAATCTTTGAAAAGTTCTGTGTCTTTTTGTAGTGAATTAATCTCAGACTTCTGCCAGGATTTTAGAATGTGAAAGTTTTAGTTCCAGGCTCATTTGCTTCACTGAAGCTTTTTGGGTTTAGGATGTACAAGGATGTACAACTTTTAGACTGGTTTGTTCTTTTTGAGAAACCTAGATGAAGCCAGTGAGGAGCGTTTTGTTTTTGGATGAGTTTTTAAATGGACTGTATGAAAAATCAGGGTTTTCAATTGCCAAGTCTCTGAATATTTTCCAGAGTTTTAATATGATTTAGGATATTAGGTTCTAGCTGGTTGGTACCTATGATTGTCTTGGAGGATCTCAGGCGTTAATTTCTAGTTTCACATCTGAGCCTCTACTAGACAAGCTTGCCTAAATCACAAAAAATGAATAAAAATAAAGAGAAAAAATCTGAGTAACAAAATAAAATGCATCATTGGATTTTGAACATCAAAGGCATTGTTCATCCCATAGGAAAAACACAGCACGATCAGGTCATACATGAGTTCTTGACTTGGTAGCCTCCATAATTTAACATTTAATACATGTAATTATAGCATGGCTACTGTTCTAAATTTTAAAAACCTTTAAGGCTATGTATTAAGTTTGGCTAGGTTGCAATTTCAGAAGGCTTAAAATCGGTATCTGTAATGTTGGACACCTCAAGATGAATGTTCCTCTTCTTGAAGGGTGTAGAAATTGCATATATCCATCTCTCTCGCTTTAAAATGTTGTGTGATTGTTTTCTCTACACAACTCATGGTTACAAGAACTCAGTTCAGTACGTCTTTTCTTGCTTTAAGACGTTAATATGATGTGATTGTTCTTTCTCTACAAAAATCCATACTTAATGCAGTACATTGAGAAAAGATTTTCTTTCTAGGTGTAGTTGTTCACATGCACTAAATGGCTTTCATATTTGTAGTTACTTGGTAAAACATAAGCTATCATGTATCACATATCATAATGCATTCCCTTTCGTTAATTAGCTCTTAAATATTGAATTGCATCTAGATAATCTTGGAAAGTCACTATTAGATCCTTTGAAATTCCAAATATGTTTTTGATTGAAATGCTTTTCCTGAAGGCTTTTGGTAGGCAAGAGTTGTGTACATACACAACATGTAACTTCATTGGAATCCTGCCATAACCCAAATTCAATTTAACAATTAGTCATATTAAGTGCTTGTTGAACAAATCTTGAGATGAACTACATTGATTATCAAGAGGTCCCTAAAACCTCTTTCTATAAATTTGTTAGCAAACCATTTTAAACTAAATGGTAGTCGGAATGTGCAAGTGGATTTCAGGGGTGAGGGCATGAAGAATAGACAATTGAAAATCAAATGATGTGCAATTCAGATTCAAAGTACAGTTGAGATACCCATAAACTATAGTTCATATTTTATCAAACTCTTCCTGAGGGTGGTTGTTGGAGTTGGACCCCAGGGGGCAGGGGGGGTGGTTTGTCCACACATTCTGAAAGAGCGAGGTTTGTTTTTGAAATGTTTATTGGGTCCTGCACCCCCCCCCCCCCCCCCCGCCGGGGCAAAAGCACCCCCCCACTGGGTTTTTATTTGGGGTTTATAAATTTAAAACTTTTTAAATTCAACAACTCATCCTTTTTTCCTTCTTTTTTTTTTT
>Ga0116227_10012262_pt1 | contig 14038 bp, 5 predicted proteins | sample S1TSphgellanicum_FD_89693 | JGI IMG/M metagenome (GOLD analysis project Ga0116227, IMG submission 89693) | Host-associated microbial communities from peat moss isolated from Minnesota, USA - S1T2_Fb - Sphagnum magellanicum MG | ecosystem: Host-associated > Plants > Peat moss > Unclassified... | reverse complement strand
GCGGGTGTGGGGGGGGGGGGGGGCCCCCCCCGCCCCCCAACCCCCCCCCCCCCCCCCCGCCCTCGCCCCCCTCTCTTTTCCCTCCTCCCCCCTCTCCCCCCCCCCCCCCCCCCCCCCCCCCCCCTGCCTCTGCGCCCCCCCCCCCCCCCCCCCTTCTGTGGTCATGAGGACAAAATCATGGCTTTGCTTGCACAGCTACTTTATACTCATCCAGAAGGTCAGTTGCATTCAAGGAACTGGAGATGAATGAGCCAACATCATAGTTGACTAGTTGACAAAATATACCCCCTAACCTCTCTCCAGTCTTCAATGTACATACATGCAAAAGGCTCATATTTTGCAGCTGTCCAATTACATCCCCCAGCAAGCAAGTAAGCAAGCACCACCTTCCCCCCCCCCCCTTTCTCTGGTTGTACTTTAAAAGTTGCCAACTCAGATCTTCTGGTTATCATCAGGAGACCCACTCCTACTAACTCCCATCATGTGACAACAAGTCTGTGCACTTTGTTATGGTGTTTTGTATTCTTTGGCCAACTTGGGTTGGGTGGTGATATGATATGAGATCTTATGAGAGAGAGAGAGAGAGAGAGAGAGAGAGAGAAGAGATTTTGTGGTAATAAAAATTGGCTACTTGACTACTAGTATTATGTAGTGAATTTGGCTTGTCAGTACAGAATTTTTCTTTGCAATCTCCTCCTCCTCCTCTTCTTCTTTGCAAGTATGAACTATATGAACACTTTTTTTTTTTGACAGCAATAAACCAATGTCATCTCATTTTGTAAGCTGGCTCATTGGCTGTTCTCATGAATTTTTTTAATACAAAAAAAAATTAAAAATCATTAATTCCTACAATTGTTTTGTTGCCATTTTTGGCCTGGGCTAATAATTGCCTTGTGGGTGGGCTGGGTCTCATGTGTTTGAGCTCTAATTCTTTGTCTTGCAAGTTTTGTGGGTTTATTGGCCTTTGCCTACCAAGGCAAGGATATTGTGTTTTAGATTCATTATAGAGTATATAAAGTAGCTTAATGGATTTTGGCCCCTTAGGTAATAGATCTATTTTTATTTGAGCATTTTTTGAAACATGATATTTTGGCTTGTGTTGAAACTTGAGATTAGTTACAGAGTTATAATATCTTGAAGAAGGATTTTGGTTTCTTTAAGAGGATTTTTTGAAGATTATATATGTTTTGCAATGGTGAAATATTTGAGTTTCAAACATCATTCTTCTTTTGCCTTAAAATGATACTTTTAAATGTAAATGGCAAGGCCGCAGTGTGACACACCCCTTGTTAAAATATATGGACTGAACAAGAATTGTAACTGAATTTGAATTCAGCACATGAAAGCAGATCTACACTTGTTTTATGAACATTATTGGGCTGTGTTCAATAATAACCCAAAGAATTTGAATATGGATAAAATTAAGGCAAGAGATATATAAATTCCCTTTGCTCTAAGTAAAACTAGGAAACTCAAATCCAATTAATCTACTCACCATTGTAGGACCAATGTATAAAGCCCAAAACTGACTGAGGAGTAACTCTTCAAACCTCGTGGTACATGCACCTGCATTCATGTATGCGACATTTACTAATCACAAGATCCGTGAATGCTTGATTGGCTCGCACTACCCCAATAGTGACCCACATGAGAGTGGAGTGAGGGAAATTGGTACTAACTATTGTAGTACCTTGGCAGCTTCAACACTAATTGTATTATTATTTGAAAAAAAATTGTTGAAAATTTTCAAAAAACTACTTTTTTCAAAGAATAAAATTTTGTGATTTGGAAATATGTCAAAAGATTTTTGACCTGCAACCTTAAGATCCCTCACAACCTTTTTATAAATACTTGACAATATTTAATGATTTGTTCCTTTCAAGATATTTTGACAAGCTTATCAAGTTACACAAACTATTAATCTTTTGGAATGTTCATCCATTTCATGTATACAACCTTATATTATGTAACATCTTGATTCTTCATTTTAAATATGGCATCGTGACTAAATTTGTCTTGACTCTAGTCTTGGGCTTGCTACTAAAGTTAGGGCAAGACAAAGGAATGGGTTAAGAATGAGGCTAAAATATGACATGGTTCATACACACTCTCAAGGTGAGTACAAAGTGTGTTGAAGGGCAAGGGAGAAACTTTCGTGACTCTCAAATGCATTCTGACTTTGGTAGTCAAGATTCTATGGAGACATCACACCTTTGAAGCAAGATTTGAAACACCAAATCTTTAAATCAAGCGATCTTTAAATCATTAGAAATGTTTCAATGAGAACTAGAATATAGTGCCCTTGCATGGCCAAAATGATTTTATGGTTATAAATTATGAAGAATGTTATAATATGAAAATTTTCAACTCACGCCCACTTAAATCATCATCAACTTGTGAATTGTGGGTCAATTTCTATAATATACTTGAAAGGTATTTTCAAACATTTTGCCATCTTTTCATGCACAAACCTTGCCATTTGTTTTTTAAAGATTTTGAATGGCTTCACTTTGGCCCATTTGATGAAGTAATCCACCACCTTTTGGGTGTGATCATAATCAAATGAATCAAAAACCATGTTGAACAATTTTGAAAATTGTTAACTTTGTTACATATATGTATGTGATGCCACTTTAATGCCATGTTAATCATGGGAAGTTGTGTTTAATAACTATATGAATGATGATTAATTAGAATTAAAATTTAATTTAATTAAGTTTTGGGTTTTGGTTTTAATAAAGGACTTTTGAACTTGAATAACAATTACATAAAAAATAATCAATTTTGCAAAGGACTAGGGTAAAAGATTTATTTAAATATTTTTTTGATGGTATAAAAATTTAAATGATAGTAACTTATTACCCACACTAAAAAAAATTCATAATTTAAATTTTATGGCATTTAAAATATTTTTTAATTCAAAATATGTTTCAAAGTCTTTCATTTTCAAGTTTCTTTTACCACATACAAATGGGGTGTAATGTAGATGACATATAAAAAGAAGTTGTAGCCTATAATATAATAAACTAAAACCTAAAATAGTTTGCATATTTTGGTATGATTTGAAATTATGATCATTTTTCAAAACAAAGTGTTGACAAAATCTACACACTTTTGAGAAATTCATATTTATTTGATAATGATTAGCACAAAACATATTTAGGCCCAACTATATGTGTTTTTAATAAATTTTTGTAAAAACTTTCATTCAAAAATTCCTTCATATGAAAAAATGAAAATTATTATAAAATGATTCACAATGCTTTTATAAAGTAATCTTTTTAGCTTGTTTGATCTTGATTTGACCCTTTTGAAAAATATATACCTTTTTACATCAAATGTGGATAGGTCTCTGTTGGGAATTTTTTTCTAGTTAAATTTTTACTTTTCACATGCCTAAATCAATGCATTGGCATTCCCATTTTTCTTCTAGTTAATCCTTGTGGTAAATCTGTATTTTTGGGAAGACAAAAACCCATACCACAATCTTGAAAAATGGTTTGTAATGCCAAACTAAAAAATATATATTTTAATTATCATTTAGAATAAAAACTTGTTATTAATCAATAAAAAGAGGAGTGATTTAAGGAAATTTTTATTAACAACATTGAATCACGTGAATCAACAAACAAAGTCCTAAAGTAATCTTCAAAATGATCTCCATTGTTGGTTGTGGTTGATTGTAGCCATTTCAAAACAATCCTCCAAAGTCACCATTTAAAACCTTTATAAATTGTGGCAAAACAATGATGATGAGTGTGGATACAAGAATAAAAGCCAAATGTGTTCACTTAGGTGATTTATAGGGATGCAACATCTAAGAAAAACACTTTATGTTAAAATTTCACACTAAATGTATCAAAGAGGATGTTTATGGGGGTATTATGTGAGAAAACATTATTTTTTCCCACTCTATTATTATCTAATTTCTTAATATCCACATATTTAAGCCACAACTTAATTCAATGGTTGCATTGAATTTTAGTCCCATGTATTTGTTTTGAATTTTAGTTTTGGTTGAAGTCATGAGGCATTTGGATGTTGTTCACTACAAGGACAATATATCTAGAAATGGCATGATTTCAATATAGCTATCTAACACATGATAGAATCTTGTCCCTTGTCATTTTAAAATAATTCCCCTAAACCAAAGTTGTCACTCGCTCCCCACCCAATGACCTATACTTTCACAACAATAACTTTAAACAAAGTCCATTGTACAATATATATAATACTTGGGATAAAGGTTTACCTTATATTAATTATATTTTGGATTTGAAAACAACCCAAGGAATTTTTCATCAACGGGATTCCAATTCAATATGTTCACCATCTTAACCTTGTTGTATTTGAATGGCACCTTCTTATTGGTTAAAGATATTTTTGGGATGTTAAACCTTTTTTTACAACCAATGTTTTTTCAATTTTGCAAAATAACCAATGGGCTCACATCTGAAGTGCATGTGGTGTTGGATTAGTTAAAACAAAAATGTGGTGGGAGCTTTATTTAGCCCCATTAGAAGAAAATATATATCAAATGGCCACCACTTGAAATGTGAAGGTAAAAATTTAACTATTTTTTCTAGATTTAGAGGTGAAATTTTTGGGCTATAGGGTGCAGTCATGCTAATATGAACCAAAAGTAGTCGTAACCTTTGTTTAAATATGTGTTTTGTATACCAAATTTTTAGAAAATGAATTTTAATTTGAAAATAAGTTAGTTTTTTTGCACATTATCAAATCTAATATCTTGTTTTATAAATGTCCCAAATATGAAATTATGTCATTAACATTTGAGCCTTCAAAAGTATTGTAAAAACACTTGTAACCATTGTTTTTAAGCAATAAAAGGACTTGTAAATGGACTTGGAAAACTTTGAAAATGACATATTTTTGGAAAGTTTTTAACACAAACCTTGACAAAATAATACAATTTTTAAAAAATATATATTTTAATGTTTTTTTCGAAAATATTTCAAGAATATCCCCAAAAAGCAATCATATAAGGGGGCACCAATGGCTCCTATTAGCCTATTTGCACCCTATACTTGAAATTAAGTAAAAGGTTTTTTGTTATTTTTCTATTGCATTTGGATTTTTTAAGCAATGTGAATTTTTTTGTTGAAATTTAGCAAATATTCATGCCAAATTATAGAATTTAAGGCATGTGGGTAAACATTATGAAGTGCATACTACACACACAATGCAAACTATAACACATTTAAAACAAAAAACACAAACAACATGTGAACCTACATTATCAAACAGAAACACTTGTGGGGGAATGGAACCCTTAAAACTAGCCAAATTTAACCAAAAGTGACTTTCAAAATGAACCCAAGTTGGAATAAATTTACAACTTTAAAAATACATGCAAAAATAAACCATTAAGATTGGATTTTGGAGAGTGGACAAAACATGCTAGCATCATGGAAAGAAAGGTATTTGACTTGTAAAAAACCATTGAATTTAGCAAAAACAGAAACATAAGCCAACATGTTTCTACCTTCAACAATCACACCAAGAAATTACACCCTAATTATCAAAGCAATATCGGTGATGTGTGCCTCTCCACTATCTAATGCATTCTACATATGGGAAAATATGTGAAATATAGAACCATTGTGCAAACATGGACACAAATGATAAATGGGTATTGAAACTATTGTGGAATTTCGACTTCATAAAAGCCAAAATGGAAAAGTACCTTTCATCCTCCATAATGCTTACTAATTGCACCATGGCCAATTCAACTAGTTTCATGTACTAGTTTCATGAAGTTGGAGATTAGTATCCAAAATGTTGTCACAAAGTGCCACATTCTAGTTAGAGGATTATTGTGAAGAGGGTGCACCATTATGTCATTGCATATGACTTCATTGTGAGTTTGAACATGCCATGTTGACAATCAAGGTCATTAACATTTAGTAGTTCAAAGACTTTAATCTCTTGCCCATGCACCCATTAAGTTTCGCCATAGTAGAAAACTACTTTGATAACTTCAATTGATATGTTTGGCCAATAATGCTTCACAATTTGGATGCAAGGTCAAAGCACATTGAAAGGAGCCAAAAAGGGTGTTGAACGACATAATAAGCATTCAAAATCAAAGATCTATTTATATTTTTTTCATTTGAAACCACATAATAATGACATGTTATTTTTCTATTCATATGAATGCTAGGAAAGTCAAATTAAAAAATATTTTGAATTCATTTTAGGTTTTGATTTTAGTTAATAACTTTTGAAAATGAATAGTTCTTGTGTTAAAAAAGTCAATATTGTAAAAGACTTTCAAAATGACTCATATAATAAAGCCATTTTGATGGTAAAAAAATGAAATGAAAAAAACCTATTAAGCATAGTCAAAAAATAATCTCAATTTTTAAAATGTGTACTTTAAAACTTGATGGTAAGAAAATTAGACAATAAGAACCTATTAGTCACATTAAAAAAGAGCTCAATTCTTTAAGTGTGTAATTTAAAAGCTTAAAATTTTTAATCGGTTTCATAATTTCAAAATTTTCAAAAGTTTTTTACCACATATAAATTGGGTATAATGTACATGATGTATTAAGAATATTTATAGCTTATAATATAAGAAAATGAACCCTAAAATGATGAAGATATTTGGTATGATTTGAAATTATTAATCTTTTAAAATATTGAACACATAATTTACAAAAACTCTACACACTTTTAAGAATAATATTGATTTAATAATGATTTAAAAATAAAATCATGTATTGGGGCAATTATAAACATTTATAATAAGTTGCGACAAATTTCATTCAAGAATTCATTTATATGAAAAAAACGTTCTTGAGGCAAAAAAAGTTGAAGTTCATATATAAAATAATGTGGTCGATTCCTTTGAATGCATTTTGACCTTACAATAAACATTAGGCACACACAATTTCAAGAGCATTCATGACACCATGGGCTAGAAACTTACTTTCTAGTTTTCAAATCAAAAAATTTCTAACCCTTGCCAAACCAAAGTCAAATAATGGACCTACATGAACATGAAAAAATAAAATCAAATAATTAAAAAGAAAATTGAAAATGAAAGGCATAGGCGATGAAGTCTTAGGGTCTTACCTTTGCATTGCTTTTTCATTGATGCTTCAATAAGAATAAATACATCCTTTTTCACAAATGTTGGTGACCCATAGTCCAAATTTTGATACAATACCCAAATTATATGATAACCATTTACTTTGAAAACCAAATACTCAACTCTATAGTTCAAGCTAGGTATCCATCACATATAAATGTTATATTGTTTGAATTCCAACAATGATTAAAAGGCTTAGAAGTTTTTTGCAATGAACTTGGATGTTTGATCATAATACATGTTTATCATGTCATTTTGAGAGGCTTAATAGAAAAATGCAATCTTACACAAAAACATCTCTTATTTGTACAAACTTAATGAGACCATGCATAGATCTTAACAATTGAAGATGTAAACAAGTCCAAAATAAAATTGGAGGTATTATGAGAGTTATGTATTTTGTCATCATTTTTGCAAGGTGGGGCTCAACATCAAGATCCATCTTGTCTTCACATTTCGGAGAATTTTGTTCCCTTTGTTTCCATGAACTCCATAATGAACTTTAAATGATTTTTGAATGAAATTATGCAAAATAGGAATGTAAGGTTTAGAATAGATTTTAAAGGAAAATAATTAAAGGCAATTCTAACAAGGTTTGTACTATTAGATTAGTGTGATGGGCCCTATAGAATGAAGATAATAGTTGTCATGGATTTGTTTTATAACACTAATTTTTGTGCTAGAAAATACATTAATACCATCTACCCCAAAGTAGATGGGGCTTATTGGTAATGTGGTCTCATGAAAAAAACCATCTATCATCAAAGCTTCCATAATCACCTTTGTCAAGTTATCATTCCTTGATTCCACAACTAGCCAACCCAAAAAAATGATAATTAAAATCCTTACATAGTTTTAAGTCACATAATAATGAATAGACAATCAAAATTGGTTGTCAATTGTAAAAACTCGATCACAACTAAGAGCAACATATGAAGCAACCCCCACTATTGCCTTAGTTGCCCTCATAACCCATTGATGCATGAATTCTATCATTGTCCAATTTAAGCTATCACTTTTATGATTCTTGTTGTTTTTTAACATTGCCAAGAATTCCAACAAAGGACAACCTTGCTATAGAAAATGTAGGATTGTGGAAAATTTCACAACCTTTGTTGTTTTTCTTCATGCCAACCCATTTGCAACTTGGGTGGCAACACTTTCACAATTGTAGGAAGTAAGCAATTTTTGGTTCTTGCCACATGCTTATAAACTTTGGAGTAATGCTCATTCCCTTTTTTCATACCAATTTCAATATTATTGTCACCTTTCTTACAAACTACATGCTTATAAAAAGAATCTAACTTAGGAACAATCATTTTTCCTTCTCTTCTAGTTAATTATAAATCCTACTATTGACAGTGTGCAAGTTGCCATCTAACCCAAAACACAACTCTACCCACAAAAGTTTTTCATCCCAAGAATCTTGACATTTTTGAATGGCGTCATATTTTCATTTTTTTATTCTTGGCTTTGGCTTGGACTGCATGGGTATCTTTGCTTGAAGGGTGGGGGAAGATTCTCTTGAGGACATAACAATATTTTCATGATCTAGATTTGAAGGAATAGAATTATTGGGAGAAAACAAAAGAAGGGAAGATGTAAATATACCATGAAATGATGAAGCTAGGTTGCAATTAAGTATGACAAGGAACCCACCCACAACAAGGTTCCTAATGGAATAAAAGTATTTGAACTTCAAATGTGGGAGTTATGGTGACATTGTGAAAGAAATATTAAACTCTAGAAATTGAACACAAAGTTAAAACCAAGGTTAAATTAAATATTTTTTTATTGACATCTTCAATGCAATTAAAAAACCATGCCTGATTATACAACAACTCCACAATGCACACCACACATATACACAACAAAATTAAAATACAAAAAAACTTGAACAAGGAGAGAGGTTTAAAATAGGTAAATGTGCATTTAAAATTCTCATTAAAATGCCATTTTTAATATATTTTAAGTCATTTTAGTTACCATTTTGAAGGTGATTTTGGGTGCTTCATGTTCATTAGATTCATTTCAAACTCATCCAAATGTTCCCATAACATATTAAAAATATTGTTATACAAGTTCATCCAAAATTTTCAACATCAACTTAAGCTTCATTATCACAATGAAAATTTAAGCCATCATAACCTCTTGGAGTGACTCCTCTTACCTTGTTTGGACCCCATTTTATACATTCATGTGTTAATGCCTTTGGCTTGTCACAAATCAATGGATCCTTCTGTTTCAATGGACAAATTGTTCATTGACTTGAATTACATTAACAATCCACTAAACAAGCATCATCATTTATTTCAATTTGTTACTTGAGGCTTTCCAATGTTATCAAAAACATATTCATCCTTTTGTAAATTCTTTAGTTCTTGACAATATTGAAATTGACGAGCCCCATTTTTTGTATTTTATTTAAAATTTTCTTTTGAGCTCCCTTAAAACGAGTCTTTTATCCTTTTTTTTTCTTAAAAAAAATTTCCCCCTATTTTGTAATGTACTTAAGGTGGTGATCATCCACAAGAGGAAATTAAAAAAATAATTTGGCTAGAAATTTAAAATAAATAAATCTTTGTATATTGTTTGTTATCTTATTGGAACATAATAAAAAAACATCGAGTGTTTTTTTTTTTTTTTTTAATTTGAAATTTTGCAACTAAGAAACCTGATTTTTTTTCAAAGACCATTTCCTTATTTATTTTTTCATTGTGGTGAAATTTCACCTAGACAAATCCTTGTCCCTTTCACATTAAATTTGATGGGAATTTTTTATTAGAAAAACCCATCACATAATGTCTTGTAACTTGAAACATTCATCCTTTCTAAGATTCATGCATTACTACCTAGCAATGCTTTAGATATCAAAACATTTTCATATTAGCTTTAAACTCCACCAACTTTTTATTGTATTCATTTTTAATATTTTCATACAAATGGTGCAAATAAGCCTCTTGTGACTCTCTTCAATATATTAACAATATGTCAAACCATGTCCAAGTTTTCTTCTTGGAACAAAAAATGGAACAAGGCCTCATCCATTGCTCATGGGTTTTAGCAATGTTGCAAGCCTTCTTAATTATCATAAAAGTATTTCAATGTTTTCACTTCATTCACACATAAAAATGGTAATGTTGCTATTTTTGTTATTTTTCCTTGGTTTGTTTTTGGTTTATTCTTTATTTGTTTATCTTGAATGTTTTGAAAATTTTATATTCTCATCACAATGACAATTATCCATATTTATCTAGAATGTTCATTTGAGTTGTATTATAAGCATATTCACACAAGTGTTAGTGAAAGAACGAAGACAAAGATATCCTCCCAAAAATTATAATGGTTAATTGATTCATTTATTAGGCTTAAAGTGTAGTCCTTCCATCACCTAGATATATTTGTGGGTTGGGTTCAACTCTTGGTTTGATATTAGTCATGAGTTGTGTACATGTTGGCGAGTAAGGGTTGAAAAAAAGGAGCTCAAGAAGATGTCCTTGGTATTTTAAGCCCTTGAACTAAAAAAGTTTGCAATTAGGCCATGAGACAAAAGATAATAATCTCTAACAATGAGACATTGAACCATTTGGGAAGTCCACAACAAATTTTAATCCCATCCATTTAGGGGTTGAAATTAACCCAAAGTTATAAAATAAAATGAATGTCAAAACTACTCAAGTGTGTGACTTATCATGTGCAAATAGTCTAGGCGTTTAACAAGGAGCATAGTTGAACACATGGGTGTGAAGGCTCCAAGGCAAATTAAGTCACATTTTATTTTTCTTGATGAAATTCAATGTTATTTGACAAGTTCATCATATGATCTAATGTGTTTGGCATATATGAAATTAATCTAATTGTCTATTTTTCCCAAGCCCAACACATGAGTTAGCATTCATATATTTATGAATCGGCTAAAACCTACTTATGTTTCCAAAATAGGTGTGTATGATACCTTCAAAGTTGCCAATGTGTTGTGATTCATAAGGTAATCATTTCATATTATAATGAAATTCATATTTGTGAGATCTCACCTTACATGATAACTAATTGTTACCATTTATATTGTTATGTTCACCAACATGTGAAGTGAACACTTTTTTGGGTGTTACAAGCCTTCAAAGAATTCAAAATTGTGTGAGCAAAAGGCTTGGTCTCTATGTGTAATGCATGGATGACACTGGCAAAAATAAGTGTGAAATCGTGGAATGAAAAAAATTGATAATGAAAAAGAGCATGAAGTCTATGATACAAATTCAAGTCTTATTTTCCTTGGGTATCATGGTCATTAGGAGATTAAAAAAAACCAAATTATTAGAGCCAATTCCACTCCTTCATGAAATGTGCATGGCATAGCATGGCGACAATGAGAGGAGTGTATATACATGATAAAAAAAATTTCCATGCAATTGTGAATCAAAGTGGTCTACCTAAATTAGCCTAAGGTTGTTAACCTAAGAGAAATTAACAACAAACAAAGAATGTGCTTTTAGTTGGGGGAGGAGCTAGAGATAAAAACTCCAATGGTCTTTCTCATGCTTGGTAAAAATCACAAGCACTTGTAGTAGCCATTTTGACATTGTCAACAACAACAACACATACATCCATGTGCAGGTCTTTGTTCTGTCAAAAAACTCTCTCCCATGGAAACACACAAATTATGACTCACCTGGCCCTACATTTCAAACTGGAGCACCATGTGCTGAACTGGATACATTGGTCCCCAAAAAAATGTGAGCCAGAGAAAGAAAGAAAGAGAGTAAATACACACAACTTTGCCTATCCTTCCATGTGCTTGTTCCTATAGTAATTGGATGGGACATTGGACTTTCTCTCTGCTACCTAGTGCATTTGAGAGTTTCATGAGATGCCCACATTTTAATTAGCCTAAGAAACATGATATCCATCATTAAAAATTTATAATTTTTCTAATAAATAAATAAATAAATATTTTTTAAAAAAAAAACACTGGCAAGGGAAGAAGAGAAGAAAAAAAGAAAGGAGCAAAAGCCCTAACAAAAGACCACACCTGAAAGTGTAGAACACACAATGGGGAGCCCTTTAAAGGAGAAAACATGAAACCTAAGACCTAAACACATCATAAAACATATGTACAATTTTATGTATTAAGAGCCAATCACGACCCATGTATAAGAGGCCATTGTGTTATTGTATGGAGAATGAATCCATTGAGTTCATACTCTATCTAGTACCTTTTCAATTAATTAAAATTTCAAAATTCATTTTGACAGTTAAAAAATAATAATTTACAAAAAATTGGGCAATAAAAAATAAAGGAACTTCTTTGGTAAATTCTCTAGACTTTGAAACATCTAACATAATGAGATATTTTTACAGTACTTTTTTTTCCTCCACAAATTTCGTCCCTCAAATAAAGCTCAACAAAAAAAAATTGTGAAAATCTTGAATTTTTAGGGCGTTTTCTATTGTAAATTCGAATAAATTTTCTATAAATTAAGAAGAATTGGCCTAATTTTGGATATCATGAACTTTTTTTCAAAAAAAAATTATTTAAAAAAAAAACCCTGAAAAGGGGGGGCAGCACCCAGAGAGAGAGAGAGAGAGAGAGAAAGAGAAAGAGAGAGAGAAACCAGAAACCCTAAAATCCAGGTCCTGAGTCCTGACGTTGCATGTGGCCACTAGCCAGCAGAACGGAGGGACTGGGCACAACAATCGAGGTCCCTAGAAAATAGACTCCTCAAATGTAGGAAGATCAAAACTGTCACAAGGTGTACGTTCCAGCTCTTCTCCCTACGTAGTTACAACCCACATGCCCACATCAACTTGGGCTTTGGATTTGGGGACCTGGGTCGTTGGAACGTGTTGGGCGGGTTAAGGACGATTCTGCCAAATAAAGATATCCTGGAATTTTTTTTAAAAAAATAATTTTTTTGGGACAATTATTGGCTACCTCATGCTAGGTATCGTTACATCGATTCTCCAAAAACCCTAACCTACCCTACCCTACCCTAACATTACCATAACCTACCCTAACCTACCTTGATAGGTAGGTACTTTATTTAAGGGTTTTTGGGCCAGATCTTGGCAAGTACATATACATACATACATACATACTCCAAGCATGTGGGCACTTGGGAAATGGGTTTCCTCTTACAAATATGGGATAAGATTTGGGGTCGGTTATAGTGCAAGATAAATAATAATAGAATAGAATAAAATAAAATATCATGATTTATTTAAACTTATTATTCATGTGCCCCCCCCCCCCCTTAGCTCTTCATTCCAAACCTCATTTTTAGGGTTTTGTTTTTGGAAGGGGTGGGGAGTGGGGGCCGGATGGATGCTTATTTTCATGGCATTCCCCCAATCATATATTTAATGTATGCCCACAAAATCAACAAATAGGTTAAAAACTTGAAAATTGAAAAGCCTAAAACTTCAAATCATGTAAGTGCAGGTTGTGTTTGGGTAATTATTAGTTAAAGGCAATAAACACTTTTTCGTCCCTAAGTGTAGTAGGGTAATGCATGAAGAGTAAGGCGTTCCGAAATAAAGAAGCACCCACAATGGGGCGGAGGGGAAGGGCACTTACTTTGGGAATACTCTCCTCCAAGGGTGTGTTTACCGTGTGTAAAGCACCCGCAGAATTTTGAAAATTTTAATTGTGTTTGCCCCATGATGATACTCGTAAAATATCACCCAAAATTTGGAAAGAGAAAAAATTAAAAATAATCAAAAGAGACGAGTCATCATTTTGAAATGCACAAAATGCTCACGGGGAAGCAACAACAGGAGTTTCATTTTTTTTTGAAATGCCCGGCCATTTATGGACGACAAATTTTTCATGTGGTGATGATAACGTGCCACCCCTCCGGATACACTGAAAAAATTCTGCTGGTGATTTACATGTTCGGGTGGGCCTAGTGCGTGTTTTTTTTT
>Ga0116227_10012259_pt1 | contig 14039 bp, 9 predicted proteins | sample S1TSphgellanicum_FD_89693 | JGI IMG/M metagenome (GOLD analysis project Ga0116227, IMG submission 89693) | Host-associated microbial communities from peat moss isolated from Minnesota, USA - S1T2_Fb - Sphagnum magellanicum MG | ecosystem: Host-associated > Plants > Peat moss > Unclassified... | reverse complement strand
TTGTGAGCATTGTGAATGTCTGCTTCCGTTTAGGTGCTGTGTTTGTTTTGGGTTTGGGGGTGGGGGGGGGGGTGGAGAAGTGTTTTTTTTTTTTTTTCATTTTCCCTTGTTCTCAATGAGTTCTCATCACTTTCTCAAATTTGTTCCCCATGTTCGTGATATGTTCATCAACATGTTCCAAATATCACCTTTTTTTTATTTAATCCCATAAAGGCTTTGGCAAATGTTGTCTTCCTCTCACCCATATAGATGGGCCAAAGGGGGAGAAGCACTACCCATCTTTTACTTTGGGGATTGTTGCATGTGTACACTCTTAAAGTGTTTTTTTTTTCATTTCTCTCTCACTCCAAAGTGGAATGAAAATTTCATTTTCGAGGATTATTTGAAAAGTTTATTCCAAAAAAAATGAAACTTCATAGAGTCCCCAAAGTAAAGGTTATGCCTACATGTACAGAATTTCTCCCCTTTGGCCCAAGTACGTAGGTGAAAGGAGGACAACACTTGCCAAAGCATATGGGATAGAAGTGAGGTGCTATTGGGAACTCTTTGGGGGGAACATGTCAGGAACTTGAGAACTCTTTGCTTTCTTAGGATATTTCTTTCTTAGCCCTCATTGGTTGAACAAGATCACTTTTTCTCATTCTATCCTGAAATGGGCAAGGATAAACCCTAAACCCTAAAAGAGAACTGCATCGGTTGCAAGATCCGATGTTCTTGTTGTTGTTCTGCTTCTGCTCTAAAATCCTCCTTGTCCTCCTCCCTTTACTTTCTTTTCCTCAAGATGCTCCAAGTGTTTCCAGCAGCAAATGGCACTGAAATAGGCCAGCGAGGATCATACTCTCCACTTGGGCTCAGCCATGCTGCTGCTCTTCTTGTGATGAATTCTCAGATGACAAGAGTACTAATCTCGTAATACCCAAGTATTCTTCAGAGGTTTCAAAAGCCTTCCTTCATTCTTTTTGGTTTTAGGAATGTCTCAAGGGATCATCACCCCCATGATTCTCTCTTCTTCTTCTTCTAAGCTGCTAGTTCTTAGAAGAAGAAGATTGTGTGCAAAAAATGCACATGGGTGGTGTGGTGGAGAAAGATCTCCAACGAACTTGGGCAAAAAATCACAATTGGTGGGCTATAATACAGGGAAGAGCTTGTTGTGTACGGAAACCCACGTCCCAGTTTATGTGCAGGGAAGCCGCTGTAAGGAATCCCGTGTTCATGTCGACTACATGGGGAGAAGGTTTTCGAGGATGATGATGGGTGAGGAGGAAGGAAACCCTGTTGTGGGTTATGCACAGGGAAGAAGACGAAGTTGTTGTTCTTCTTCAAGGCGAAGAATTTGGGATAGAAACAGAAACAGGTGTTGGAGTGGGAGGTCTACAATGACACTCATAGGACCAGAATGTGGGCACTTGTTATTCTGCACATTGAGTGCATGTGCAGCATTAGCTCAGGTAAAAGAAAAGAAAAATTCTTCTCCCTTTAGGGTTTAGGGCTTTTAGGGTTTCAATCAGCGATTATATGGAATCCTGAGTACAAAACAGGACTGATCTATGTTGTTGGTCAAGGTGATGGGCGAGCAAGCAGTGCATGTTAGTTTGAAGAACACGAACAGCTCTGTTGCTATCTGGAGCTCATCAAATGCATCATAAGAGACAGAGAGAGAATTTGGTACTGGAAAAATGCAACAAGTTTGAAGAGAGATAGCAAACAAAAGAATGTGACTTCCAAGTTTTTGATTCATTGCTGATGGTGGCAGGTGTTAGAGACCAGAACTGAATTTGGAGCCCGAGTGTCAGCTCCACTACTTGCCATGGGTACTGGGTTACTTCTCTCTGGATGCCGAATTGTTCCACCCACTGCACCTGTATATGACTTGGTATGCCTCTTCAAATGTCCCCTCCTTCCCAAATCGAAAGTCCCCTCCCCTGTGAAGAAAGATCAGCTTTATGTTTTGGGTCACATACTAGATCATGCCTGCCTGTATGTAGAAATAGTAGATCATGAACTCTTGGATGATTTGCCTTAATTCAATGGTCAGAGTACACAACCCAACTCTTTGACCTCACTAAACTTCCCAGATGTTTTGTACCCACTTCCAATTTATTTGGTAGTCCCTTCCAGCAGTCAATTTTTCCTCTAATAGATTTCTTGAAAGAAGCCACCAAGTTTTCTCTTCATCAAATTAAATTTGCAGAAACACAAGCTTGTCATTCGGTGGGTATACTTTCTGAGATCATTTGAGCAACAGATATCTTGTGATGACATCAGAACCCACAAAGGGAGATGGTGACCTAGCTACTGTGGAAAAAGGGTAGAAAAATGTGTTTTTCCAAGTAGGTTCAGATTGGGTGAAAGATGACTGACAAGGGAGAGTACAGGCAGGTTTTTGCTCTGGGGATGCCAATGGCAGTGTCCCTCTGTCTTCTTGAGACTGATGTCATGCAAGCATTCACAGATGCAGGTCCTCCCTATACGTTTCCCTTTTGTATGATGAAGTACCCATCTTGTGCAGTTCTATGTTTGTCTTACACTCTGTCACCTTCCATGAAGATCAATTTTCATTGCATTTAAGGTCTGGGTCCAACTCCACTCATCTGTCCAGATGTTGGGAACATCACTGTACAAATGTCAAGAGGATTTGAACATATGCAACATCAAGAATCTTGGGGCTGGTACATGAGCTTTGGAAGAGAATATATATGTGTTATGTGCAGGTTCAACATTGAAAGCCTTTTGGTTTGGAGCCATTGGAACTGTTATGGGAGCAGTTGTAGCTTTTGGTGCAGTTGGGCATTTCTTAGGCCCAAATGGCTGGAAGGTAATCTAACTCTAGCTCCCTGATGTGATCATTTAGTCCTTGCAGCAAATGATTTCAACGTTCGATGATGATCCGCACTCATTAGAGTTTCTTGCTTGAGTGTCCTGGCAACTTGAAATTGTGATTTGTTGCCTGGGCACACAGTTGGAAATCCTCTTTTTTCAACATCATCGGGATTGTTGGCTCCAGATTGTTCTTGGTTTCTGGTTTTGACCCAAACTGTTGTTACAGGTTATGTGGGCTCCGTCAGTGTGTGTGTGTGTGTGTGTGTGTCTGTAATCACATTTGTACTTTGGGGTTCAGATTGCATCATCGCTGTGTGCAAGCTATGTTGGGGGTTCTGTCAACTATGCTGCCACTGCACAGGTGCTCCTCATTTCAAAATCTGTTTGTTAACTATGTATCCTGGTTATCACAATTTCAATTTGCTATATATTTTGACAGAAGTTGCTTGAGAGGGGATGGATGCATTGGCCCAATGTATGGGCAGAGAGTTTCCGAAAAGCTATGTCCAGAACCCCTAGGATTGATAGATCCTATTTGTCATTTTTTCTAGGCACTTGGTTTGAACTCGCCAAGCATGCTTGCAGCTGGCATGGCAGCTGATAATCTGGCCATGGCTGTCTACTTTGGGGTCATCATGTCAATCCATGTTGATCGAACAGGATTCACCTCTACCTTCCCTGGAGGCGGAGGTAATCCATCATCCTACTACTTTCCTTCCACTATTTCTTTGTGGGAAAAACCTCTGTCACTTTGCTCTCTGCTGCATTCGTTCATGAGAACATCACTCTCTGGACCACATTGTGGGGTTGACTCTAGTTCTTGTGTTGAAGATGACAAGGCAACTGAAATGGAGGTGATTCCAACAGTGGAAACCTTGTCAGTGTCAATGGCAGCTGCAGCTGCAGCATGCATGATTGGCAATGGGCTGGCTGCTGTCCTTCCCTCTCCCTTTGCAGGTTAGTCTAAGGAAGATATGCTCTCAAACATTCAACTGCCTTAAACTTTGAACCCTACAAATGGACTGCCTAAATGGAGTTGTTGTGCCTTGAGAAAAGGTCTTGGTTTTGTATAAAATTTCAGTGTCTGGTGCTGAGTTAATAATGAATTTTGTGTGGATTGTAAAATTCAGGCTCGGGCTTGGCAATGATGGCAGTGGTGGCATCTCTAATCTCTACAGCGGTAGCATTTGTCTCTGGCAGCAAACAGAATGGATCCACTATTCCCATGTTTGCAGGTTCCCAGTCTCTTGGGGGAGTTTTTATGCTTCTTTTTTTCTCTGTAGTAAGTACTACAGATACATAACTGTTTGTGTGAACTCTTGAAATTTAGGCTACATTTAGGATGCATTGATTGGTATTTGTGCAACCCACATGAGGAAGAAGAAGTGTTATTCTCCCCTGAAATTGCTCTAATTGTTTTTACACAACCATGGCTCTCTTCTTTTATGGGATGTAGGTGGGTGCTTCAACCTCTGTTCAGGAAGCAGTGGCAGGGGGTTGGCCTCTCTTTATCTTCATCCTCATTCTTTTTGTGGTATGGACTCAGTTTACTTTTGGATAAGATGAGATTCAAAATTGTGTGCCTTTCTTTTTCCTGCTGTTTTTCATTTGTGGGTATGTGGGGAAAAACACTAAACCTTTGTGTGTACGTGTGCGTCTGTCTTTTTCTTCCTCAGATTCATCTCTTGGTTACATTGTCACTTGGCATTTGGTTTAAGCTTCCCCTGCACATGGTATGTATATTTGCCATGTCCACCACAAGTTGCAACAAATTTCTCCCAGCTAAAATTGTCTAGCTCTGCAAAACACAAAAGGAGATGAAAGGTGGTTATCATGGACAACAGTAATCTGATTACCAAGTGTGTAAAATTGTCCTAGAAGGGTGTCTTGAGTTTTCATACCACCCAAGAACAAAATGTTTTTGCATGCAACAACTGTCCAATAAGCAGCAGCAGTAAAGTCATCAAGCATCAATGGGTTTCAAGACACTGATTGATTTGATTTTTTCAGTTATTGGTGGCATCAAATGCCAATATTGGAGGCCCAGCAACAGCAGCAGCCATGGCAAGTGCAAGACGGTGGCCTGAAATGGTACTGTATTCTATCATTCCCTTGCTACATACACTACTGCCAATTCTGTCCTTTCCCACTTAGCTATGGTCATTTACACCAGGGAATGCATCACTTGGGCATATATTTTGTCTTGAGTTTGTCCCTAGGGCTTGGCCTTTTGGCCTGACCCTAATGACTCATCAGGAGCCAGAATGTGCCCTAGGGAGCATGGTCATTGGTTGTATAGGTCATTGGTCACAGCCTCTAAAGCCGAGGGAAACCTGATTTGTTTCATAGGTGTGTGATAGTCTTTGTAATTTGCCAAATGGGTATATGGAATTGGAGTGCATTAGACTTTGAAGTGGTGCTGCCTCTGACAACAATTGTTGCTCTTTGTTATAGGTGCAACCTGCGTTATTGGTGGGTACATTAGGATACACAATTGGCACAGCTGTTGGGTGCACTGTTGGTTTGCAATTCTTATTACCTATGGTAAGGAAGTCTCTGCTGCTTGTTTTTTGAGGGAGCTTTTTTGGGGTGACCGACAGTCTCTCCCTCAGAAGGACACGAAAGCAGGGCCAGTAAGAAATCTGTCGTGAGTACCTAGTAGCATAATTGGAAGTTCATTGGAGGGTACGTTTTTACCTGCAATTCTCCCTCTTGATGTCATTTGTTTTAGGTCTCAGTACTTCATGAAGATATGAATAAATTTGTGTATGTTTTTAAGGTCTTAGGGTTGGTGGTTTCGTAAGATCTGTTATTGGCCTTGGTATTGGAAGGCAGCAATACTTTGAGGTTGATACTCCACTTCATCTGGTGTGAGTTTGGTGTGCCCTATTTCTCTCCCGTTGGTACAAGTCCAATATGAGTTTTGGAATTTCATTGCGAAATATAAAGGCCATCAATGATGGACACAAGTTTGTGAAAGGAGTGAACGAATGAACATGTCCAAAGGATAAAGCACAAGCAATTGTGGTACCCAAACTCTCTCTTCCTGATGTCTCCATCCCATTTCCCATATGAATTCTTAGGACGTAGAAAGGGACCATCTCTCTTGCTTCATGAGGTGGACATTCACATCCATACATCCTCCTCCATGATACGATGCCAAAAGCCGATGTGACTCTATTGTTGACACCATTTGTTAAGAAGGGGAAAACTTTTATATTTTGGAAAATCTTGCTCCTTCTTTGGTAGTGAATGGACTATTGATACGCCTTGTGTCATTTTTTTTCCATTTTTTTTCTTGTGATGCTCATCGGGTATCATGGGAAAATTTATGAAAATAACAAGATTTGTGATGTGAGCAGGGTGTTCCCATTTAATAAATGCCCCTCGGCTCTACCTTGGGGGGTGCTTATTTTGGGAACACCTAGCTCCTTGGGCATTACCCTAAACATAAAATATAGTATTTTGGATTAAAAAAAGAAAAATTGAAAAAATTGCACCATTTTCTCCATGAAAAATCCATCATGTAAGTTCAAATCTTTTTTTAAAAATCAAAATTTAGCAAAATTGTTTTTTTGTCAAAATCTCACTTAGCGTTGCTTAAATTGTTGTCTTAATGAGTAGGTGGCAATGACGTGTAAAGGCTCTCCCTATATTTGACTTCATTAAATGAAGCTAGAAAAGCAAATGGTTTCATGGCAACACGCCCTAAAACAACAACACCTTGTTTGCTATGTTTTACTTGTGTCCTATGTTTCCTAATGTCAAAACAACTCATGAAAATAAATGGAACATGTCCTAGAAATGAGAATTTAAACTTTGGACTCATTCACAAACATAACCAAACTTTTTTTGACACATCCAAAAATTTAAATTATTTCTTATTGTTTGTCAATGACAAATATCAATAGTATTAGATTGATAGATTATCATAAGATTTTGTCTTGCTAGATGTAGGTGAACTATGTTCTTTTGTACCTTTGTAAATTTTTAAGTTATTTAATTTTAGGGTATTAAAAAAACATGAATTAAGACAATTTGCATCATGCTTTCATCATTATTAAAAGTAAGCTTTAATTTTTTTAAATTCATATTCTTGTTATTGAAAATTTTCAATGTTTTATTTACTTCCATTTGATTAATCATGCATGCTTGTATGATTTGTTAAAGTATGCAATATATGCAAAGATGTCAATAATATGAGTTTACATCATTTGTGGTTTGATTTTCTCAATGTGTTAAAAACATGATAAATCTCAAATAATTGTGTGCCAATTGTTATATATTTGAATGAAATCCAAATGCATTCCTCTCCATTTTGACATGTCCCAAAATCGAAGTTTTTAAAACATGCCTAATGTTTTCCAAACACCTTTGTGTACAATTTTTACACATCCCAAAACCAAAGTTTGACAAAGAGGCATGTCTCAGGGACTTGAATTTTGTTGAGGCACAAGTCCAAAAGCCGAAGTATTTACTTGTGTAAAAACAACCCTACTATGGGACCACTAATGTCAAGGTTGAAGATCATGTTGTTCTCTTGACAACATTAGGTACATGACATAATCTTTGGTTAACGATTAGACATTCATATCGGTCATTGAAGTGTGTTTTTTGCAATATAATTTTTTCTAAAATCTTGAATCTACCATCCCAAACCTTAATGGTATGAATGGTCTTGCCATTTGCCCATTAGGTTGGGTGTATTGCCTAGCTTGCCCTACGTGTATTACTTAGTGCCTTAATTAACATAATGGGTAGGGGACTTTGATCGTTCCATAGTACATTGAGGCACACAAAAATAAGGGGGACACTAAACACATTTTGGAGCTTGTCTTTTTGCACCCTGCATGATTCTTTGTATATGGTGTTGCATGATTTTGCTTGATTACCAATCTTATTTCATTTAAATAATAATAATAATAATTTTTTTTTAGCATTTTATGTTATCCCACACTAATTGTGAACCCAACATCTTTCAAGAGTGACAATACCTACCTTCACCATAGTTCTTTTTCTTTGAATATTAACAATGTTGTTTTTTGTTTAGAGCAAATGCATGGCCAAACTAATCAAACCTTGTGTCGAAGCAACAACAAAATGGATATTCAAATAGTTCCCTTCAAGTTTTGATGAATGTAGGTGGTGACAAGATTAATGGAGGTGTAGCTGAGGTGGCTCTATTTTTGAAACCCATGGCTTGAAAATCAACTTTGTTAAGGTTCACTTTAGATGGGGGTTCTAGGGTCCAAACTCCTGGGAACCAATTTGAACTCATTTGATGCAAATTGGACTCATGAGTTGGACCTTGCCTTGGACCCTAACTTTCATCTCGGGACTTCAAATCGTGAGCTCTCCTTTTTAGCTATATATATTTCTGAACCAATAGATTTTCTCTCCAAAATGGTGCCATGTAGGTTTAGCCTTGATTTGCCACCTTTTGGTCTTGGGACCCTCATCTAAAGGCCATGGGTCCAATTCATGGCTCTCATCCAATAAGATTGCTTTATTCATTGGACACTTGACTTTGGACCCTCATCTAAAGTGACCCTAAGTTGCCTAGTCATGACCATATTTGACACTATGGATATTTGAGAACCACAAAACAAAGAAACTATAGGGAACAACTTAGAGATTCTTAACAAGCTAGGCCTATTGATATGCATTTAAATCACAAAAGGAATTTGGGTCTTTACAACATAGACACTTATTTAATTGCATTAAAAATGGTTTAGCACCCAGTACAATACACCGCCCATCTCATTCCATACCCTATTTATTATTCTTTCCTCACTTTCTTGATATAATTTAAGGGTGCATCCCCAAGAGCTCAAGCCACAACAAGTCCATTTTGGGTTTAGTCTCATTAATGAACAACCAAAGCAAGTTTTCACTTTAGCCCTAAGATTGTCAAAGTACTTCAATTCACATGGCCACTCATGTCTCCTCATATTAAGTGCCAAATTTGAACTTGGTTTTGCACTATTCAAATCCATCTATGAAGCAAGGTAGTTTGTTTTGCTTATCATTTTGAGATCTCCCAAACCATGGTGCTTCATGCCATGCTCTTGGTATCTTTCGAAAGCTCTCGATGAGTAAGGGTGCACCAACTTGACTCAATTTGACATTGTTTGAAACTATAATGTGGAAGCTATTGATCGTTGAATCATTTTCTCAATAAAAAAATAAAATAAAAACTGAAAACTGTAATGGAATTTGGCGATGTTCTTGGTGTTGTTGGAAAGCCCTTAGCAAGTTAGATTTAATGGAGTTTATTTCACAATTTTCAGAGCTAAGGTGTGGAAGATATTGATTTTTTGAGTGAATTTTGTTGTTATAAATTCAAAAAAATTGGGTTGGAAGGAAAGTGAGTTGAGCCCTCAATATGTTCACACTTGAGCCAACAACACAGGCTACACTACTGGGAAATTAAATAGCAACCTAGATCTACTCGCACAGAAATGATTCAAGTACCTCGTTCATGGGTTAAAGAAATGACTCAAAAATAAACTAAAGAAAGAGCCCAAAAATCACTACCTATTTAGAAGCATTCCACCTTAAAAAATCACTTCACATGTTGACTCTTGAGTACCTTAGGAATGGCACTTGCTTGGAAGGGTTTAGGGTTTCTAAACCCTAAACCAGTTATTAATTATGAAGGGAATAATGATACAATGCATGGGAAAAAAAACAAGTGAAATTGATTCAATCATGGTTTAAGGTCAAAATATCCATCATTTTCTGACTCAAATGTTTATTTTCTTTTCAAAATTATTGTTTGACATTTCTAACCAAGTTATTCCATTTCTAGCTCTGAACATTTTTTTTGTGGGCAATGAAAAAGGCTCCAACACTTGGAAATCAAAAATTTATGGTAATGGCTTCCAATCCTCTACCCATAAAAAAAGATGAACCTTCTAGAGAAGTGTTTTTCCAACATGAATGGGTTGCCACTAGGCCTTTTTTAAAATTCCAATTTAGTGGTTTTTAAATTTTGGCAAAATTTTCCAAAATCTTAGTAATTTTTTTCCAAATTTCTAATTTTAAAAATTCCAAAATTATCCCCAAATGTTTTTGAATCCACAATGTAAAAATTCACCAAAAGAAGAAAACAAACAAAAGAAGCCGGTTCCCACAATTACAATCATAGTAGAATTCATAGGCCATTTAGTATTTCCCCCAACTCTTGAGTGACTAATGTCTCTTATGTCATTGTGTAGTTTTGTGCCAACAAGCAATGAAGAAGGTTCAAAGTTCAAATTATAAGGGCTTCTCTTGCAAGCACTTCCTTTCAATTTTTGCTTATTATTATGCAAGAACAAATCATGAAAGCAATGATGGGTATTAATTTTTTTATTGGATTTATTTGAAATTTATAGCGGCAAGCCATACATGACATCATGACATTATCTTGTGTGCCCTAAAAATGAATCTTCCAAACCTAACTACCTTACTCCCTTCCCCTTACTGACTTACATGGATATGAAAATGAATATTAACTTTACCTTTTAACAATACTTTTGCAACTATTTTTCAAATACAATTTCAAAACCTCCACCTCTTTTATCATTATCTTTACTTCTTTCTCACATACACTTTGAAAACTTCCCATTCAAAGTGAAGCTAAATGAGCATGAAATTAAATTCTAAATTTAATTTAATTATTAGAATAAAGTTTATAATTTTTTCAAATGATTATTAAATTAATAAACCTCCACCTTCTTTACCATTATATTTACCTCTTTCTCAAAAATGAGTAGAAAACTTCTTTTTCAAAGTGAAGTTAAATATAACCTTTCACAAATCATAATTTTTTTGTGAAACAATCATATTTTTTAAAGAATAGAATGATCATATAATAAAATTTAACGATAAATTTAACTTTACATTATTTACCTTTAAATAATTTTGAATATTTTTCTTTAAAAAGATCAAAAATTAATTCACATTTCTCATTTATTTTTACACTAAAAATGATAATGTTGTCACCTACATATAACTATTTCTCCCTAAACACTATAATCACACTACAATTTAATTATAGAGTAGTGTGTTTTCAAATTGACATTATGTAAACTTGGATTAATCCAAAAAAAATCCTCAGCCATGAGGTTCTAATCTTTTGATGGGCAACATTTATGCCATCAATATAATATGATGAGTTTGAAATCATCTCATCATGTGTTTTGATGGTTGTGATTTTATTTGATACAAATTGATGTGTAACCCGCCAAAGACAGGTGCAAAGTTTAACCTTGGTTTGCATAGGTACTTCTCAATTTTCAATACTCCTAAATGGGTCACCTTGAACCAAAAATTTGCACCTTGGAAGCCATTAGGTCTTGATTGATGTTTGTGGTTGTGTACATGAGGGCTTTTTACAAAATGGTCTAATATAACATTAACATTGAAAAATTTTCATTGATCTAATTATAGACATTTGGTAAAGACAAATCTTAGTTTGTCGATTGACATGCAAAATATTGTGATTATTTCTCATTCTAAGTGCATCTTTGAGCCAGAGTGACCCAGCACCCACAAGTGCACCATCCACTGGATGCCTATTGTGACTCGGTTGTCAATGAACCCCAACTAAGTTAATAGAGTTATCCATAAAGTCATGCGATTAGGGGTTGAGAACGGCCAGTTTCCGCATAATAGGGCATCAGATGCTTAACTGAGAATGAAAATTTTACAAAATGAAATAACTGAGACTCAAACTAGTTTGTCCACCAATTTTGGTGGTAAACTGTTTCATCCTGTCTTTCCTTTTTCCTGAGCACCTCCACAGCTGCTACATACATTTTCACTGCTCCTGCTTGTACAACTACTATAATTACTCTCGAACCTAGTGCATTGAATGCTGAGTTTCAGCATTTCATACTGAAGACTTAATAAAATTTCCTTCCTACACCACTGAAAGAGGGGGATAGGGGTGAAAGAGAGGGTGAAGACAGGGTGGGTTTATGGATAAGTCGAATATTTGGTTTCACCTTGGTAACTCATTTCTAGGTAAAGAAGCAGGTCCTATATATAGGTAGATAGCTAAGAAAATAGGCAACTGCTAAGTAAGTAATTGGTTTATAGCTTATAAACACAAGGACATTTTTTACTACCTACTAACAACTTGCAAGCAGGTTGTCTTGTGGGGTTGTTGGTAAGGGCAACTTTAGACAAGGATTTAGGGACCAATGAATTCAAGCAATCTTATTGGTCGAAAGCTTTAAATTGGTCCCAAGGCCTTTAAAGGAGGGTCCAAGACCGAAAAATGGCACATTGAGGCTAAATCTACATGGCACCTGTTCTGGAGGGAAATCAAATGGTTCGGACCAAAAGACAATGCTAAAAGCTAAGCTCCTGATTTGGAGAACCAAGAAGCATGCTAGGGACCAAGGTACAGTCCAACTCAAGGATTCAATTCGCTTCAAATCAGTCCAAATTGGTTCCTAGGAAATTGGACCCTGGACCGTCGTCTAAAGTGGGCCTAGGTAGGCAGTTGAAGAAACCAACTGAGCTAACTACCATGGTTAGCTAATGAACTGGAACTCAACAGAAAACTTGTCATGGGGTCATGGCGTATGGGTGATTGTTTGTTGGCCTTGCTGACCAAGGTAACTACATTGTGTTTAGATTCATTATAGATTATAGTAGCTTACGGGATTTTGGACCCTAGGTAAGAATAGGTCTCTTTTTATACAAGGATTTTTTTAAGATGATATTTTGGCTTGTGTTGAAACTTAAGATTAGTTATAGAGTTATGATATCTTGAAGGACTTTGGTTGCTTTTACATGATTTTTTTTTTGAAGATTATATTTTTGCATGGTGAAATATTTGAATTTCCATAATTCTTCTTTTGCCTTAAGATACTTCTTAATGTAAATGGCAAGGTCATAGTGTGTGACACACCCATTGTTCACTTTGGCCAATTGTGTTGTCTCTACTCCCATAAGACCAACTCCATGGGTGCTTAGTACGTGACCCTCCAAATTAAAATTGGATGAAGAAAAGCCAAAACATATATTTTAAAACTTTTTGCCAAGCCTATAAGGAGGAAGGTGATGCCTCCTTCAATGTTTGAACCGTAATGAATTTTGCAAATTCTTCTTAGTTCATGGCTTGTTTGTGCATAGTTTATATTTCAAACACATTAATCATTTTTCTTTTTTTTTTGTTAGTGCAATTTGATTGATCAAAAGCTCAATTTGTGAATCTCATTTTGATTGCATCCCCAAACTTTCACACCTTCTTTTTCACACTAAAGGGTAAAGAATGTGTTTAAGATATGAGCAGGTTTTTTTAGCATTGATGCCATTTGACAAACCTAAAATGCACAAATATTTTACCTTCAAATGTTAAACTTTGAGTTCATATGAGACCCAATGTGTTCATTTTTACTGTTGCCATTCATTATTTGATGAGTTTGTGAATGAATTTAAATTCTCATTTAAATAAAAAAATAACAAGCCTACATGAATTTTGGTTCATCACACCAAACAAGTTTTCAACCAGTTTGAACATCCCCACGAAACTAAAGCATTTTAATATCTAATTGATGTCATTTGGAATTCTTAGGAAAATTTCATGTTTAGCGAAAGGAATTTAATTTTTTTGTTTAATGTAAAGTGACAAAATTATGGACCATTTGATTCATTCAAGAAAAACTTGATAAATAATTCATTTACCAAATGAGCATCTCATTGTGTAATGACCATTGTTGTGCGGTTATTAGAAATAAAAATAAAGCCCAAGAGGTTATCAAGTTAGTATAATCATGATTCTCAAATAATCGAAAACCCAATTTGGATTTATAACCATAGTTCTTAAGTTTTTGAAAAAAATTCAAATAGCCTGCCAAAAAATTCTCAATTCTTTAATTGTCTTTTAATGAAAATTGTGTCATGACGTGTAGTGTCATGACATACAATGTCGTAAAGGTGTGAATCCGTAGGAAACTCTACTAAACAAACAGCCTAAAACCAATTAAAGGTAGAAACTAATTAACTAAAAAAAGATGCATGCACACACATATATACACAAAGCACAAGGGAGGCTGAGATGAAATTCTCATGTATATTGAAATAAATTGCAAAGAAGCAGTGAAGGTGTATGTAGATGGTGGTCGTGCAGTAACCACCGTGAGCATCTAGAAAATCCAAGTGAACTATGGAGGCAACTCTCATACAAAGGAATTCTAGAAAAACTAAAGGATAAGGGAAGG
>Ga0116227_10012258_pt1 | contig 14040 bp, 11 predicted proteins | sample S1TSphgellanicum_FD_89693 | JGI IMG/M metagenome (GOLD analysis project Ga0116227, IMG submission 89693) | Host-associated microbial communities from peat moss isolated from Minnesota, USA - S1T2_Fb - Sphagnum magellanicum MG | ecosystem: Host-associated > Plants > Peat moss > Unclassified... | reverse complement strand
GCCTACGGCGAAGACGACGCGACGAACCCCCTTAACGTCTATGGTGCGTCCAAGCGAGCGGGCGAGCTGTTGTGCGCGAGTGACGACACGATCGTGCGCTCCTCGTGGGTCATGGGGGTGCGCGGTACGAGCGTCGTGCACGTCATCGCGCGACGCGCGGCGAACGGCGAGAACGTTCGTTTCGTGGACGACCAGGTCGGCACGGTGACGCTCGCGAGTGACATGGCGCGCGCGCTGGTGACGCTGGTGCGCGAGCGGCCCGGGGGTATCTGGCACGTCGCGAATAGTGGCACGACGAGTTGGTTCGAGGTCGCGCGCTACGTCGGGTCCCTGCTCGGTCGCGACGACGACTTCGCCACGCCCATTCGCACCGTGGAGCTCGTGCCCGCACCAGCCGCCCAACGGCCCGCACGCAGCGACCTCGCGACGACGAAGTGGTCGGGCACGTGGTCGACGCTGCCCGACTGGCGCGAGGGCGTCGAACGACTCGTGCGTGCGCGATCGCGTAGGGACGTGGAGCCCACGTGAGCGAGGTCGCCACCACGGTGAGCGCGGTGATCGTCGACTATCACGCCGGCGAGGCGTTGGCCACGTGCATTGACTCACTGCGCGCGAATGGGGTTCGCGACGTCGTGGTCGTGGAGAACGGCGACGAGGGGTCGACGCCACCCGCGCTCGAGGGTCGCGACGTCACGCTCGTCACGCCACGACTCAACCTCGGTTACGGGCGCGGGGTCAATCGAGGTGTGGCCGCGACCAAGGGACTCGCGTACGTGTTGGTCTCGAACCCGGACGTGGTGGTACACGACGACGCCGTCGCGGGCATGGTGGCGCTGCTCGACGCCAACGCCGCGGTGGGGATCGTCGGCCCACAGATACTTCGCGCTGACGGCTCGGTCTATCCCTCCCAACGCGTCTTCCCGAACTTTTGGCTCGCTGGGCTGCACGCGTTGTTGTCGCCGCTCTGGCCGTCCAATCCCGCGACCCGTCGCTACCGCATGCCGCGTCGCGACGGCACGGTGGACTGGGTCTCGGGAGCGTGTTTCATGGTCCGCCGCGACGTCTTTGAACACGTGGGGGGATTTGACGAGCGGTACTTCATGTTCGCCGAGGACATGGCGCTTTGCTGGCAGATTCGCCACGCCGGTTGGACGGTCGCGACGCTCTCGACCGCGCAGGTCACCCACGTGGAGGGATTGTCGCGGGCGAGGGCCCCTCGCGCCATGATCATCGCGCACCACCGCAGCGCCCTGCGCTTCGAATGGCAGACTTCGAGAGGTTTTCGTCGACTCCTCGCGCCGCTGGCGTCGCTCGTACTGGGACTCCGCCTTTTCGTGGTCCTGGTCACCGGGCGCTACCACTAGGACGTTGGGCGCGTAACCCCTAGAATAGGGACAGGGTTGCGGGTGGTCTGTGGTTGAAAGTCGATGCCAGTCGCGGGCGAAACGACCCACGTAAGGCGTCGTATGGACGCTGAGCATGGCGCGGTTTAGAAGTAAGTCCTGCCTCGGGACGATCAAGGTGGTCGTCGTGAGCGCCGGTGGAGAGTGCGAGAACGTCGCCGGAGAGCCTCGTGCTGCCGGAGGCGCGTGCGGAGACCGCAGCAGGCAAGTGTGGGGTCAAAGACCAGGTCAGCACTCGCAGCCCCTAGAAAGTTCGACCGGTAGGGTTAATCACCATGAGTTTGTTTCAAAAGGTCCTCAAAGCAGGCGAAGGCAAGCGCGTCCGCCAACTCGCGGAGTTGGTGGGTCCCATCAACGACCTGGCCGACGAGATGGCCGCGCTGAGTGACGACCAATTAAGGGCCAAGACCGAGGAGTTCCGCGGGCGGATCGCCAACGGCGAGACCCTCGACGACCTTCTCTTTGAGGCCTTCGCGGTCGTGCGCGAAGGGGCGACCCGCGTGCTCGGCCAGCGCCACTACGACGAGCAGTTGATGGGTGGCATGGCGCTGCACTTCGGCTGGATCGCGGAGATGAAGACTGGTGAGGGTAAGACGCTCGTGTCGACGCTGCCCGTGTACTTGAACGCGCTCGCGGGCAATGGCGTGCACGTGGTGACGGTGAATGACTACCTCGCCACGCGTGACGCGAACTGGATGGGCCAACTGCACCGCTTCCTGGGCCTCAGCGTCGGTCGCGTGGGACCCGACCTGCCCGATTTCGAGCAGAAGCGCGAGGCGTACCAGAGCGACGTGACCTACGGCACGAACACCGAATTCGGGTTCGACTACCTGCGCGACAACATGGCGAGGCGCCGCGAGCACATGGTCCAGCGCGGCCATCATTACGCCATCATCGACGAGGTCGACTCGATCTTGATCGACGAGGCGCGCACGCCGCTCATCATCTCGGGACCGGCGGCGGACGTCACCAAGCTCTACTACCAATTCGCGTCCATCGTGCGCTCGCTGAGCCGCGACGTCGACTACGAGGTCGACGAGGAGAAGAAGACCGTCGTGCCGACCGAAGAGGGGATCGAGAAGGTCGAGCGACTCCTCGGCGTCGCGAACCTCTACGACGCCGTCGCGACGAACTACGTGCACCAACTCGGCCAGGCGCTGCGCGCGAAGGAACTCTTTCACCGCGACAAGGACTACTTGGTCGACGGCGGCGTCGTGAAGATCGTCGACGAGTTCACTGGTCGGACCCTGGACGGTCGTCGTTGGTCCGACGGCCTGCACCAGGCCGTCGAGGCCAAGGAGCGCGTGCGTATCCAAGAGGAGAACCACACCTGGGCGACGGTCACGCTGCAGAACTACTTCCGCCTCTACGAGAAGCTCGCGGGTATGACCGGTACCGCCGAGACCGAGGCGGGCGAGTTCGGCAGCACGTACTCACTCTCGGTCGTGCCCATTCCCACGCACCGACCCAACATTCGCATCGACCAGCCGGACCTCATCTTTAAGACCGAAGCCGCGAAGTTCAAGGCCATCGTCGAAGAAGTACGTGAGCGCAACGAGAAGGGTCAGCCCGTCTTGATCGGCACCGCGTCGGTTGAGAAGTCCGAATTGCTGTCGCGTGAACTCGCCAAGGCGGGGGTCCCGCACGAGGTCTTGAACGCCAAGCAGCATTTTCGCGAAGCGGAGATCGTCGCGCAGGCGGGCGCGCTCCACGCGGTCACCGTCGCGACCAACATGGCCGGACGTGGCGTTGACGTGATCCTCGGTGGTAACGCGGAGGGTCTCGCGCACCGCGAAGCACTCGGGCGCGGACTCGAGGTGGGGACCGAGGAGTACGACGCCGCCTACCAGGTGGCCTTCGCGAAGTACCAGCCAATCTGCGAAGAGGAGGGCGATCAGGTGCGCGCCCTCGGAGGTCTCTACGTGCTGGGTTCGGAACGACACGAGTCCCGGCGCATCGACAACCAGTTACGCGGTCGTTCGGGACGTCAGGGCGATCCGGGGGAGAGTCGATTCTTCTTGTCGCTCGAGGATGAATTGATGCGTCTCTTCGCGACCGGCGCCGTGTCGTGGGTCATGGACCGGGCGATGCCCGAGGACGAGGCGATCGAGGCCAAAATGGTCTCGCGCGCCATTGAACGAGCTCAGAACACGGTCGAGGGTCGCAACGCCGAGATCCGCAAGGACGTCCTTAAGTACGACGAGGTGATGAACGAGCAGCGCAAGGTCATCTACGCGCGACGACAACAGGTCATCGACGGCGAGGACATTCACGACGCCACGATCGTCCAGATCGAAGAGGTCCTCACGAACTTCGTTGACGAACGTCTCGCGGGCTCGTTCTCCGAGGAGTGGGACCTCGCGGGATTGATCAATGAGCTGCAGATCTACACGCCGACGTCGTTGACGGTCGACGCGTTGCGTGAGTACGAGGACATCGACGACATCATCGCGGTGATCGTCGACGAGGCCGTCGGCCTCTACGAGAAGAAGTGTGAGGAGTTCCCCGGAGGGATCGAGACCGCCAAGGAGATCGAGCGCGACGTCATGCTCCAGATCCTGGACCAACGCTGGCGCGAGAACCTGTCGGACATGGACTATCTGCGCGACGGTATTCACTTGCGTCAGGTCGCCCAGCAGGATCCGCTGACCGCGTGGCAGAAGGAGGGCTACCTCATGTTCGAGCACCTCCTCAAAGCGGTCGACACTGATTACGTGCGTTACATCACGCACGTCGAAGCCCAGGTGCAGGCGGCCCCCGACGACGAGGACCTCGAGCGCGCCTCGACCAACGTGGCCGAAGTCGCCCCGGGTGCCGCCGAGTTACCGGCGCACGGCTCAAGCGCCAAAACTGCGTCCCCCGCGCGCCAGAAGATCGGTCGCAACGATCCCTGTTGGTGCGGTTCGGGTCGTAAGTTCAAGCAGTGCCATGGCCGATCCTAAGGCGGAGAACGCTCTTCGCGATGCCCAAAACGCCCTCGACGAACTCGAAGGTCGTTGGAAGGCGGCGCAGGACTACCTGAAGATCGACCAGAGCCGCGCCCGTCGTGACGTCTTGAGTGAGGAGGCGGCGAACCCCGATCTCTGGAACGACCAGGATCGAGCGCGCGAGGTGACGACCGAACTCGGACGCTTGAGCAACGATCTCGATCACTTCGACGCGCTTCGTCGGGAACTCGACGACAGCGTTGTCCTGGCGGAGTTCTCGCGAGAGTCGCTGGCGCAAGGTGAGGCGGACTGGTCACTGCTCGACGAACTCGCCCAGAACGTGCGCACGCTCGAAGTGGCGGTGGCCGCCCTCGAGACCCAGAGTCTGCTGAACGGTCCCTACGACGCCAACGACGCGATCGTCGAATTGCACGCGGGCGCGGGCGGCACGGACGCGCAGGACTGGACCGAGATGTTGCTTCGGATGTACTCACGTTGGGCGGAACGTCGCGGTTTCGACGTCGAGGTCGACGAACTCACCGAGGGGCAAGAAGCGGGCCTGCTATCGGCGACGTTCATCGTGAAGGGTCACTTCGCCTACGGGTGGCTCAGCGCCGAGCGTGGCGTGCACCGACTGGTGCGGATCAGTCCGTTCGATTCACAAGCCCGTCGCCAGACGAGTTTCGCGAGTCTCGAGGTGACGCCGCTGTTGACCGACGACGCGGGCGAGGTCGAGATCGACGAGAAGGATCTTCGTATCGACACGTATCGTTCCTCGGGTGCGGGCGGCCAACACGTGAACAAGACTGACTCCGCGATTCGGATCACGCATATTCCGACCAACATCGTCGTGAGTTGCCAAAACGAGCGCAGTCAACACCAGAATCGCGCGCGCGCGATGCAGATACTCGAGGCCAAGCTGGCCGAACGAGCCCGTGCGCAACGCCAGGCGCAGATGGACGCGTTGAGTGGTGCGCGTGGCGAGAACGCGTGGGGCTCGCAGATCCGTAGTTACGTGCAGGCCCCGTACCAACTCGTGAAGGATCATCGTTCTGAGTACGAGACCGGCAACGTTGACGCGGTGCTCGACGGTGATCTGGACGCCTTCATGGAAGCGGAGCTGCGTCGACAGCGAAGTGGCACATAAGAACTTGTGAAACCTTGAAACTGGCGCACTTCGTGGTGAGGTCGTGCGCCGGGGCCAAAGTAGAATAGGTACCAGGTCATTCGGCGTCAGCGCTGATTCCAAGCACACTCAAAAGGGGCATTTGCGTGATTCGTTTCGAAAACGTCTCAAAGACGTATAAGAACGGGACTCCCGCCTTGAAGGACATCTCGCTCGATATTGACAAGGGCGAGTTCGTGTTCCTGGTGGGTGCCTCCGGTTCGGGTAAGACCACGTTCCTTCGGCTGCTCTTGCGTGAGGAATTGCCCGACCAGGGTCGCATTCTCGAGGCGGGTCGCGACATTGGCGAGTTGCCCAAGTGGCGCGTGCCGTACTTACGACGCAACATTGGCTGCGTCTTCCAAGATTTCCGACTCCTGCCCAACAAGACGGTCTTCGAGAACGTGTCGTTCGCCCTCGAGGTGATCGGTCGCCCTCGCTCGACGGTCGAGAGCCAGGTGCCCCAAATCCTCGAACTCGTCGGACTCACCGATAAGTCGAAGAACTTGCCCAGCGAACTCTCCGGAGGTGAGCAACAGCGCGTCGCGGTGGCTCGAGCCTTCGTCAACCGTCCCTTGATATTGCTCGCGGACGAACCAACCGGCAACCTGGACCCCACGAACTCGGAGTCGATCATGGCGTTGCTCGAGCGCATCAACCGCACCGGCACGACCGTGGTCATGGCGACCCACGATAAGGGCCTCGTCGACCGGATGCGTCGACGAGTCATCGAACTCGACAAGGGTGAGATGATCCGTGACCAAGTTCGTGGCGTCTACGGCGTCGACGAGGGGGTGATGCTCTAGTGCGCGTGTACCTTCGCTACGCGATGAAGGAGACCTTCGGGAACCTCTGGCGCAATCGCATGATGACCATCGCGGCCGTGCTGACGGTGGCGGTCTCGCTCTCGCTGGTGGGGTCCTCGCTCTTGCTAAAGCAGAGCGCCGCGCAGGCGTCCGCGCAGTGGCAACAGGGAACCCGCGTCACCATCTGGATGGAGCCGAACGCCTCTCAGAGCGAGATCGCGAGTATCAAGAGCCAACTCGTCGACCTGCCGATCGTCAAGAGCTGCGTCTACGACACCCAGCAGCAGGACTTCGCCGAGGCCCAGAAGCTGCTACCGCAATCCGAGGCGGACGTCTTGACCGTGTCGGAGGTGCCGTCGTCGTTCCGCTGCGTACCAACGGTGCCGTCGGACGCGTACGTCGTGGTCTCGACGTTCTCCTCCCAACCAGGTATCTACAGCGTCACGGCGCCCGAGCAGCAGATCCGTGAGATGAACCACGCGATTCGCATCATCCAAATCGTCTTCCTGGCGCTCGCGTTGGTGCTGCTGCTGTCCGCGACGGTCCTCATCCTCAACACGATTCGTATGGCGATCTTCTCGCGACGCCGCGAAGTGTCGGTGATGAAGCTGGTCGGTGCGACGAACTGGTTCATTCGCATCCCGTACATCACCGAAGGCTTCATTCAGGGCCTGCTGGGATCAGCGGTCGCCATCGTGGCGGTGACCGCACTGCACACGTGGTACCCACTGCACAACGAGTTCCAACTCAACACGAACGCGTTGCTGGGCACGAACGCCGTGGTGCTCGTGGTCGGCGTGGTCATCGGGTCGGTCGGTTCGGCCATAGCCATCCGTCGTTTCCTCGACGTCTGAGCGAGTACGTCGGCGTCCTCGCCGCTTAGAAGAAGTGCGGCTGGGGCGACTCGGGCACCACGCGAGGGAATTCAGGCTGGTCATTGAGCAACCGAGTGAAGGCTCCCGCGAGCCCCTCGGGGTCGAGCCCCAATTCCGCCAGCAGCGCGTCGGGTCGGTGCTGTTCCAGGTACGCGCGAGGGATGCCGAGAATCCTCGTCGAGGGGAACGGTAGGTCGAGTTCTTGCGCGCGATTACGTATCGCCGACACCATGAGCGTCCCCGCACCACCGTGGCGCGTCCCGTCCTCGACCGTGATGATGCGATCGTGCGCGAGCGCGTCATCGATCATCGCGGGGTCTGGTGGAAGCACGCGTACGTCGTACAGGGTCACGCGTTCACGTTCGACACCGAGGTGTTCGAGCGCACTGAGACTGTTCGGCGCCATCTTGCCCACCGCGAGCACGCAGAGCGAGCCGTCACCGCGTGCGACAAGTCGGGCCTTCAAACCTTCGCCGATGTGACCGTCGAACGCCTTGGGCAGCGTCTTGGGAAAGCGGATCGCCGTCGGGCTCGAAAGCGAGAGCGCCGTCGCCATCATCTCGGGAATCTCCTCCGCGCACGAGGGTGCGAAGATCGTCATATTAGGGATCTCGAGACAGAGCGCCATGTCGAGGGTGCCGTGGTGACTCGGACCGTCGTCACCGGTGATGCCCGCACGGTCGAAGACGAAGAGTACCGGCAGATTGAGTAGACCCACGTCGAGATGTGCTTGGTCGAACGCGCGCGAGAAGAACGTCGAGTAGATCGCCACCACCGGTTTCAGTCCACCCATGGCCATTCCCGCGGCCGCGGTGACGGCGTGTTGTTCGGCGATACCCACGTCAAAGAACCGACCCGGGAATCGTTCCTGGAATTCGAGCAGTCCGGTGGGTCCGGCCATCGCCGCGGTGATCGCCACGATGCGATCGTCGGCGCTGGCGAGCGCGATGAGTGAACTCGAAAACGCTTGCGTGAACGACTGCGGCGCCACCTCCTCGTCGTTGAGTCGAGGGGGGAGTTTGTAGTCGTGCATCTTTAGATCGTCGGTCGTGGCGGGTTCGTAGCCGCGGCCCTTCTCGGTGAGGACGTGCACGACGATGGGGCCATCCCACTGGGCGGCGCTCTTAAGGACGGTCTCGAGTTGTTCGATGTTGTGACCGTCGACCGGTCCCACGTAGCGAACTCCCAGGTTCTCGAAGAACGTGTGGGGGGTGACCATCCCTCGCACGACCGAGGTGAAACCGTCGATACCCATGTACGCGGCCCTACCGCCAGGTAGGCGCGGAATGAGACTGCGAAAACGCTCGCGCAACGTGAGATACGTCTTGTTGAGTCGAAGCGTGGTGAGCGAGGTCGAGAGCTTCGAGATCGTGGGCGCGTAACTGCGGCCGTTGTCGTTGAGCACGATGACCACGCGCTGGTTTGACACGCCGAGGTTGTTGAGGGCTTCGTAGGACATGCCGCCGGTCAAGGATCCGTCGCCCACGATCGCCACGACGTTGCGGTGACCCCCGTGTCCCACGAGTTCGCGTTTTCGTTCGAGGGCGACGGAGAGTCCGTGGGCGTACGAGAGCGCGGTCGAGGCGTGCGACGACTCGATCCAGTCGTGCTCGCTCTCGGAGCGGTTCGGGTACCCCGAGAGGCCGCCGCGTTGGCGAAGCGCCTTAAAACCGTAACGCCGGCCCGTGAGCAACTTATGGACGTACGCCTGGTGGCCGGTGTCCCAAAGGAAGATGTCCTTCGGCGACTCGAAGACGCGATGCAGGGCAATGGTGAGTTCGACTACACCGAGATTCGATCCGAGGTGTCCTCCGGTCGTCTTGACCGTCGAGATGATGAACTCGCGGATCTCTGCGCTTAATTTATTGAGTTCCTGGTACGTGAGCCCCTGCAGGTCGGCGGGGCCTTCGATGGACGGCAGAATCACAGCGCCATCCTACTTCTGAGTAACCAACTTCAATCTGGATGTGTGCTCGCAGCCGTTGCCGTGACTGCGTGGCCTCGACAACGGCTGCGAGCACGCGCGACGTGCCTAGCCGTTCAGGTGGTAGACCACCGAGACTTGATCAGTCACCGTCTGCGTACCGGCTTGGACCGGCACCGGCGTGGTGCTCTTCGCCCCCGACGCGTTGAACTCGACGGGAATTGGTGACGTGCTGCCCGTCGAGGTCTCCTGATCGGTCACGCTCTTGATGGAACCGACCGTTTCACCCGCGGCCTTGGCGATGTCCTTCGCCTCCGCGAGGGCGTTCTTCATCGCGGACGTGCGGGCCTTTTGGTAGAGGGAATCCTGGTTCGAGATCGAGTAGGTGAGACCACTCAGCTGTACGCCATTACCCGCGGCGTTCGTCGCGGCGTCGAGCGCGGTGCCGGCCTTGCTGATCTGGTGAAGGGTGACGCTGAGCTCGTCGTCGGCGGTGTAGCCGGTGACCACGCCCTTGTCGTTGGTGTTCTGGTAGATGTTGAGCCCCGTCGTTTGCAGGTTCTTCTTCGCGACGCCACTCGCGATGAGCGCGGCTTCGAGTTTGCTCACGCGCGCGTTATTCGCGGCGAGGGCCGCCGACGCGTTCTTCGCCACGCTGCTGACCCCCACTTGGAAACTGACGGTGTTGGGTGTGCCGGTCGCCGTGCCGGTGCCCGTCACCGAGACGGTTGAGTGCGAGCCCGACGACGTGCTTCGACCGAGCACGATGGCCGTGAGAATGTCGCCGACGAAGACGAGCACGCCCAGGATCAGCAGGACGACCAAGAGGAATCGACGTCCTCGCCGCCACGCCGCTCGGCGCGCGTCGGGTCCGTGGGGGTGATCGTGTTCGTGTGCATGATCGTCGTGCTGTTCTTCGTTACTCATCTGTTCTCCTTCACTTCGTGGTTCCTACAACGCCGTAGGTTGCGATGACATCGCGCGTGGGCCCCATTGATGGGCTCACGCCTTTGACTACAGCACACGAAGCGTGCGAATTTAACCGCTTCTTACGCCAAAAGTGTTACGACTTCATGTCAAAACGCAAAAGAAGTGCGCTTTAGGTGAGGAGGCTTCTGTGCGCCCACGATACGCTGGCGACCATGTCCGACACTCTCGTCAGCAAGGAAATCCTCGAACACACGCTCGCCGAAGCACTCACGCGAGGTGGTGAGTTCGCCGAGGTGTTCGTCGAGGACCGGGCCACCACGTCGGCGGTCTTGGATCAACGTCGAGTCGAGGAGTTGAGTTCGGGTCGCGACCGCGGCGCGGGAATCCGCGTGGTGGTTGGTGACACGACGGGCTTCGCGCACACGGCGGATCTCTCCGAAAAGGGTCTACGTGAGGCGGCGCGTTCCGCCGCGGCGGTGGCGCGCCAAGGTGGAGGCGGCGTGCGCGAAGTCGCACTTCGTTCGCTCTCGAACCATCCCACGCACGCCGCGACCCTTCCGGGTGACGTCGAAAAGGCGATGAAGATCGAACTCCTGCGCCACGCGGACGACGTCGCGCGCTCCGTAGGTTCCTCGATCACTCAAGTGCAGGTCGCACTCGGCGACTCGAGTCGACGTTTCGTGGTCGCGAACTCCGACGGCGTCTTCGCGGCGGACCATCAGATTCGTACGCGGTTCAATATCTCGTGTGTCGCCACGGGTGACACCGGCATGCAAACGGGGTATCGACCGATTGCCGGCACGAGGGGCTTCGAGTTACTCAGTGAGAGTGCGGTTGAGGAGGCGGCGCGCGGCGCGGCGAACCAGGCCATCACCAAACTCTCCGCGCGACCGGCGCCCTCGGGGGATCTTCCCGTCGTGCTCGCCGGTGGCTCGGGAGGGATTCTGTTTCACGAGGCCTGCGGTCATGGACTCGAGGCGGACGCCATCTTGAAGCACGCGTCGGTGTACGCGGGCAAGGTCGGTCAACAGGTCGCGAGCCCGCTCGTCACGTTGGTTGACGACGGCACCGTCACGGGTGAATGGGGCTACTTGGCCATCGACGACGAGGGACGGCCGAGCGCGCGCAACGTCCTCATCGAAAATGGCGTCCTGACTGACTACATGTGGGACTACCTGCGGTCTCGTAAGGAAGGTCGCGCCTCGTCGGGCAACGGACGTCGCCAGAGCTACCAACACCTGCCGATGGTGCGCATGACGAACACGTATCTCATGGAAGGGACGTCCGACGCCGACGAGATCATCGCCCAAACGCCTCGAGGGGTCTACGTCGCCCAGCTCGGTGGGGGACAAGTCAACACCGCGACCGGTGACTTCGTGTTCGGTATGACGTCGGCGTTCTTGATCGAGGACGGCAAGATCACGGCGCCGCTTCGCGATTGCAACCTCATTGGCAACGGGCCCGAGGTCTTGCAGCGCGTGGACGCGGTCGCCAACGATTTCTCCATGACGCCAGGCACGTGCGGCAAGGACGGCCAACAGGTTCCGGTCGGCACGGGTCAGGCCACGATGCGTCTTACGAGTGTCACCATCGGTGGTACCGCCGCGTGAGCGCCCTGATCGAACGCGCCGAACGAATTCTTGAATTGGCGCAGAGCGGCGAGCAGATCGAAGTCTTCCTCTCGAGTGGGGTGGACACCGAGGTCCAGGCCTACCAGGGCGAGATCGAGAATCTTTCGACGGCGAGTTCCTCGGGCATCGGCATCCGCGTCTTACGCGACGGCGCCGCGGGCGCGCAGGTCGGCACGGCCTGGTCGGGTTCGCTCGACGACGACGCGATCAACGACGTCCTTCGCGAGGCTCGCGACAACGCGCGTTTCGCGACCGAGGACGAGTACCTCGCCTTCGCGCAACCCGACGGCGTGACACCGGTGAACCTCGACCTGGTGGATCGATCCGTGCAGACGACGTCGCTGGACGAAAAGATCGCCATGGCGATCGACTTGGAGAAACTCGTGCGCGCGGGCGACGCCCGAATCCGTCAAGTCGACTCGGCGAACTACTCGGACTACATCGCCGAGGCGGCCATTGCCTCGAGCACGGGAATACGAGCCACCTACGAGCGCTCGGGCGCGTACGTGTCGGTAGAGGCGATCGCGACCGACGGCTCGAATGATCAGACTGGTTGGGGTCTCAGTGCGGGACGCGCGCCCGGCGACCTCGACATCACCGTGGCGGCCAATGACGCGATCACCCGCGCGACGCGCATGCTCGGCGCGGTCAAGGCGCCCTCGCAGCGCTGCACCGCGGTCTTTGACCCCCGCAGCACCGCGACGCTGCTGGCGATCATTGGCGGCGCCCTGAGTGGGGAAGCGGTCAACTACGGTCGTTCGTTCTTCGCCAATCGCATTGGAGAGGACGTGGCGTCACCACTCTTCACCCTGGTCGACGATCCCACGGACGCGCGACACTTCTCCGCCAGCGTCTTTGACGGTGAGGGTCTCGCCTGTCGGCGCAACGTCCTCATCGACGGTGGTCAGTTGAAGGCGTTCGTCTACGACACGGTGTCGGCGCGGCGCGCCGGCACCTCCTCGACGGGCAGCGCGGTACGCGGGGGCATCGCGGGTTCGCCTTCGGCGGGCTGTCGAGCGCTCCAGTTGAGCATTGGTGACGTGGACCAGGCCGAGATGTTTCGTCGAGTGGGTGAGGGCATCTTCGTGGAGTCGCTCACCGGCGTGCACTCAGGGGTCAACCCAATATCGGGTGACTTCTCGGTGGGCGTGACCGGTTTGATGATCCGCGACGGCCAACTCGCCGAGCCGGTCCGTGAGATAACCGTCGCGTCGACCCTCCAGCGGATGCTGCTCGACATCGTGCTCGTGGGCAACGACGTCGAGTGGCTACCGAGTAGCGCCGCCGGCCAGTCGCTCGCGATCGAGGGAATCGCGGTGTCGGGCTCCTAGTCGGAGCTGGCCGCGGTCCCGCTCTTCTCGGGTGCCGGTGCGGGGGCCGGCGTGGTCGCTGGTTCCGCGGAGGCGGCGGGGCTGGGTGACGTCGAAGGTGTCGCGCTCGACGAGGCGCCGCGACTGTCGGTCTTATAGAAGCCACTGCCCTTAAAGACGATGCCGACGGCCGAGAACACCTTGCGTAACTCGCCGCCGCAGTGGGGACAGACCGTGAGCGCCGGGTCCGAGAACTTCTGGACCGCCTCGACCCGCTGATGACAGTCCTGGCACTCGTATTCGTATGTTGGCATGGGTACTCCTGGGGGGCACGACGATGCTGACATTCTACCGACCACTCTCGAAGAAGGCCCCGTCGCGGGATAAGTAGCATTGACCCGTGGACGACTTCCACCAACTACGACGGACGGCGCTCGACGGCGCCTTCCCACGCGATCTTGGACCATCCGAGGTCACCGCACGCCGAGCCCTGGCCCGTTGTCGTGTGAACATGCAAGCGGCCACCACCGCGAGTGTGGCGGCCAACGCCATGAATAAGGGTGACGTCCTCGCCACGGCGCGCGTCGCGGGAATTCAGGCCGCGAAACAGGCGGCGTCGCTCTTGCCAATGTCGCACCCGGTCCTCGTGGGTAACGTCTACGTCAATTTCGTCATTGCGGACACCCACATCGAGGTCGAAGCGAGCGTGGATACGGTGGACCGAACGGGCGTGGAGATGGAAGCGTTGACCGCGGTGACCGTGGCGGCGCTCACCATCTACGACATGTGCAAGTCGACCGATCGCACGATGACCATAGAAAACGTGGCCCTCTGGGAGAAATCCGGCGGGCGGTCGGGCACCTGGCGGCGCGAGGAGGCCCTCCTCGAGGCCGAGAAGAAGGCCGCCAACTGACCCTTGCGCGCGGTGGCGACGTGGATTGCGCCCCACCACTACCGTTAGTGGTCGTGAGGGACGAGCGTCGATGAGCACCATACGCGCAGGCGTGGAGCAGAGCCGCGAACGACTCGTCGCGCTCGTCCTGCTCTTGCAGCGCGCCTGGACCGACGG
>Ga0116227_10012257_pt1 | contig 14040 bp, 14 predicted proteins | sample S1TSphgellanicum_FD_89693 | JGI IMG/M metagenome (GOLD analysis project Ga0116227, IMG submission 89693) | Host-associated microbial communities from peat moss isolated from Minnesota, USA - S1T2_Fb - Sphagnum magellanicum MG | ecosystem: Host-associated > Plants > Peat moss > Unclassified... | reverse complement strand
TGACAGCCTGTTCGCCGGCTTTAACGGCGACCAGAAGAACTCCAAGCCAAGCTGGCTGATCGGGCTCGACTACAAGGTCACGCCCGATCTGCTGGTTTACTTCAACCAACGCGGCAGTTGGCGTGCGGGCGGATGGAACGGCACCAGCCTGGTTAACGGCGCTGCTGACCCGTTCAACCCCGAAACCACTTACGACTTCGAACTGGGCGCGAAATATTCAGGGACCCTCGGTGCTGTGCCGACCACTGTGAATATCGCGATCTATGACCAGTATATCAAGAACGTGCAGCGCGTGGTTTACGCGTCTCTCGGCGCACAGGCGGGCAATGTGGGCGAAGCGCGGGTACGCGGGATTGAAATCGATGGTTCGCTGCGGCCGACCATCTGGCTGGATCTTGGCGGTGCGTTCGATTATACAGACGCGATTTTTACCGATAATCAGGCACTTGCCGGTGGGGTGCCCTATCTGTTTGGCCCATATGGTGACTCGCCCAAATATTCCGGTTCGGTCTATGCCCGCGCGCATACGGAATTGCCCGGCCAAAAGGGGCAACTGGCCCTGCGCGGCGAAGTCTACACCGTCAGTTCGTTCTATTACACCAATCTTGCCAACACCATTGCGCCGGGCACGATCATCGGCGGACACACGCTGGCGAATGCACGGCTGGAATGGAACAACGTGTTCGGGTCCAGGTTGAATGCAGCGGCCTATGTCAACAACCTGACCGACAAGCATTATATGGCGGGCGGCAATTCGTTGGCGGGCATCCAGGGTTCAAACGCCACCAATCCGGGTGCGCCGCGGATGTACGGCTTTGATGTGACGATCAAGTTCTGATCTGCAACGCCCCCCTTGCTTCGCGCAAGAGGGGCGTTGCTTAGCCCCAATCCCAATGCACCGGCCGCAGCCCTGCAACAGGCATACGCACGCAGGCGATGCGGTCATCGCTGAGCGACCCCAAATAGAGCGTGCGCAAGTCGTCTCCGCCAAATGCCAGGCTGGACAGGTTGCGCAGCCGCGATCCGCCTGCATTGACGATCAGGTCACGGGTCAATTCGTTGCGGCCAAATGCGGCGCGCGCGGTTTCGAATTGCACGGGGTCGCAATCCTCCAGCTCGATCCGCCAGGTACCATCGGGGGCCAGCCGGATCAGTCGGTTGGACACCACGCAAACCGCCCAGAGATTGCCCTCGTTGTCGAACGCCAGTCCGTCAGGGAAACTGCCTTCGGGATAATCGATCGCCATGCGGTTTTTCAGCGAGCCATCGGCGGCGATGTCGAACCGCGCCGTACGGCAGGCAAACGTCTCGTTCACAAACAGATGCCGGCCATCGGGTGAAACCCGGACTTCGTTGGTCCACACCAGGCCATCCGCGACGATCCGCGCGCCCCGCCGGTCGATCAGCGCGATAAAGCCTTCGGCTGTATCGCGGGTAAAATGGCGATGTCCGCGCGACGCGGCGCTGACCGTGATCCACAGCCGGTCCTGGCTGTCGAGCAGGACAAAGTTGGCGGGAGGGACCGAACGACCGTCGACCTGCGTCAGCACGGCAACCGGATCTTCGTCGCCGCGCACCCGCCAGATGCCGCCATTCTCACCCAGGTTGGCGAAGATAAAGCTGCGATCCCGGCACAGCGCAAAACCATTGGGCAAAAAGCCCTGTGCGATCGTCTTTGGCCCTATCGCAGGGGTCACCATGCCGTCGGGAGCGATCCTGGCAATGCCGCGCGTCCAGCACGAGGCGTAAACCGCCCCCGAGGCAGTGGCGAGCACACATTCGGGGCGGTTCAGTCCGGCTCCCAGAAAGCCGATCTCGGCCAGGTCAGGCATCGCCACCTCCTACAAAGCCAGAAATCCGCCATCGACCGGAATTGTGGTTCCGGTGATGTAGGACGACATGCCCGACGCCAGAAAGACCGCCGGGCCGGCCATTTCATGCGCTTCGCCATTGCGCCCCAGCGCGACACGCTCAAGGAATTTGGCGCCCCCTTCGCCCTTGACGGCTTCAAAGGTCATGTCGGTCAGGATACGGCCGGGCGCCAGCGCATTGACCCGCACGCCGTGCGGGCCGAGTTCACGCGCAAAATACTGTACCAGCGATCGCACCCCGGACTTTGCCGCGCCATAGGCCGCACTCGATCGCGGCGCGGTGAAGGCGGCGATCGAGGCGACAAAGATCAGGCTGGCGTCCTGTTTGCGCAGCGCAGGCAAAAGCGCGATGGTCATGTCCCACTGGCCGCGCAGGTTCACATCGATCACCCGATCCCACATTGCCATCAGATCGGGATCGTCGAGCCTTACGCGCGGTGAAATGCCGGCGTTGTTGACCAACACGTCGATCGTGCCGAACCGCTCTGCGATCCGCCGGCCAAATGCAAAAACCCCGTCCCGCTGGCTGATGTCGAGCGACTCGGCGGTCGCCCTGCCCCCGGCATGGGCGATTTTTTCGGCCAGCGCGGCGGCCGCCTCGCCATCGCGATCCACCACCACGACCTCTGCGCCCTGGCCGGCGAAAGCTTCGGCAATCGCCGCCCCCAGCCCGCGCGCGGCGCCGGTCACGACTGCAATCTTGCCCGTCAATAAAGTCATGAGACACCTCGTGGATCGGGTGGAATAGAGTCGTTACGCCGGCCCGGTTCCGCCATAATTCAGACGCACAACAAAAACAAACACTTGTTTTTATGCCAAGCACTGTGCATAGGCCTTTGCGTCAAATGCCAACGGGAGAGGTTTGATGGGTAGACTATCAGGCAAAGTTGCGATCATTACCGGTGCCGCGCAAGGCATGGGCGAAGCACACGCAAAAGCGTTCGTGAAAGAGGGGGCGAACGTCATCCTGACCGACATCAATGCCGAAGGCGGGCAGAAACTGGCCGCCGGGCTGGGTGAAAATGCCCTGTTCATCGCGCACGATGTCGCCAGCGAAGGCGATTGGGCCAAAGTCGTTGCCGAAGGCGAAGCGCGCTTTGGCACGATCAATGTTCTGGTCAACAACGCCGGCGTGCTTGGCAAGATTGCCCCGACTATCGCTTTCAGCGAGGCCGATTATCGTTGGGTGACCGATATCAACCAGATCGGGGTGTTTCTTGGCATGAAGGCCGTGCTGCCATCTTTGATCAAGGCCGGCGGCGGTTCGATCGTCAACATTTCGTCGGTGGCCGGCATTGTCGCAATCTATGGCGCGCCCAACCTTGCCTATGTCGGATCGAAATTCGCTGTGCGCGGCATGACCAAGCAGATCGCCGTCGAATATGGCGAGCACAACGTCCGCTGCAACTCGATCCACCCCGGATATATCCGGACGCCGATGATGGCGGCCGCGACTGACGAGGACGGCGGCGAAGCGCTGTCAATGATTCCGTTGCGCAGGCTGGCCGATCCGTCTGAAGTGTCCAATCTCGCGATCTTCCTGGCTTCGGACGAATCCTCGTTCATCTCTGGCACCGAGCACATCATCGACGGCGGCATGACCGCGCTGTGAAGTCGCACCTTTGCCGGGACTGACAAACCCCCCGGAACACGCGATCGTGTTTCGGGGGGTTATCAACTGCCAGTCAGTTCCTGCTCCATCTGTCCGCGCAACACAGATTTTTGCACTTTACCGGTGATCGTCATCGGGAACGCTTCGACAAACCGGATATGGCGAGGCACTTTTTGATGCGCGATGCGTCCCCGGCAGAATTCCCGGACATCGTGGTCGGCAAGTTGGACGCCCGGACGGCGCACGATCCACGCGCACAATTCCTCGCCATAGCGGTCGTCGCGCACGCCAAACACCTGCACATCGACAATCCCGTCGTGCCCCAGCAGAAATTCCTCGATTTCCTTCGGATAGAGATTTTCGCCGCCCCGGATCACCATATCCTTCAACCGCCCGACGATCCGCAAGTAACCGGCGTGATCGATCGCGCCCAGATCACCGGTCCGCAACCAGCCATCCGCGTCCTTGGTCGCCTTGGTTGCCGCTGCATCCTCCCAATAGCCCAGCATCGTGTTGTAACCACGCACCAGAATCTCGCCCACGCCATTGCGCGCCACAGTCTGGCCGCTGTCATCGACAATTTTTGCCTCGATATGCGGCTGGATGCGCCCCACTGAACCGATCCGGCATTCGAACGGATCGCTCAACGACGTCTGGAAACTGACCGGAGCCTCGGTCATGCCATAACAGATCGCGATGTCGCGCATATGCAACCGCTCGATCGCCGCGCGCATCAGCGGTTCGGGACAAAGCGAACCGGCCATGATGCCGGTGCGCAGACTGATCATCGCGTTGTCGTCGAAATCAGGGTGTGCAAAAAGCGCATGGTACATCGTCGGCACGCCATACAACGCGGTACACTGCTCGGCCGCGATGGCTTCCAGAACCGAGCCCGCGTCAAAACCCGGCCCCGGCAACACCAGCGCAGCGCCATGCGCGACACAGGCCAGCACCCCGGTGACCATGCCAAAGCAATGATAGAGCGGCACGGGCAGGCACAGCCGGTCCCCCGCAACCAGACCGAGCGCAGAACCGGTGAACCAGCCGTTGTTGATAATGTTGCGATGTGACAGCGTCACCCCCTTTGGGGCCCCGGTCGTTCCACTGGTAAACTGGATATTGGCCGGCTCGTTGTCGCCCATGCCGGCAATGTCATTGAGCCGGGCAATATCCGCCGCAGCCGCCGCTGACACAAACCCGGCCCAGTCCAGCAGGCCGGGCAATGGACTGGCTTCAAAACTGACCGCAAACTGCGGCAACGTTACCGCTGTCTGCTCACCAAGCCCCGGCACGGCTTCGAACAGCATGCGCGCAAATTCGCTGGTCTTGTAGTCCGGCCCGACAAACACGGCCGCGCAGCGCACTTTTGCCAGCGCCTGTCGAAACTCCGGCACGCGATAGGCCGGATTGAGCGTGACCAGCACCATGCCGGCACGCGCAACCGCAAACTGGGTGATCACCCATTGGGCACAATTCATCGACCACAGGCCGATGCGGTCGCCGGGCTGCAATCCCCGCGCCAGCAGTGCGGCTGCGACTTGCGAGGCGAGCCGGTCCATCTGTGACCAGGTGAAACGCAATTGCTCGCTTACCGACAGCAGGCCCGGCGCGTCGGGCCACAAACCGGCCGCCCGCGAAAGCGCGGCGCCGATCGTCAGGTCCAGCATCGGCCGGTCGGTCGATCCGCGAACCAGGCTTGGCTCGCAGTCTTGGCCTTGCACCATGGTGTGGTCCCCTCTTCCCTCGCGCAGCTTGCCAGCCTGGCGCAGATCGTCAACGTAGTGCCTTGACCATCTGTGCCGATTCTGACAAAAACAAATGATTGTTTGCAGATTACTGGCTGGCAGAGTGCAGACTGGGAGAAGGATTCGCAATCATGAATGACGTGTCTACCAGCGCGCCCGTCGATCCCGAGACCACCCCGGATGCCCTTATCCAACGATTCGGGCGCGACCTGATCAACGATTTCGACCTCGACGATCCCAACTTTAACCAAAATTTCGATGAGACGCTCGATTTCCTGGTCCGCAAATGCCCGGTCGTCCACTCCCAGGTCGGCCGGGGCTATTACCTGATCAACACGCAGGACGATGTCCGCGCCGCCGCGCAGAACTGGCAGACGTTCAGCAGCGCCAAGGGCTATATGCCCAACCGCCCCGAGGGCCTGCCATTTCTGATGCCCGAAGAGAGCGATCCGCCGATGCACACGCGTTGGCGGCGCGTGCTCAACCCGCATCTCGGCCCCAAAGTCTGCGCAGGTCTGGATCAGCCCGTCCGCAACGACGTCAACGCCTTGATCGACCGGTTCATCGACCGTGGCGAATGCGAATTCATCTCTGAATTCGGTGCCTTGCTGCCAGGCTGGGCATTCTTCAAGAACGTGCTCGGTGTGCCGATCGACGATCTGGCGATGCTGGTCAACGGTGTCGAGGACGGCACCTTCGCAGCCGACCTCGACTTGCGCGCAAAGAGCTTTGCCGGCGTGTTCAGCTATCTGGACAGGCACCTGACCTGGCGTTCGACCCAGCCGCCACGCGGCGACCTGATCGACACGATCCTGGCCGGCGTTACGTATGAAGACGGCACGCAATCGCCGTGGGAACACAAAGTCAGCATTCTGGTTGATCTGACCTTTGGCGGCATTGCCACGACGACGTTCGTGATGGGATCGGCGATCCATCACCTTGCCACCCACCCCGAACAGCGCCAGATGCTGATCGACGATCCCGCGTTGATCGAAAACGCGATTGAGGAATATGCCCGGTTCTTCCCGCCGGTGGTTGCGCTGGGCCGCACCGCGACCAGGGATGTCGAAGTATCAGGCACCCAGATCAAGGAAGGCGAGTTCGTCATGCTGACCTATGCCTGTGCCTCCCGCGATCCGCGCCACATGGAAGAACCCGACAAGATCGATGTGCGCCGCCAGGGCATCCCGCATTCCACGTTCGGGGTCGGGCCGCACCGCTGTATCGGGTCCAATCTTGCCCGTATCGAACTGACCGCAACCCTTGAAGAGTGGCTGAAGCGCATTCCCGATTTCCGCGTCAAGGCAGGGACCGCGCCGACCTATGTCACCGGCTATCTGCGCTCGATGCGCACGTTGCAACTGGAGTGGTGACATGAGCCGGCTCGCTCCCCAATTCGCCGACTACCGAGATCGCTATCGCAACATTGTGCTGGAACGCGACGAGCAGGGCGTGCTGCTCGTCCGGCTCCACACCAACGGCGGCCATTTCGTCTGGAGCGAGGAAAGCCACGAGGAACTGGGCTATCTGTTTGCCGACATCGGCGCCGACCGGGGCAATCGCGTTGTCGTGCTGACCGCGACCGGCGATGTCTGGTGCGACGAAATCGACTTTGCCAGCTTCAAGCTCAACACCCCGGCGGAATGGGATCACACCTTTTACGATGGTCGCAAGCTGCTGAACAACCTGCTCGCGATCGAAGTGCCGATCATCTGCGCGATCAACGGTCCGGCCCGGTTTCATCCGGAAATCCCGGTCCTGTCGGACATTGTCATCGCGTCGGACACCGCACTGTTTCAGGACGCGCCGCATTTCATCGGCGGCATCGTGCCCGGCGACGGCGCACATGTGGTGTGGAGCCATCTGCTCGGTCCCAACCGCGGGCGTTACTTCCTGCTGATGGGGCAAGAAATTCCGGCCGAACTTGCGCTCGATTACGGCGTGGTCAGCGAAGTGCTGCCCAAGGAGGAAGTGCTGGGCCGGGCCCTGGAGATCGCCGCGCAGTTTGCGGCCAAGACCGACCTCGCGCTGCGCTATGCGCGCGTTGCACTGACCCAGCAGCACAAGCGGTTGATGGATGAGGGCCTCGCGCTTGGTCTGGCGCTTGAATCACTGGCGGCAATCGACTTGCTGGCCAGGCTGAAGGGCTGAAAGTCCGGGAGTGGGTATCATGAAAGTTCACATCGACGAGATCAAATGCACCGGCCATGGCCGCTGTGCCAAATTTGCGCCCAATGTGTTCACGCTGGACGATGAGGACGGCTACAACATCGATCGCGGACAGACCATCGCTGTCCCGGCCGACGAAGAGGCCAGTGCCCGGCTTGGCCTCAAGAGTTGTCCGGAACGCGCCATCACGATTGTCGAGCACGTTGATGGGAGTTGATTTATGAACCGCCCCCTGTTTGTCGCGCTGACCAACAGCGTTGCGCCCGACCGCGACGAAGACTTCAACCGCTGGTACAACGATGTCCACGGCAACGACTTGCTCTCGCTGCCGACGATGCGGTCGATGGTGCGCTATCGCGCGCTGCAGCAGATTACGCCCGGCGGCAAGCAGCCGTTCCACCAGTATCTTGCGATCTATGACCTCGACGACCCCGGGGCGGCCTATGACGCGCTGGTCGAACGGCGGTCGACTTTTACCATGACCGACACCATCGCCGACCCGCTGCTGATCAGCTATGTGCCGATCTTTGCAAAGACTGTGCGCTGAACGTGCCGGACTTTCGCGATATCGCCAGCTACCCGGTCGTCCTCGATGAAAAGGTTCGCTTCAGCGACACCGACCGGCAGGGGCATGTCAACAATGTCAGCTTTTCGTTCTTTTACGAAGCGGGACGGGCCGCGGTGGTGCTCGACCACGATGGCCTGCTGGAACCCGATTGTTTCTTTGTGATCGTCACGACGACGATCGATTTTCTGGGCGAATTGAACTACCCCGGCGTGATCGCCGTGGCCAACGGCATCGAGCGGATCGGCACCAGTTCGCTGACCGTACGCCAGGCCCTGTTCCAGGACGGTCACTGCGCTTCGCTGTCGAACAGCACGATGGCCCAGGTCAATATCGCGCAAAAGCGATCGCAGCCGCTGTCGGATCGCTGCCGCGCCTATTTCGAACAGTTGCGTTTGCTCGACACGCCCTGATCCGGGCCTTTCACGGCCACAAATCCTCATTGGCAACGATCAGCACGGCGACCTGGACATGGCCATGCATGCGGTCGATGTGTCCCTGCCCGGTGCGGTCTTCGGCCAGACAAATATCGCCCGGCCAGAACACTTCGGTCTGCCCCTCGCCGCCGCCGGCCTCCAGTTCCAGCCCACCGGTCAGGACAATGACGAAGTTGTTCACGATCTCCGGATGCCAGTCGATGAATGTATCGGCGGCCATTCCGATGAAGCGCAGGCCGATCAGCGGGGTAACCGGGCTCCATTGCCCCTTTGCCGAAAACAGCGCGTCAAACGCGCGGAAATATGACCGCGCGTCGGCACCTTCGAACATCCGCTTGAAATTCGGCACGCCGTGCGGGCGCGCTTCATCCTGCCTGGGACGAAGCGGGCGGGTTCGTTCACCCGGCCAATCGGGTCCGACCAGCACTTGCAACAGCCGGCATTCACCGACGATCTGCACAGCAGGCGCGCCATCGACCAGGACGATGTCACCGGGGCCAAGCAAGATCCCGTTGCCCATGTCGATGCCGCCGTCGAGCACGAACGTCAGCACCGGGCCGGGGATGTCGAACAAGTCGGGCGGCGATTGCGCATCGCAATGCAGGGTCCGCATGCCACCCGATGGCGCGAAAGGTTCCGCCAGCGCAGGCCCCACAATGGCGCGACGCCGGAATGGTTCGGGATCGACCCAGCCGGACGCCTGCATGATACGCAAATCCAGCGGCTCGGCCACAAAGCCCTCCGCTGGACCAGGCGTCAGACGGACGCTTTGCACGGGCGTTCTCCAGCCGGTCTACCGGTCATCGCGGTTGTACCGGGGCGCGCGCTTTTCCAGCGCGGCGTTGACTCCCTCGCGCAGATCCGCGCCGTATGTCATCGCCGCAACGCCCCAGAAACTGGCGTTCATCGATCCTTGCAGATCCATGTGCCAGCTCTGCCGCAATTGCTGCTTGGTGGCTTCGATGGCGAGGCGCGGTCGCTCGGCAATCCGCGCCGCCAAAGCCACCGCCTCGGGAATCAATTGGTCGGGTTCGACCACGCGATTGACCAGACCGACCTCAAGCGCACGCTGCGCATCGAACAAGTCCCCGGTCAGGGCCATTTCGGCCGCAATGCCGCTACCGACCAGCCGGGGCAGGAAATAGGTGCCTCCGTTGCCCGGATTGAGGCCCAGCTTGATGTAAGTCTCGCCCAGCTTGGCCGCGGTTGATGCGATACGGATGTCGCAGGCCAGCGCAAAATCGAGCCCGCCCGCCGTTGCCCCGCCGTTGATCGCGGCAATCACCGGCAAACGGCTGGACACCAGCCGCTGGGTTACCGGAAACAGCACGCGCGCGTTATAGGGTTCCTGGCTGCGGGCATGGTCGTTTTCGAGATAGCGCTTGAATTCGACCAGATCGGCGCCGGCGCAAAACTGCTTGCCGGCGCCGGTAATCACCAGCACCCGCACCGAAAAATCGGCATCGAGCGCGTTGAGCGCGTGGATCAGGTCCGCCGCCAGTTCGGGCACGACGCCATTGCCCCGTTCCGGCCGATTGAGCGTCAGCAGCGCCACGCCGTCGGCCGGACGTTCAACAATGATCGTTTCGTAAGCCATGACCAAACCTATACCCGTTCCAGCACTGTGGCGATGGCCAAGGCATAAGACCCATCGAGCCAGCCGCCGCCATTGATGGCAAGGCCCAGACGCGCACCATCGACCTGCCGGGCACCGGCCTCGCCGCGCAGTTGCGTGACAATCTCGAATATCTGCGCGCAGCCGGTCGCGCCAAGCGGATGCCCCCGGCTCAACAGCCCGCCGCTGGTGTTGACCGGAAACCGCCCGCCGAGCGCGGTCTCGCCGGCGCGGACAAGGTGGAACCCCTGCCCCTCTGCGCATAGCCCGATTTCGTGATACTGCATCAGTTCCGCAGGTGCCGCAGCATCGTGCAGTTCGAATACGTCACAATCGATTGCGCCCACGCCGGCAATTTCGAACGCCTGTCGCGCGGCAGCCGCGACCGGATCGCCGCGCGTGCCGGACGCATTGCGAGACGCCAGCACCCGTACGATCGGCATGCCCAGCGTGCGTGCCTTGTCCATCGAACAGACGATCACGGCAGCGGCGCCGTCGGTCACCGGCGAACACATCGGCAGAGTCAAGGGCGGGACAATCACGCGCGCTTCAAGCACCTCGTCGATGGTTTGCGGCGAACGCAGATAGGCATAAGGGTTGAACACCGCATGGGACCGGTTCTTGACGGCCACGGCGGCAAAATCGATCACCGAGGCGCCATATGTGTCGAGATAATTCTGCGCCACCCCGGCATAGAAATCCATCAGGATCGAATTGGCGCTGAGCGAGCCCGGCTCGACTTCGCCGATTTCCTCGATATCGGTCGATCCGCGCAAAGCGTTGAAAGCGCGGGTCCGGTCGACATGGTGCATCTGCTCGGCCCCCAGCGCCAGCACGCAATCCGCCGCGCCGCTGGCAACCGTTTCGATCGCCAGCAGGAACGCAGATCCGCCAGAGGCGCAGGCGTTTTCGAAATTGAACATCGGCACAGCGGCAAGCGGATGATGGCGAAACACCACTTGCGCCTTGATCATGTCCTGCTGGATGACGGTCCCGGCAATGGCATTGCCGAAATAGATGCGATCGATATCGGCATAATCCAGGCCCGATGTTGCAAAGGCACCTTTGATCGCATCAAACGAAAGCTTGCGGATGCCGCTGCCGACAAATTTGCCGAATGGCGTCATGCCGACACCGACGATCGCAACTTCTCTCATGAACTGGCACCCTTCGCCCCGGAGCCACCGCCGATACGACTTGCATGACCATCCCAATACTTTTCGCGAACTTCACGGCGGAGGATTTTTCCGTATCCGCTCACCGGCAATTCATCGACGAAATCCACGGCTTTGGGTTTTTTATAGCCGGCCATGTGTTCGCCGCAGAAATCGATGATCTCTTTGGCGGTCAGCGCTTCGCCGGGTCTGGCAACCACCACCGCGTGAACCGCTTCGCCCCAATAGTCGTCGGGAATGCCGAACACGACGCAGTTGGCGACTTTGGGGTGGAGAATGATCGCTTCTTCGACTTCGCGCGGATAGACGTTGTTGCCGCCCGAAATGACCATGTCCTTGGCGCGATCGAGCAGGAACAGGAAACCCCGGTCATCGAAATAGCCGACGTCCCCGGTGTGCAGCCAGCCGCCGCGCAAGGCCTCTGCCGTCGCTTCGGGATTTTGCCAGTAGCCGGGCATCACCACATCGCCGCGCGCCACGACTTCGCCGACTTGCCCCGACGACAGCGGATTGTCATCGGCGTCGACGCAGCGTGCCTCGACATCGGTGCGCACGCGTCCGGCCGATCCGATGCGCGGATCACCCGCAGCCAGCAATTCCTGGTGCAGCCTTGCGCTCATCCCGGTGATCGTGATCGGGGATTCGCCCTGGCCGTATAGCTGGACGAAAATCGGTCCGAACGTCTCGATCGCCTGACGCAATTGATCGACATAGATCGGCGCGCCGCCATAGCAGATCGCCCGCAGGCTTGAGATATCGTGCTTGCCCGGCTGATAGTCCTCAAGCAGTTTGACGATCTGCGTCGGCGCCATAAAGGCGATATGCGAAACGCCCAGACGCTCGACCGTTGCCAGCAGACTGTCGATTTCGAAGCTGGCGGTTTCGGTGATGGCATTCACCCCGCCCCGCGCGATCGTCGGCAATGCGATGATGCCGCTGCCGTGCGACAGGGGCGCGCAGTGCAGCACGACTTCGCCCGGCTGAATGTTGTGGAGATCGGCCAGGTAATTCATGATCACGCAGCGGACCATGCGATGGTTCCACATCGCGCCCTTCGGCTTGCCCGTGGTGCCAGAGGTATAGAACAGCCAGCACAAGTCCTCCGGCTCGGCATCGATCGCCTGACCGAGCCGACGTTCGTCATTCAACAGCGCCGGGAACAGACCGGCACCATCGACAGGGTCTGTGCAATAACGGGCGACGCCGGCAAACAACGCCGCATTGGCGACAATGCCGGCCTGATATTCCGGCCCGTGGATCAGCACCTTTGCCCCGCTGTTGCCGACGATATAGGCGATTTCGCGCGCGTGCAGACGCGCATTGACCGGAACGACCACCAGACCGGCGGCAAAGCAGCCATATATCAGTTCGAGAATGCGCGGCGAGTTGCCCAGGCAAAACGCCACCCGGTCCCCCGGCCGACAGCCGGTCGCCAGCAGGTTTCCGCCAATCGCCAGCGCGCGATCCCTGAATTCGCGATAGGTGACCGTTTCATCACCTTGCACCAGCGCCGGGGCGTCCGGAAACTGCCGCGCGGATTTCTCAAGGAACGCGAAGGTGTTCATCGCTGCCGTTACCCGTCTGCGCGCTGGAAGCGCGCGCAGGGCCGCTTTTCAATCTGGTCGGCGCTGACGGCCACGAATTCAACCCGGTCGTCGCAGGCATAGCCCGACCAGTCTTCATGTCCCGTCGGCAACAGCCGCACCGCAAGTTGAACGCCTTCGTCCAGCTTTACCACGCCGATCGCGTAAGGCAGGTCTTCCTCATGCCCTTCGGGCGCGCCCTGGCGCAGCACGCAAAAGCTGTGCAGCGTGCCCGTTCCGGCCGACTGCACCCAGCCGAGATTGTCCGACTGGCAATGCGGGCAGGCATAGCGCGGCCACATGTTGGGCTTGCCGCAATCGTTGCAATTCTGGATCAGCAACCGACCCAAAGCGAGGCCGGCACGAAATTCGGCGACAATGACAGGAGTCTTCATGGGTCAGGCCCCCAGCTTGGTGCGTTCGAGCAACAGGATCTGCGCGTCCATATAGCTGCCGCCCGATCCGCCGATGATGGCGCGCTGACAGCCTTCGACCTGACGCATCGCCGGCGCGCGATGCAGCAACTGGCGGATGCCTTCGACCAGCAGCGCGGTGCCGCCACCGACGCCGGTGTGTCCCGCCGACAGAAGCCCGCCATTGGTGTTCATCGGCAGCTTGCCGCCCGGATCACCGTTGCCGGCGGCGAACCAGCGCGCGCCTTCGCCTTTGGCGGCGATGCCGAGGCCCTCAAGCGCAATCGCGGTGACCGCCGCATAGCTGTCATAGATTTCTGCGATGTCGGCGTCCTCCGGACCCCAGCCCGACTGGTTCCAGGCCCGCTCTGCGGCCAATGGCCAACCCAGCACGGCCTGATCCGCCTCTTGACTGAGGCAATAGTGGCTGACGCATCCACCCGACCCGGCAACGCGCACAGCATTGGTGATACCGCGTTTTTTGGCATTGGCTGTGCTGGTGATGACAAACGCGCAGCCGCCGTCGGCCATCGGCGGGCATTCATAGCTGTGCAGCGGATCGGCCACCATGCGCGAGGCAAGGATCTGTTCCACGGTCAGCGGCCGGGTATAGAACATCGCATTTTCATTGAGGTTGGCCCAATTGCGCAAGGTTACGCAAACCGAGGCCATTTCCGCAGGCGTGCTGCCGGATGCGTGCATGTAGCGCCGGGTGATCATCGCGCCGATCGCGTTGAACTGGATGCCGGTCGGCAATTCCCATTCGCCGGGGATGCCGTTCTTTGACAGCATGGTGATCATTTCGGCCAGATCGGCCGAGCCCCAGCGTTCGCCTTGCAGCACCAGCACGTTCTG
>Ga0116227_10012256_pt1 | contig 14041 bp, 8 predicted proteins | sample S1TSphgellanicum_FD_89693 | JGI IMG/M metagenome (GOLD analysis project Ga0116227, IMG submission 89693) | Host-associated microbial communities from peat moss isolated from Minnesota, USA - S1T2_Fb - Sphagnum magellanicum MG | ecosystem: Host-associated > Plants > Peat moss > Unclassified... | reverse complement strand
GGAAGGACCGGGCGAGGGGAAGCTCGACGGGTGCATTATGCACCAAGTTCACACTAGTTTTTATAAAGGGAAGAAAGGGAAATTTTGAAGGGGTTGATTCAATAGAATTCCTTTTCAAACATGCTAAAGACATGTCAAAAATTGTAGGGGTGGGCCTACAGTGGTCCAAGGTTGTGGTGACAAAGCAATTTGGGGTAGTGGTCCAGCACATTGGTAAGCACTCGTGGTTTGACTTGTGGGAGGGAACAAGTTTTTCACCAATGAGAATTCCCATTCCGAAGCCCCCAACTAAACTGTCAAAGTGCAATTTGACAGCAAAAGAATCATCCAAAAGAATTGGGGTTGGCTTGGTGGGATCTAGACTTGAAAACAGTTGCATGTATGTGGAGGATAACCAAAAAAAAACTGGTGAAATGTTTCCATTTATATTTGAGCTTGCTAAAAAGATGGGGCTTGGCGAAAATGCTAAGGATTCAAATTTCCAACATCCATCAGGTATTTCAAGTGAAGATGTGGAAGGTGAAAAGAATGATCGTGGGGGTCCTTTACTTGAAACCATGGAAGGTGGAGGAGAGACTGGCCACAGAGGTACATCAAGTGAACCTATGGATCCTATGGATGTTGGAGAAAGTTCACAAGGAGGTAATTCAGGTGAAGCTATGGAAGGTGTTGAGAGTGGTCAAAGGGGTCCTTCAAGTGGACCTACGAAAGTTGGTGGACAAAGAGATCAGCAATCAAGTGATTTTCAACTGCGTTTTGAATCTCTTCAAGCAAAAGGACCACAAGATTCAAATGAGGATAAGTCTTTGACTGTGATTGTTATACCAGAAGTTGGGGGCATTTTCTATGAAGCATTGTCAAACCAGCAGGCTCAACCAGATTGTCGGATAAAAGGTGCAGCAATTTCCCCTTTGCTTAAGTTCAAGTTTGAAATTCTTGGAGGAGAACGCAAGATAACCACCACAATTGAGACTGCATGTGATTTGGGTGGGGGGCAACTTCAATTACATGAAGATTGGAATTTGGGGTATTATCATGATAATATCACAATTTCTCTAACTTGTGAGGATCCTCAATCTGTCCGAGTTTCACCTGGAACTGTGGTTGCAATGGATGCTATGAAAAGAACAATGACAGAAACATTCACAGGTCAAACATCTCGTGCAAACCAAGTATCAGGTCAAGCTAGTGTGCAAGTTCAAATGCCAGTGGTACCCGTTGGAATTCAAGCTCAAGGGACTTTGGATGTGACAGACACAATTGCGGATAGTTGTGCCCTTGCAGTTACTATTGAGAATTCAGACACTCAATTTGCTGGTTTTTATGTGAATCAGATTGGGCATGCAGGTTCTCTAGCTTTTAATTTTCTCTACCCTGAAGAAATTGTTGATGTAAAGGCTAGAGGGCAAAGACAGTTTATCCGTGCTGGCATAAGCAAAACTCTTTCGCCATCCATTATTGGCAAATGGATTCCATTGGATAGAGAGGAGGCTCGTTTTTACTCATTTGAAACTTACCGAAACATCTATTCCATTGGAAGTTTGGAGACATCACATGCGAAGAGGAAAGAGCCTTTGTTCATGCAGCAAAGATATGGAGTGTTCTTTTACATCAACCATGCCATGAGCCACATACATTACCACGAAGACACAGAACTCCGAGGACCTGGTGTGCAATCATTAGACAAAGTGTTGACAAAATGTCCAGAAATTTGATCGGTGTGCCAATTCTATATTGGCACATGGATGATTTATAGTGACATGTTGTTTTATAATTAGTAAGCATTTGCAATATTCTCATTGCCATGTGATTAGAGTTGCCCCTATGCATTTGCAGTATCTTGGGGTGTAAGCTAGAATCTTATTTCCTTCTTTGACCTTTTCATTCTTTAATGAATATAATTTTTCCTTTGTAGGGCCAAAACATAATGCATATGAACTTAGGGATATCTTGTATTATTAAACATTGTATATGGAAAACTTGGGTTTGATGTTGCTCTACATTATCAATGGGGAGAACATATTGAAATATAATATATTATGGAGGGGGGCAACCATGAGTGCAGGAAAGTGCTCATTTCTTCATTACAGAAGCTGTAAGGTTCTCGACCTAATAAAATAGGAATGATCATAGACCCCTTCCAGGCCTAGCTGTATGGTTCTAAACCATTATGTCTAGACTTATATTTTGAGTGCTTGAATATAGAATCTTACAATTTCAAGCTCAGGACTTAGGAGATGAATTCAAGCTCTCCAGAGGCCTTTTTTTGGGGGGGTTTTGCTGCACTAGGGTACTTGTATCCATAACTGGTGAATGCACACTTATGAGCAACGATGGTGACTCAATCCATGAAGGAGATGAAGATGACATGGGAGTCGGTGATCATGGTAACAAAAACATCAGTAGGCAGAAGAGTTTTTCTTCATTAATGCTACACTTGAGTTTTGGAAATTTGACAGGCTAGTTGCAAAACAAGGTGATGGATGTCTTGTTGCGGCTCTGAAGACAATCCAAAGGCAAGCAAATCTACACAGAAAAGGTATGTACAACAACAAAACTAAGTTTAAGTCTTCTCACAATTTTAGGTCTCCGAAACTGCAGCAAATTCTCGTTCAAAAACCAATCAATCAATGGACAAACAAAATTTGTCATCAATTTTCTTCTCCTCACAAAAACAATCTTACCCAATTTTGTTGTAGAATAACCAGGATTGAATATCAGATCTAATTGGGTGTTACAAGACTAAATTGCACTCAGGGATTGAAGTTCCAAGGTTTTTCTTTCCATGAGAATTTCATGTTTGGGTTTTTGTTTTTCACATAGTTGTTAGTACTCTTCCTATCATCTTGTATTGGAGGTTTATTTATTACCCATTGGCTTCCTCCCCTTAATTAGGACTTACATGATTCTTCATATGCATGATACATTTAGACTAGAAGATTATTATTTTTGTTATTTTTAGGCAAAATATCAAATTATTGCTAATAATGCCATTAGAGGCAAATTAGTGGAAATAATAGTAGCTACAAGCATTTGATAGTGCTTTGGAATTTTTGCTTAGATTTTCCAGAATATGAATGAGTTTTCTTCTTGTTGAGAAAGTTTTTTTTTGGGTATTCAGGGTAACATGATCTCCTGCATGTGAAAACGAAGATTTTGTAGTTTGGGTTGGAATTCACATTCCTAGTAAGGAGAATGGTGCTGAAATTCTTCTCTTCCTCCAAGTTCTCAGGTGATAAGTTTCCTTGACCATCTTCTTATCAGGTGAGATTGTATCTTAACCTTCCAAATTAATAGTAATAATAATAATATTATGGTATTAGGTTGGCTTGACAATTTTCCAAGACACTAAAATTTTTTTTCCTGCAATTTAGGATTATTCCTGAGATCACTAAATTGGGTTGGCTCAAGGGTGGTGACATCAGTGAACAGATTTTCATTCTTGTCATGTACGCATTTGGAGTGGGTATGTATGATATTCAACTTTCATCCATTCTTTGGACATGCAACTGACCCTAAGACGCTTAGGGTGAAGGGGCAGAATCTCTCTCGAATGACAATTATGAGATCCAATTGGGGAAGGTTAATTGTTATTTTCATAACATTGGGCATTGTTTTAATTTTGTCAGCTCAAATCAATCAAATTTTACAACTTGCATCTCACGGGTGTGACCTTCTTTGAACTCCACTTCATGTGAATTTGGATCTGAGATTTTATGTAAATATTGTTTTACCCCATGTAGACCCTTTTGTCATGGTATGATTGATGATCCTGAGGGACATGTTTAGTTCAAACTATTACTATTGGATGTGATTTGGTATTGGTTTCTATTGTACATATTCATATGTTGTAGATCATTTGGTGGCAAGTTCAGTGTGAGCAAGGTGGTGGGCTCTCGTTTCATCATTGTCAGTGGGAACTTGACTTATCGGATTGTTGAAGACTTTCTTGCTGAATTCTATCATCCAAATCACAACAGAGGTTTTCCTTCCAGCATAATGAAATGAATTGGGTGGATGTGACTTAGTTATAATACACATTCTTTTTTTCTGTTTAGATTTACAGGCAAAGAAACTGAGCTAGTTCATTTTGTGCTGCATTGCAAATAAGAATGCATTTCCTCTCTAGATTGTACTCATGACCCAATACAAACCTTCATTAGCATGCCTGCCCCCATCCCTTTTGATTCTTAAATGTAGTTTCAGGGATATTCATTAAAAGTCCTAGGCTGGTATGACTTGAGGCAATGGTAGTCCCTACATATTAGTACCAAGGAGTGTGCTTTACAGTGCAGAAAAGGGCACAATAGTGGCATTGTATGAGACTGCATCATATCTGTAAAGTGATCATTTTTTGTGGATCCTAATTTGCAGGTTACAGTTGAAGACATTTTTTATGTCCTACCAACACCAAGTTGAGTTCATACAAGGCATTCCTGCAAAGGACTCTGACTTAGACTGTGTCAATGCAAAAGTTGCAATTGCACTCTATTTGTTATCAGATCAGCAAGCCAAGGTAAGTAAGCATCAATATTTGTCATGTGTCAAATTTTTAAGACTAAGATGCACTAGGTTGCTAGCTGTCAAATAATATGATCCAGACTTCATTAATATATAAATAATATAGCACAACATTCAACTTATTGAAGCCATGATATCATGCCAAGATCCTAGATTTTTTTCAATCCTTAATATGTTAAATATTTCCTGGGAAAATTCTAGGGTAGGATCCAGATGTGGAGGATGTAGCATAAATTGTGAGGACATAAGCAGTACATCACCATTGTGGCTCTCACATGTGTTACATTACCATTGTGGAGTTGTTCAAGCCTCAGAAACCAACGAGTGTTATTTGGGATGACACTGATCAAGCAATTGAAATCATTTGCTTCAAGCTTGGCCACAGATGTTGTGCACACCTCCAAATCCTTTCTTTGGAAACCCACCCACGCACCCATCCTACTTTGTTGAACATTACTTACAATTGAGTGAATGCTCAAGTTTTCAGTCTCAAAAATATTGTTTGTAGTAGTTTTCTATGATTGTGAGTGCATCAATGTTCAAGAATTGCAGAATTTGACTCTTGAAATTTTGAGAGCTTCTATTAAAACTTTTGTGTGAGTTTGCAACAAGTTGTCATGTCAAGGGACTGTTGACATTCATAATCAATTTGTTTTAGATAGGATGGTGAATTTAAGGTTAAGGGGCATTAGATGTTCAAATACATGAATGGGTTGTGTCAAGAAGTCTTCTCCATTCTTTTGCCTACCATCTTTCATGAGGAAGGTCTTGCTTTTGAACAAGTAAGTTGATTTCCCTTGATGATTGATCATCAAAAACATGATCAAGAGCCATCATGGAAGATTAATTTCCATCCTGCTAAAACCCTTCATGAAAAAAAGAAAAGAAAAGAAACTCTCATATGAGAATCATTCTATCAAAAAAAAAATCCATAAAAAAATCAGGGTCAGAATTACAGACCTTGGGGAACATTAATTGTTTTTTGCAAAGTCTAAACGCAAGCTCACAGAATATAGATCTTGGAGAAGAAAATAAATAAAATTTGAAAAGAAGTTTGAATGTAAGCTCACAAAATTATAGATCTTAGAAAAGGAAATAAACATTTCCAGGAGGAAGTTTGAATGCAAGCTTGCAGAGCTATAGATTTTGAGAAAGAGAAAAAAAAGGTCTAAAATGCAAGTTCACAAAATTACATGTCTTTGGAGCCTAAAACAAAGAATTTCCAAAAAGAAGTTTGAATGCAAGCTAGCAGAATTACAGATGTTTGGAGGAGAAAAAGAATCTCCAAAGAGAAGTTTGAATGCAAGTTTGCAGAATTACAGATCTTGGAAAAGATAGAGAATTTCCCAAATAAAGTTTGAATGCAAGCTCGTAGAATACAAATTTTGGAGAAGATAAATGAAACAAAACTTCAGAATTTAAGAAGTTTGTGTTCCGTGCTCTCAAATTTGAAGAAAAAGAATTTATTTTCATGTTGATTCTGGTTTGAATCTTGAGACAGTGGAGAGAGAGAATGCATGGAAGAATCTGCTTTGCTTTCTGGACAAATTGACACATTTGGTAACAATTTTCTCTTTTTCTTGCAGCTCACAATTCTAGTGGGATGATGAACATGTCAACTTAGTGCAAATGTCCAAATTGATTGATGTTGTGGGTGGTGTTCTTGGTGTTCACACTTCGAAGTTCGTATCTTGAAGAGACCGCGTGATACTCTTTGGTCTTGATATTGCACATCATGAACAAGATGGTGAATTGGAGCATGAAATTTTGCTTTACCCAAAAGGATGCATCATTCATGGCACTGACATTGGATTAGGAATCATGAAGGATTTGCAAAATACAATGGTGTGTGGCTAATTGGGGTTGCTTGGCATATTCCAGCAAGTTTATTTTGTGATTGGCTCCCCTAACTATGAGCTTGATTTGCTAGGAGTTGGTGTACTCCAAGCAGGTGTGTAACATCATGTTGTCCTTTTTACAAATGTGCGATGTAGTTCATCTGTGATGCAATTCGTGTTTCTCTTGGACATAGTTTTTGTGATGTTGACCATAACAAATAGCACCATTATGGTGTATTAGTGTGTTCCTACTATTAGAGTACTGAAAAAAAAAAGCTTAAAAAAAACCCAATAATTATCGAATGTTGTATAAAATCCTTTGGAATCCTTGATTAATTTACAATCAATTGTCCATATTACAATTTTTTTATAAAAGAATGCAAAGAGAATGCATAAAATGATGAAATTAATTTCAAAATTTTCTTATAAGAAAACAATGTTTCTTTTTAGGCAATTACATGTTCATTGGGTTAATTTGATGGAAATATAAATCATATGAACATTTCAAAAAAGGTTGCAAGGGACATGATTTTTTTATTAAATCATTTGGTTATTTTTTATATTTATTAGGTTCCAAAATTTTAACTCTAGATGCAAATCACATGTGAAAGAATATTCATTTAGAAAACCATGTTTAATTAGTACTTAAAGCCCATTTTGACATTTTTCTATCAAAATATTCATGCACAATTATGTACACATGTGAAAAATCATCATCACCATATGAATTATCTTATTTTGGATTATTCAAATTTTCTTATTTAAATTTGTTTCACATAAATATTGGTTGTAGAAAGTAATCTTAAGAAAGTCCTAGAGTCCTTTTTCTTTTTTTTAACCCCAATCATGGATGGACCTGTGTGGATCAAACATTTCAAGAACTTTTCTTAGGGATGCTACAATATGAGAACTACTTGGCTTTAGGCCTATATTGTGCAACAAGGATCTGCATCAGCATTCATTTCTACAAACCCAGCACCAATAGACTTGGTGAAATCTATGGATCTTGTGTACATATTGCACGAGGACAAACATTGTCATTATTTTTTCTCATTTGAGATGTACATAATGTAACCAAACACATGTTATACTTTTCTTAGTTTCGGAAGTGGAAATGAGAAAGCAAATTGGTTCTCACTCTCAATAGAACTATCCAATGTAGTGATGGAATTCTACATTAAACAATTTAATCCATTTTAAAATAAAAATTGGCATAATATTGTATACTCTATACTCCTTGTGTTATGATTGTCACTAGCATAAAAGTGTACATTTCAAATTGCAAGACACATCCACACAACATGTAAAAATCTGAGCTTGTTAGTGTTAACATCCTTGAATGGACAGAAGTGTGCAGTAGGCTACATTTGTTTGCCCAAACCTCTACTCCTCTTGCTCTTCAAACCTCAGAAAAGTTTAGTGGGAGTAACAAAACCATATGCAAAGTGTCTGGTAAAGCCCTTAGCCACAGGCTTTACTCTATGTAAAGGCCGAGCTTCATTCTTGTTTTCTCATGCAGAAGGTTGTAGAAGCATTTGGGTGAAAGGAGGTGTGCGAACCCAGAAAGATGCAATATAATGGAAAGACTGTCAAAAAGTGAGAACTTTACAGAAAGTATAAACCCCACCTTAGGAATGTAAAGCTCACCTCTGACACATAATGTGCCTGTGGGATGCAAAGGAACAATATGCTGGGTAATGTGCCCTCCAAATAAATTACATTAAATCAGGAGGTCTTTACGAACTAGAACAGAGTCCAATCAGCTCTACCAAGGGCTTAAACAGAAGTAGAGAAGCAAGGAGTTCATCCTGCAATGGCTCACACTACCCAGGTATGTGATACATATATCGCAGTAAGTACACAAGGAATGTAAATGGATACTATTTAGTTTATGATGCCGGAAGGCACCTGGTAATTAGCAGGTAGGTAGATGCATGCAGTTGGTTAGTACATTGCTAATCACCAGGCTATGGGACAGGAATGTAACAAATAAGTGTTTTCTGTCCACACACACTGTCCATCCTGCATGGTGTGCTAGTAGATGCTGGTTGCTCTGGAAAAAAAATGCGTGCATTAGCCCCAAAATTTGAATTTCCAACCTGCCCTAAGTTTCCATCAACCAAAAAGCATGTGCTAAGCGCTAACCAGCTGGCCCAAAAAGCTGCCCAAAAGTTGTGGTATAGGATTTTTTCCCTTTTTTAAGACCACATTGGTTTTAGGGCAGGCACATGTACTGCCTAAATTGGTCAACGATATGTCAAACGATTCAAGCTCAAGATGAGTCATTTTAAGGATCAGGTTGGGTATTTCTCATCTCAATTTAAATTGCTCCTTGACAAGAACTTGTTATTACAGCTTCCCAGTGTTCAAGAAGTGGTGATAGGATTTGTGACCATTTTGGTGTTTGATATGTTCTACAAACAGGAAAACACATGAGGGAAAAATTTGAGTGAAGAACTGAAAAACTAACAATATGAAACAATAATGACAATCTCTCAAGGATCATCATGTATGATACCTTATCTATCGAAAACTTGGGCTCCATGTTGCTGCACACTACCAATGACGTTTAAACTTTTTTTTTTCTATCATGTTCCCATTTGGTTTTCAAGATCTCGTTATTATTTATATTAATTTTAAAATTAATTTAAAATTAATTAAATATTATATCCATGTTGGGTAAGCTAAAAGAGGGAGATAGTTATTAACAAAGAAGTGAGATAATTATTAGTAAAAGAATGAGGTAGTTAAGCTTGAAAATGAAATAAGATTTTTTTTCATATTCCTACCGGTGGTTCAAAGAAAAGAGTAAGAAGTTATTAAAAAACTGAGATAGTTAAGTTGGGAAATGAGAAAATTAAACAGTTATGAGTTGTCTCTAGAATTGTGTAGAATTGTACCTGGAATTGTCCAGGGATGATCATACCACCAAAATAATCATGTCAAAGCAACATACAATGTTTTTTGCAAACCACCCCCTATAAACCAGTTCCTACATCACTGGAATTAGCTACTGAATTTATCAGTTCTCTGCAGTGGGTATTAGCCCATATAACTGGTAACTTGCTTGCTTTCTCTCCCAAGTCGGGAAGGAACAAGAAGACTCAGTCATCATGCTGGCTAGCACCTAACACCACTGAAAGGAAAACATAGATGGAACCCAAAAAAGAAAAGAAAAAAGGACACAATTGGAAGAAAGGAACAAGCATACAACTGACAAAGCAATAACCCAGTGGATTCTAAAAGCTTCCCAACTACAAGACTCCAAAGAAAGCAACAGAATACAACAGACAAAATGAGAACCAAGTGGGCTCCAAAAAGCTCCTAAATTACAGGGCTCTAAAAATTCATTTGGAAGACCTCCAAGTTCTCACACTGAAATTCCGAAACAAAGTTTCTCTTTTGATGAGCAAACCTCCTGTCCTCTTTTATAAAGAGAATCCTTAACAGGTAGCCTATATTCTTTAGGAGGACACTAAGACCCACCATCTGAAAAATCAAGAAATCTTTAAAACTTCAAACTTTTAATCTTTAGAACTAAACCTGTATAATTGACCATTGATGACACCCAACCAGGGTTTTTCTTTTCAAATTTTGTGATGTAGCCGAAGTGGCAATCATCCATAAGACAATTTAACCAGATTTGGCAACAACAAAATACAAAATTAAAAAAATAATCTGGCATGCTTCTATATTTTTGACCTGCTGAAACTTAGGATAGAATCTGACAAATGAAAAATAAATATAGGTTTTTTCAAAAAACATAAGACCGTGCACCCAACTTAACAATAATAGCAAAATTATATCACTGGGATGTTGATAATGCCCCAGCATAGAGCGTCTTCACCAGCAGCGTTAAACTGGTTGTATACTTCGTACATCAACTCACAACTCACAAGACCTTTTTGGGTATATGCCGGTGCAAAAAGTGTCTTTGCCCACGTACACCAGACTAAGTCCCCAAGCCCCAGTACAAAAAGATCATTTACAATCCTACAAACAAGGGATAATCTTTAAAACATAGTTGGGCAAGTGTCAGTCTGCAAAAGATGCTTCAAAAAATCAGACTCCTAGAAAAAAGAGGTAGAAATTTGCTAAATCACCCACCCGATTAGCACCCCAGTGAGGATACCAAGCACAATGAACATCAAAACAAAGGAACAAATAGTCCATAAAAAACACTAACAAAGAGAGGGAAGTCCAAAGCTTCAAAAATATTGAAGATAGAGAAGAGTCTCAACAGAACTAACTTCTTGTTTATTTTGAAGCCACATACACCTACAATTAAGGGACATTTTTTAATGAAACACAAACTTAAAATGATGAATGAACTCCAAATTAATCAGAACTTTCGTACAAGCTTTTAGATCCAGCATGTAAATTTTAGTATTTAAAATTGAAAACTCAAATACAGCCCAAGCAAAGCACAAGCACAGAAGTTTTATCAACCTTTAATCCTAAAAGATTGAGGAATTTTATCACATCCACTGCTCGTGTAGAGATTGAAAATCCAACTACTAATAGAAGGAAACACGACAAACTCAAGCCTTCTAAGCTTTAACACCCAATGGTCATGTACCACAGAGTATAACTTTGAGCCAAATAGAAACATCTGTGAGAAGTCAAGCTGGCTGCACAAATACATCTTGGTCTAATCAGGTTTATATGGACATCCCAAACAGCACAAAGAAAAGGAATTGGCCACACTTTTTATGACTGAAATTTTAATTTCATTGAAACCCATTCCTAGGACAAGAGAACCCCATTACAATGAAAAACATGGATCACAGACACCAAAAACAATGACATACTTTTGTCTCTCCGGATTTACAAGACCTTGCTCAAAATCTTCTTTCTTCTGAGGATAAGACCCTGAACAATTACTTCCGTGAGTTAAAAGATATCAAAAAACAAGGTGCAGCACTAGGTCAATTACATGAGTAACTGGCCTTTCACAACTTTCTGCAGTTGACAAGAAACCTGTGAGCTGGGTGGCAAGGGTAGAAACAGATCATAGTATATGATGAAAATACAAGTGTGAGCACAGTAGATAAAAAACTAGTGATTGTGACCACACAGCTGTTGATCAATTGGTAATGTAAATTCCATGAAGCAGTTTACAAGAAGACATCCTTCTCCAACAGCTTCAGCACCTCACTCTGGGTATTCAGCTTGGCAACATCGACCGGAGTCTTGCCATCCAAATTCCGTAAAGTCCTGCAAAACCCCACAGGACTTCTTAACACAAGACATGCTTTCAAGAATTGAGAAAATGTTTGAAACTGGTTCATCACAAGTCAAGGGTAGCAAACCGCTGTCTTGATGGTAGTAGACAATGGGGCAAGAGAAAACAAGAGACTTACACAGCAGCCCCATTCTTTAGGAGGAGCTCGACACATTCCTTACGGCCATAACCAGCAGCATAGTGCAGTGGGGTATTGTTATTCTTGTCAAGAGCATCCACAGCTGCTCCAGCTTCCAGCAACACCTCAGCACATTGCACCTGCAAATAGACATGCTCTCAGAGAATGTTTTGCATACTGTCTCACATACTGCAGCAGCAGTTAACAGTTGATTAACATGTAGTAATGAAAAAATACAGTCCATGCACTACAGCAAAAATCTTACCTCTCCATAACCAGAAGCAAAATGCAAGCCTGTCCGTCCCTCATCATCCTTCTCATCCTTGTCTGCACCCTCTTGCAAAAGAATCTTCAAACCCTGCAGCAACACTTCCAACCCTCAGATCAGAAAGGTGTTCTGAACAATGACCTGGAGTGCTTGTTCCTATACAAAACATTCTGAAAGATGGAATGTCAGCACAGATATGGAAGCACAAGAGAGACAGACCTCTACATCCCCTGTGCTGGCAGTGTGATGAACTGTCAACTCATCCTCTTCTTCCTCACCCACATCGTCTTCACCTTCCTCTTCAGTACCCTCTTCATTCCTGTATGCTGGAAGGCCTGCTTCTCCAGGGATACCCACACCCATGGCTTGTCCTAGTTTGCTTAAAACTGCTGGATCATTCCAGTACCTACAGGCACATTGCACAGCCAATCCTGAACAATGATGCAGCTCAAAGACAATAGTCATGAAATAGACCAGAGAGTTACAAAATAAAACTCATATTTTGCATTTGGCTTGCAACTTCTATACCTTGGCCAAGTTTGGCTGCACCAAGGAGACGAGAACGAAACAAAACAAATATTGTAACTCTCATGAGAATCGAGAAATCTCCATATTAACTATTAAGAAGGCCAAAACAAGGTTAAAACTTTTCATTGAAGTCAAAGAAAGACTCAAGAGTGCAATGTAAATGGAGATAAAAGTTGTCTGTGAATGTGAAGAGTAAGAGGCTCTCACTTCATCATGGCTGCAGGGCCTCCACTTTCAATCTCCTCAAGAACAGGTTTCAGAGTGGGGTCCTCACGGACTTGGGCCATCCGCTGTTCAAGTTGCTCCTTATGGGCAGGATTGGTCAGGTTTGATAGCATACCTGACATAGCAGGATCCTGCAACTCATCACAGCAATATTTTCTGAAAATCTTGATGGAAATACTTCCAACCAACCAAAGAGTTAAAACACTTGTTATCATCCACATTGTCTTCACTCCTACCTCTTGCTCACAAGGAACTCAACATCTGACAACTAACATTTGCTGAGATTTAGAACTCAGATGCCCCCAATAAATGGGCTATTACAAAATGAATACATGACAAAGAAGCAAAGTGGAAACTCAGGGCTCTGTATGTGAGCCAACTCATAGCTACTACAGCATAGATGAATTGAAAGAGCAAGACAGGGAAGCTTGCCTGCATGAGGGCATTCCCCAAACGTTCAGCCATAGTCATAAACTGGGGGTTCTGCATAACTTGCTGCATTGCATTTATGTACTGATTTGTGTCCAACTGAGGCACACCCTCATCACCCACATTCTGGACACTGCGTTGAAGCTGCTGGGCCATCTGATTGAAGGCAGGGTCCTTGGCAATCTGCTCTGCCATCTCCTTTATGCTTGGGTCCTAAGGAAACAGTTGTTTCACACAAATCACAAAAATCCATCATTTGGATGAGATGCAGAACACCTAAATTGGCTCCAAATTCCCAGTGGCAATTAGCATGGAAGGCAAAGTCTCTGTAATGTTTGAAGAAACCGGGGTCAATTCCTCACTGTGATAAAGAAGTTTCAAGATTACTTAAGGTAAATGATTAGAGGGCACAAGAAATTGGTTAATTGTTGGCTATCTTATCTGCTAGCAAGCTTACATTGAAAAATGAGTCCCAGGCACCACTGAACGCAGTCCAGCTTTCCTGGAAACCCGCATATTATATACTTCAAACATGATTTTGTCTTCAAGTTAAATTGCATTTCTAATTGCTCAAGTTTGGAACTGTACGTTATTGGACAAGCCTTCAAGAACCGTAGTTCAGAGTTCCAAGAAAGTACATAAAACTGCTGTTTCAGTACACAGGAATATATTCACCTTGAGAAATGAATAATTTTTATGTGCACAATTAAGGTTTACAGTCACCCACAAGGAAAAACCAGTGGAACAAGCAGAGGGATTGTGGCATACATTCAAAAGCCCAGTCATTGCAGAGAAGTCAAAGGGATTGGGGACACCAGCTTCAGTCTCATCACCAGGCAAAGCAGCAGTTGATGCTGCTGCTGTTGGGG
>Ga0116227_10012255_pt1 | contig 14041 bp, 15 predicted proteins | sample S1TSphgellanicum_FD_89693 | JGI IMG/M metagenome (GOLD analysis project Ga0116227, IMG submission 89693) | Host-associated microbial communities from peat moss isolated from Minnesota, USA - S1T2_Fb - Sphagnum magellanicum MG | ecosystem: Host-associated > Plants > Peat moss > Unclassified... | reverse complement strand
ATTACAGTCGCTCTCAGGAAGTCCTGGCTGAGCTTAAAGAAAATGAATTGAGGCTTTTAAAAGACCGCACAGAATACCACTATAGAATGGGAAGAAATCAGGAAGAATTCGGTAAACTGGATGCAGCTTTGGAAAATTACCAGCAGGCAATCAATTACGGGCGTAATTTAAAAGTGCATTTTGCGGCCAATTCTGCCTTGCTAATGGGTAAAATTCACATGAAAAGGAAGAATTTTACCGAAGCCAAGGCCAGTTTCCATACCGCGATAGGAATGAAAGGGCATTTATATGAAAACAGTATCGAATCTGCAGCAAGAGACAGTTTAAAACGCCTGAATTAAAATCGGTAGACAAAGGCATTGATGTGCATGCCAGCACCAACAGAAGCGAATAGGGTATAATCTCCTGGATTTACGCGGTAGCCTTTAACCTCATCTTTAAGTACCAGATCCAAGAGGGTGGGTATAGTGGCTACAGAACTATTTCCAAGCCAGGAAATGGTCATAGGAACTAGATTTTCGGGTACAGTTTCCAAATCATAAAGTTTAAATACTCTTTTCATAATGGCATGATCCATTTTTCCGTTTGCCTGGTGGATGAAAACTGTTTTAATGTCGGTAATGCTGATCCCTGCTTTGTCTATGGCTAATTTGATGACTTGAGGTACATTGGATACCGCAAATTCGTACAGTTTGCGACCATTCATTTTTAAATAGCTATTTTCAGGGTAGGCATCAGGATTGTTACTTTTTCCCATGACAAGCAATGAAGCATAATTTAAAGCATAGGTTTGGGTTTTATGTGCAATAATTCCAAGCGGTTCAGTAGATTCTCGCGCTTCGAATATCACGGCACCAGCACCATCGGAAAAAATCATACTGTCCCGGTCATGTGGATCTGTAATTCTGGAAAGCGTTTCTGCTCCGATGACCATTACACGCTTAGCCTCGCCGCTTTGGATTAAATAATTTGCCTGAATAGAGCCTTGTACCCAACCTGGGCAACCGAAAATAATATCGTAGGCTACGCAGTTCGGGTTTTCAATTGCCAACGCATGTTTTACCTTGGCTGCCAGGGCAGGAAGAATATCCATGCGATTACTGCCTGCTTTGACATCACCAAAATTGTGACAAAATATGATTTGATCTAAGCTTTCTTTATCAATTGCAGCGGTGTCTATTGCCCTTTGTGCAGCAATGATTGCGATGTCGCTGTTCACTTGGTCCTTGTCGACATAACGACGTTCAACGATCTCGGTAATTTCAGAAAATTTACGGATGATTTCTGAGATGTCTTTATCCAGCTTAAGGCCGTTGTCGTAAAATGAGGAGTTCAAAAAGGCATCTCCTGAGACCACATTTGAAGGAATGAAGCTGCCTGTACCTATAATAACTGAGTTTATCTTTGTTTTAGTGCTCATTTTGAACCGTAGACTGTTTTGGTGTACAGTATAAAACTAGGATTTATTTATTAGATTAAGAAAAATCATCAACTAAAAATACGAATAATTCTTTTGGACCATGTGCACCAAGCACTAAAGTTTTTTCAATATCAGCAGTTCTGCTTGGTCCGGTTATGGTGCTAATCATGGAGGGAATCTGGCTACCGTATTTTTGTTTGATCAGCTTAAAAGCATCTTTTAAATCCATAACCAGTTGTCCTGTACGGGCAATCACAATGTGATGGTGAGGATAAATGCTTAACCTTCTACCTGCAGCATTTTGATTGGAGACCATTACAGAGCCATTGCGGGCAATTAAGGCTTCACACATAGTAATGCCTACCTCGGCCATTTCAAAGTCCTTATCGGTCTGGTAAAAGGGAAACTCGTAAGTAGAGAGGAGCTCTTGTAATGGTGGTTCCCAGCAGTATATTTTTCTCCATTTAAACTGTTCTGCCAACTGTAGTATGTTTTCAATAAAGTCAATGCCGTTTTCACAATAAATGAAATTTCCGGAAACTGCGGTGAGCTGTTCTGCAAACATAATTTCTGCGAGCTCTGCATCAGCTTTGTACAGTGGAGTATCTTCTAAATTCGGATGCGGATTGTCTCTTCTTTCCAGAAGGGCTTTCCTGATCTTTTTTAGCATGAGTTCTTTTGAAGAAATATTTTCTTGCATAGGAGATAAAAAATGCCGCCATTTTCTAAAAAAGGCGGCAGTTTAAAAATGTGACACTATTCTTTAAGCTTCTACAGGTGTTATTTGACCAGTAGTTCCGTTAGGAAACTCGTTTCCAGATATCGGGGCATCAAAAACCCGCTTTCCAAATATTACCTCCAGATCGTCTTTAAATAAAACTTCTTTTTCTATTAAAATATCGGCGAGTTGGATCAATTTTTCTTTGTTTTCATTCAATAAGCTTATGGCCCGTTGATATTGCCCTTCTATCAAATTAGAAATTTCATTGTCTATGATCAAAGCGGTGTCTTCTGAATATGGTTTCGAGAAATTATATTCATTTTGTCCGGACGAATCATAATAAGTGATGTTGCCTAGTTTTTCATTTAATCCATATATAGTAACCATTGCGCGGGCTTGTTTGGTTACTTTTTCCAAGTCGCTTAATGCGCCAGTGGAGATCATGTCAAACATCACCTTTTCAGCGGCTCTGCCGCCCATTGTTGCACACATTTCATCAAGCATTTGGTGCGGACGGACGATCAAACGTTCTTCTGGTAAATACCAGGCTGCACCTAGACTTTGTCCACGAGGAACAATTGTTACCTTTATGAGTGGTGCGGCATGTTCCAGCAGCCAGCTTACTGTAGCATGTCCTGCCTCATGGACAGCAATGGCATATTTTTCTTTCGGTGTGACGATCTTGTTTTTCTTTTCCATACCGCCGACGATCCGGTCTACTGCGTCCAGAAAATCTTGTTTATCTACAGACGTTTTGTTTTTTCGGGCAGCGATTAAGGCAGCTTCATTACACATATTTGCTATATCCGCTCCTGAAAATCCGGGTGTTTGTTTCGCCAGAAATTCAGTATCCAGGTTGCCATCTGTCTTCAATGGTTTAATGTGTACTTCGAATATTTGCTTACGTTCAATAACATCCGGTAGATCTACATAGATTTGTCTGTCGAATCTACCAGCACGCAATAAGGCTTTATCTAATACATCCGCACGGTTTGTTGCAGCAAGAATAATAACGTGTGTGTCGGTTCCAAAACCATCCATTTCCACCAGCAACTGATTTAAGGTATTTTCCCTTTCATCATTTCCTCCCATCATACTGTTTTTACCCCTGGCACGGCCAATTGCATCGATTTCGTCAATAAATATGATACATGGAGATTTGTCTTTCGCTTGTTTAAATAAATCACGCACACGTGAAGCGCCTACTCCTACAAACATTTCTACGAAATCTGAACCAGATAAAGAGAAAAATGGCACCTGAGCCTCACCAGCAACAGCTTTTGCCAATAGGGTTTTACCTGTACCCGGAGAACCGACCAATAGGGCTCCTTTAGGGATTTTACCACCTAGATTGGTGTATTTTTTTGGGTTTTTAAGGAAATCGACAATCTCCATGACCTCTTGCTTGGCTTCTTCCAGGCCGGCTACATCGTTAAACGTAACGTTTACCTGGCTTTCTTTATCAAAAAGTGTAGCTTTCGATTTGCCAATGTTGAAGATTTGTCCGCCAGCACCACCAGCACCACCGCCCATACGACGCATGATAAAGATCCAGAATCCTATAAACAAAAGGACTGGAATAATGGCTGTGAAGAACCAATTGTTAAATGAGCTTTGTCTGGTATCCGGAGTGGCAAGTACTTGCTGTTCAGATGGAATATTTTTTTGGGAGTCCTTTAATTGTTGCGCCAGAAGGTCCATTGATCCGGCAGTAAATACCACTACAGGACCATTGCTGTTATTACCTATATTGCTTTTGCTGAGGTAATCTTTGTATTTCGCTTCTTTTAACCGGTCTTTTTTGATGTATACTTCAACTTTAACCAGGTCCTCATGCTTGTAGGCCACCAATTTTTCTACATCACCAGGAAGTAGCATTTCAGTTTCAAAAGTACGATAAGGTATGGTTTTAGTGGTATCTGCGCTAAATAAAACCTGTAATAAGATTAAGCCTAGAATGATGGCTGCATACACCCAAAAGATATTGAATTTTGAACCCTTTTGAGGTTTTTTTGGAATGTTCGGTATTCTCTTAATTAGTTTAGGCTTTGTACTCTGGTTCTCTTTCATCATTGAATCGAAAAATGGGGTGAATGATTAGGCACTTTTAAAGGACGTAGACTGGGCGTCTCCCCATAAGTCTTCTATTCCGTAAAATTCGCGTTTTTCAGTTTTAAATATATGAACAACTATGTCAAAATAATCAAGGATAATCCAATCGGCATTGTCTGATCCTTCTTTTTGCCATGGATTGGTTTGCGTTTTTTTATAAATTTCCTCTTCTACGCTATCGGCAATGGCTTTTACCTGGGTGGTAGAGTCGGCATTGCAGATGATAAAATAATCAGAAACGGAGCTTTTGAGCTCTCTTAAATCCAACCGCACAATATCGTGTCCTTTTTTTTCTTGTATCCCTAGTACAGCTATCTCTGAGAGGTATGTAGAAAGATTTCCAATTTTCTTTTTTATCATTAAAATGTTTTAATTTTGATAAACAAATATACAATCAACACTTGCAAAATAACACTTTTTCAACATTATTTGTTGGTCAAAATTTGATAAGATTACCTGAAGTTGATTCTACCAATAACTTTTTAAAGACAAAAGCGTCAAATTCCGAGCCATTACCAGAAGGAACTGTTATTATGGCAGACAATCAGTTTGCCGGCAGGGGGCAGCAGGGGAATGTGTGGCATACGGAACCGGGTTTGAATTTGACTTTCAGTTTGTATCTGCGGCCTTCATTTTTACCGATAAGCCATCAATTCCTGTTAAATATGGCCATAAGTATTGCGATAAGAAATGCTTTGCGGGGTTTTGCCGGGGCAGGTTTAAAGGTGAAATGGCCAAATGATTTGTACTATCAGGATCAGAAATTAGGCGGGATTTTGATCGAAAATATCCTTGCGGGCTCTAGCTATAAGGCCAGTATTATTGGGATCGGCATCAATGTGAACCAGGTTTTGTTTCGTCCTGAGGTACGGGGAAGAGCCACTTCTTTAGCTGAAATTTTACAGCAGGATGTTAATTTGTTCTCGGTTTTAGGAGAAATATGCCTGCATATTGAACAACATTATTTGCAATTGAAACGAGGCGAGTACGAGCGTTTAAAAGCAGATTACCTAAGTGGACTTTACCATTTGAAGGAACCTGCGCATTACCGACATAATGGCCAGATTTTCGAAGGGCAGATCGTCAATGTGACTGATTCGGGAATGCTTATCATCTTTACAGAGGGGCGGGAATTGGCATTCAATTTTAAAGAAGTAGAATTTTTAACCTGATTTTTAAAGATAATAAGCTAATTTCACCGGCTTGTTAAGCATTTGATTAATCCATGAATAAAATAAAAAACATAGGCGTATTAACTTCCGGTGGCGATGCTCCGGGCATGAATGCTGCCATCAGAGCAGTAGTTAGGGCTGCAATTTATTATGATTTGCAGGTTACAGGTATTTTAAGAGGGTATGAGGGGCTTACTCATGGTGATTTTATCAGCATGGAAAGGAAATCCGTCGCTAATATCATTCAACGAGGAGGTACGATCCTAAAAACGGCCAGAAGTGATGCCTTTAGGACAAAGGAAGGTAGGGCGAAAGCATATGATCAATTGCAGCGTCATGGTATCGATGCGCTGATTGTAATTGGTGGGGATGGTACATTTACCGGCGCCAATATTTTTGCAGGTGAATATAATTTTCCGATCGTAGGTTTGCCGGGAACGATCGATAATGATTTACAGGGGACTGATTTCACTATCGGCTATGATACGGCGATCAATACTGTGGTCAATGCAGTAGACAAGATCAGAGACACAGCTGAATCTCATGACCGCTTGTTTATTGTCGAGGTTATGGGACGTGATTCCGGACTGATTGCTTTGAGAAGTGGTATTGGTGTAGGTGCCGAGGCGATTTTAATCCCTGAGGCAAACATGGGTGTTGATGGTTTGGTGAACAGGCTTGAAATCGGTAGAAAGGATAAAGCCTCAAAAATTATCATTGTTGCTGAAGGGGATGAGGTTGGCGGAGCTTTCAATGTAGGAGAGGTTTTGAAAGAACGGTTTCCGCATTACGATATCCGTGTTTCTGTTCTGGGGCATATTCAAAGAGGCGGTAAGCCAAGTTGTATGGATCGTGTTTTGGCAAGCCGATTTGGTGTTGCTGCTGTGGAAGGCTTAATGAGTGGTCAGTCCGGTGTAATGGTTGGTCAGGTCAACCGTGAGTTGGTCTTTACTCCATTTGGTCAAGCCATTAAGCACATAGATGCCCAGGAGGTGAGTCCGGCCTGGTTGCGTTTAGTTGAAATTTTGTCCTTATAATCGGATTGTTAAAATAAAAGTGCTGCATCTTGTTAATCAGTAGTATTTTACTTACTTTTGCACTCCCGCAAGCATAAAGCTCCGGGAACTATGTTGAATACATAAATTATAAAAGAAATGGCAACTAAAATCAGATTGCAAAGATTCGGTAAAAAAGGTAAACCTTTTTTCCACGTAGTGGTAGCGGATTCCCGTTCACCAAGAGATGGTAAATTCATTGAGCGTTTGGGTTCTTATAATCCAAATACCAATCCTGCTACCATTGAAATTAATTTCGATAAAACTTTAGACTGGGTAAATAAAGGTGCTGAGCCTACTGATACTTGTCGTGCTATCCTTTCTTACAAAGGTGTTTTGTATAAAAAACACTTAGAAGGTGGTGTTAAAAAAGGTGCGTTAACCGCAGAACAGGCTGAGGCTAAATTTGCTGAATGGTTAAGTGCTAAAGATGGTAAAATCGAAGGTAAAAAAGATAACCTGACCAAATCGAAAGAAGAAGTTAGAAAAGCGGCCTTAGCTGCTGAAGCTAAGAAAAATGCTGAACGTGCTGCTGCATTGGCCATTAAAAATGCGCCAGTTGTAGAAGAGGTAGTTGCAGAAGAGGAAGTTGCTGATGAGTCTGCTCCTGCAGTTGAAGATGCTCCTGCTGCGGAAAGCAACGAAGAACAAGCATAAGACTTTTGTTATTCTGAAGGATAGCGAAGAATTCATTCATGAGTTCTTCGCTATTTTCATTTTAGATATATTATTTTTAAAGATCATGACACAGGAAGAAGGTTTTTACATTGGTTACTTTACTAAAACCAAAGGTTTAAAGGGGGAATTGCAACTGTTTTTTGAGTATGATGCTCCTGAGTTGTTGGACCTGGATGTGGTATTTGCCGAGATTAACGGCAAAATGGTTCCTTTTTTCGTGTCTTCTTATAAGCTACAGAACAATAGTACCGGCAATTTCTTTTTGGATGACATTGATCATATTGATCTGGCGCAACCACTGGTACGTAAAAAAATCTATTTGCCTCTGACTAAAATTCCAGACCGCAGTGAAGAAGATTTTCATTACAATGATCTAAAGGGATTTATGGTTTCGGATGAAACCCATGGCGCCTTAGGTGAGATCGTTGATGTGAATGAGTATCCTCAACAATTTGTAGCTACGGTTTTGTACAGAGAGACTGAAATTATGTTTCCGCTGAATGAGGACATGATTATAGAAATTGATGAGGATGAACAGACTTTACTGGTTGATTTGCCAGAAGGACTTCTTGATATTTATTTGTCTAATTAATTTAATTTTTGCCTCATGCGTTTCGATATCATATCTGTTTTACCAGGCTTACTGGAAAGTCCTTTTGCTCATTCTATTTTACAGCGCGCTCAAAAAAAAGGCATTGCTGAGATCGCGGTCCATAACCTCAGGGATTATGCATCGAATAAGCAAAAGAGTGTGGATGATTACCCTTATGGAGGGGGTAGTGGTATGGTGATGTCTATTGAACCCTTTGCTAGGTGTATTGAAGCACTTAAAGCTGAACGGGATTACGACGAGATTATTTTTATGAGTCCGGATGGGGTAACATTGAACCAAACGATTGCAAACGAGCTTTCTGGTAAAGGGAATATCATCATTCTTTGTGGTCATTATAAAGGGATTGATCAACGGATCCGAGATTTGTTCGTGACGCGTGAATTGTCTATCGGCGATTACGTATTGTCTGGGGGTGAACTTCCCGCTGCTGTGTTGGTTGATGCGATTGTAAGGTTGATTCCAGGTGTTTTAAACGATGAAACTTCTGCACTTTCAGATAGCTTCCAAGGAGAATTGTTAGATGCCCCAATATATACCAGACCTGCCGACTGGAATGGTCACAAGGTTCCGGATGTATTGCTGAGTGGGCATGAAGCGAAGATTGATGAGTGGCGTCATGAGCAGGCTTTAGCCAGGACTCGTGCCCGCAGACCTGACTTATTGGAAGATTAATCTAGTAAATTTCAGTCTTATTTTTTTTGATATTCAGTTATTTTTTTAGGTCAACACTTAACTTTTTAAGTCATAAAGTATAAAAAAAATATTTGTTTTTTTTGTTTGTTGAGTTTAATTTGTTTTATTTGTGAACAATTAAGTTATTTCGTCTGGCTTACAATCAGATGAGGTGATATTTCTAACCAAACTAAACAAAAAGAGGATGAATGAGAATTCAAAAAAGTACAAGATTAACATGTATTTGTTAAGTCTTCCAGTTGCTGATTACAGGCGCGCGATGCGCATTATTCCAAGAGTTTTAGGGATTTCTGTAAATACCTTTCACAATTACCGTAATATAGGTTTGACTGCGAAGCAGGATATTCCTTACGCTATTGTAATTCAGTTTGAGTTGCTATTTGAACTTGAGCCTGGCTCTCTTTTTAATGGAGAACTCAGGCAGCTTCCGTTGAAGAGCTTGCTGAAAAAAGAATCATCACCGAGAGTAACTAAAAAGAATCGTGGAAAAAACTTGATCTAATGAAGGAGTCTAGGGTTTACAAATATAAAATAGATGCCTGTTTGCAACAGCTTAATGTACAAAACTATTCAATTGCAATGAAGATCATTCCTAAAGAGTTGAACATCTCGAGTAATACTTTTCACAACTACAGAAAATTGAGGTTGAATTCAAAATCAGATATTCCATATATTTTAATTCGAAGGTTAGAAAATATTTTTAACCTTGAAAGAGGTGGGCTGGAAAATTTTGTGTTGGAATTTAAGGATTTAGGGGCTTTAATTAAGGAAACAGTAGGATAGCCTGAGCAAACGGACTTCAACATTTTTGTGGAAATATAAAAGAATGTGGAAAAAAATAAAAATCACTTTTATTTTTAAAAAAAAATCCCTAATATTGCAGTCCGATTTTAAACAACAAAAAGTCGGCTTAATAGCTTAAAATCATGGATTTAGTAAAATTTGTTGAAGAGCAGGTAATCGCAAAAAATGAGTTTCCTGCATTCAAATCAGGAGATACAGTGAGTGTTCACTATAAAATTCGCGAAGGTAATAAAGAACGTATTCAAATTTACCAAGGCGTAGTATTACAACGTAATAGCGTAGGTGCTAATGAAACGTTTACTGTTCGTAAGATGTCTAATGGCGTTGGTGTAGAAAGGATATTCCCTATCAACTCTCCAAACATCGCTAAAATCGAGGTTAATAGCCACGGTAAAGTACGTAGATCTAAGTTGTTCTATCTGCGTGAATTGACTGGTAAAGCCGCTCGTATCAAATCTAAAAGAGTTTAATTTCTCTAAAAAGCATAATGACCTCACTGATTCTATCAGTGGGGTTTTTTTGTTTGGGCTTTTGTGGCCTTGCTGACCTGGCAGATAAAGCATTGCTATTCAAATTTCTGGTTTTGATTGCGACAGTGATCATTCTTTCATATTGAATGAATATGGTCCTGGATGCAATGTCAAGCTTGTATAGCGGATGATTATAAGTGATCTGTCCATTTGCCGAATTGCTCGCTTATGCAACGATTTTTAGATGGCCTTCATCTAAAACGGAGTTCTAAATGGAAGGTAGTGAACAGATTTAGAATAGGTCATATATGAGCAAGGCCCGAAATTTCGGGCCTTGCTCATATATGATATAGAGAATTAATCGGCCTAAGCGAGCTCTGCCAGTACCGTAATTCCTCCTTTGACAACTTGATTGAGTTGTAGATTTACTTTTGTACCCAGCGGTAAGAAAATGTCAACTCTGGATCCGAATTTGATAAAACCGAATTCCTTGGCTTGTTCTACCTGATCGCCTTCTTTAACATACCATACAATTCTTCGCGCCAGTGCACCTGCAATTTGTCTGAAGAGCACCGGTGTGCCATTCTTATGCTGTACCACTACTGTGGTGCGTTCGTTCTCCGTAGAGGATTTAGGATTCCACGCAGCTAAATATTTACCCGGGTGGTATTTGAAGAATTTAACTACTCCTGAGATTGGATTTCTATTGATGTGGACATTGACAGGCGACATGAATATAGATACCTGTAGTCTTTTATCTTTAAAATATTCTCCCTCCTCAGTCTCTTCAATCACCACGACTTTGCCATCAGCCGGACAAATCACCAGGTTCTCTCCTGATGTAAAAGAGCGGCTCGGATTTCTGAAAAATTGTATCACAATTATAAAAAGAGCAAAGGAAAATAAATATACGAGCCACCTTAGCCAGGTTATGTCTGCATATTTATAGTCAATAAATGCATTCAGAATAAAGATGAACAGTACTGAGAGCGCTATGGTGGTGTAACCTTCTTTGTGGATCGTCATTGATATTGAGATATATGTTTTCGCAAAATTGATAAAAAAATATTACATTTCGGCTAAAGCGGCGGGAACAGTTTTGACGCTGTAAATATGCCTCAGGTTTCTGCCAAGGCCATTGTAATCCAGACCGTAGCCCACAACGAACTCATTGGCGATTTCAAAGCCCACATAATCAATGGCTTCAACGGGGGCTTTTAATGCACCTGGCTTTAACAATAAAGAACAGACCTTAACAGAGGCGGGCTCTTGTTTTTGAATCTCTTGTAAAAGATAACGGAGTGTGAAACCAGTATCTACGATGTCTTCAACCAAGATAATATCGCGGTTATGCAGATCTTTTGGCATACCCAGGCTTTCGTTAATTTTGCCACTACTGTTTGTGCCTTCGTAGGATGAAACCTTTACGAAGCCTACTTCACAGGGGATAGCTATTGCTTTTAGGAGATCTGCCATAAAAAGAAAACAACCATTTAAAACGCCAATAAAAATTGGGCAACGGTTTTCATAGTCTACATTCAACTGAATTCCCATCAGGTGTATTCTCTTGGCAATGTTTTCCTCCTGGATCAAAATCTCAAAAGTTCGATCATGTATTTCTACGGTCGTTTTCATGTTGTTTAAGGCTTATTATTAGCCGCTTCTTTTTCTCTTTTTCTTTGTTCCCTACGCTCTTGTCTAAGTTCTTTTTTCGTTTTTTGTACGCTGTCGGGCTTACTTGGCAATGTGTTCGTGGTATCCTTTTTACCCCGACCAAATAAACGGTCAAAAAGATTTTTAGAAGCATCCTGTGTTTCAATTACAGGAAGCGGATCGTCATTGTCCACGGAGTTGGTGTCAATTTTTGCAGAATCGGGTAAAAGGTATTTTCGTAAGCCATCTCTTAAACGGACATTGTAAAAGCCATAACCACTAGTATCATTTTGTGTTAAACCACGCTTAGCCATGATATTACCAATGTATTTGAAGTATGGATATAGGTAGTCCTTCAGTCCACCGGAACCATTGAACTTGTATAGGGCGATTTTAGGTCGCGGCACAATGTTGGCTAGAAAAATCCCTTCTCCAATATTGAGCTCAGCAGGTCTCTTTCCAAAATAATAACGGGTCGCTTCTCCGATTCCATATATATTTTGCCCCATTTCGATGATGTTAAAATACACTTCCAACATGCGGTTTTTAGAAATCAGGTGGTTATTTTCAATTAACCATACGATCAGGATTTCCTCGACTTTTCTGGATAATGTTTTTTGTCGGCTTAAGAATACATTTTTGACCAGTTGCATGGAAATTGTACTGCCTCCTCTAACAAATTTTTTCTCTTTAAAATTAACAGCAATTGATTTTCGGATAGACTCCTGAACAAAGCCTTGATGACTAAAGAAAGAGGGGTCTTCGGAAGTCAGAATGGCATTTTTGAAATTGCTTGAAACTTGAGAGAGCGGGGTGAAATTGGGATTGGATGGGCCAATCATGATGTCACGCATGGGCTTCCCGTGCTCATAAGGCGTGTAAATGAAAGCTGAATTGATTTTTTGTAAATTGGTTTTGCCCCAACGGAGTATTTTGAAATTGATGGGCGTTAGGGACGAATTGAATTTTACACTGTCTGGCAAAGCGCTATCAAGGTAAAAGTTTAAAGCATACCTAACCTTTCCACTAACTTTCATTCCTTCAAGGGATTCAAATAAACCCTGAGGAAAGGCGCTGAGTACTTCCTGCGCGTCCTGATCTGGAGCGTTTAGTTTGAGTTCGTAGACCTTATTGGGCGAAAGGGTGTATTTGAGATAGGGGTGGAACAGTGCTTTCTTCATGTGGATGGTAGAAGAGCTATCCAGGGCCACAAAATTTTTACCAACCAGCATGTCGGCGTCTATTTTGGCGTCGGATACGACAATGTCTTCTGCTGCTATTTTTGGATGGTTGATGCGCAGGTTTTTAACGGACCATGAGCCAGATATTTTAAAGTTACTTCCGCTATAATCTGCATTTTTCATTTCCGTTCTAACGGTGTCAAAGCTTAATTTAGTATGTAATTTGCGTTCCAGGTAAGGGAGTTCAATTTTCTTATTGTCAGCAAATAGCATGATGTCAAATTGCCTTTTACCTGGTTTTACAGTTCCATCAAGGTGCCATGTTGCTTCGTTATTGTTAACTACAATAGTCGATTTCAGCTCCCCTCCATCGATTGTTGCCGTGGTGGTTAAAAAGCTCAACTTTGCGGTGTCGTTGTCGTTGATTTTCAGCAAAAGATTCTTAACAGACATGTTATCAGGAATCTTATACAAGATTTGATTTAAAAGGTTGTGTGCCAGTTCAGAGAGATCTACTTTGTCTTTTTTGTCCTCATTCTGTTTTTTCTTTCGTTTTAGAATAAAGTCAAGATTACTTACGGAGTCTTTAAAAACGACATTTAGACTGCCGCTATTCAGCTGGATTTCTGCGAGTTTAACATCTCCAAAGATTAATGGCCATAATTTTACACCAATGGTAAGGTCTGAAATTGTGGTTAAGGTATCGCGATCTTTGGGTACAACGCTCACTTCCGTCATATGGACATTGCTGAGTCCACTGAAACCATATGTCCCGATTTTGACGTCTAAACCAAAATCCTGATCTGCTTTAGCAATGGCTTTGGCCATCATCTTGTTCAATAGGGCCTCTCTTTTGCTATATGCGATGAAACCGGCTATGATCAATATGACCATGATCATCCCCATGACCCAAGCGGTAATTTTGATGTATTTTTTAGGGATGTTAATTTTTGGAAGCTGCATGTTCTAAAGTAGATTTTATTGCTAACGTTAAACTCAAATGTTTATTTCGTGTTAAAATTACAATAAAAAGGAGCATTTAAAATTAATTGTGGCCGCCTTTTGTTAAATTTGACCAATATGATTAGTTCAGAACAAGTTCTCGCGGCTTTGCGAAATGTAGAAGATCCGGATCTGAAAAAAGATCTCGTGACCTTAAACATGATCAAAGATTTAAAAATACAGGATAAGCAAATTGATTTTACTTTAGAGCTAACCACTCCAGCATGCCCAATGAAGGATATGTTGAAAAATGCCTGCTTAAATGCTATTAAACACTTTGTAGCATCCGACGCAACTGTTAATATCAACATCACTTCAAGGGTGACCAAACCGATGGATACCACTCAGCTGAAAGCAATCCGCAATATTATCCTGGTTTCTTCCGGTAAAGGGGGTGTCGGAAAATCGACGGTTGCGAGTAATCTGGCTATTGCCTTGGGCGCTGATGGTGCAAAGGTTGGCCTTAT
>Ga0116227_10012254_pt1 | contig 14043 bp, 14 predicted proteins | sample S1TSphgellanicum_FD_89693 | JGI IMG/M metagenome (GOLD analysis project Ga0116227, IMG submission 89693) | Host-associated microbial communities from peat moss isolated from Minnesota, USA - S1T2_Fb - Sphagnum magellanicum MG | ecosystem: Host-associated > Plants > Peat moss > Unclassified... | reverse complement strand
AATCAAAAATATTATTTATTAGACTAACTCATAGAAGGAAGTGATTTAGGTTACCTACAATACTCATTATAAGTTGTCCTTTCATGCTACACATTTGGAATGGTTGAAAGCATGGAAATAAAGTGATAGGGTTGACATTTATAAGTTTTGAAATTATAATGGTTATACCTAGAAATGAAATTTCTTTTTCAACATGTTATTGTTAAAAGATGCACAACAATGTATTTTTTATCATGGCCCCATGAATTAAAAAAATTATTTGGTTGAATTCAATTGCATGTGTGAAAGAATAATATAAACCAAATGAAAGATATTTAAGCATCAAAGATTAATTGGAAAATGTTGCAACTAAGATTGGTTTGTTCATCGTGCCAATTATTATTTTTGAAAAGGACGTGATTTGTCACCATGGATGCAATACCTATGCAATATCTAAATTATATGTAATCTAAGGTATAAATGTTTAAATAGAAATTGCAATAAATAGCAATGCATATAAGTCCAAGTCTTTTCCTGACCTTTCAATATTATCCCTAAGCCTAGAAAGTCTGAATGTAGGTTTGAAAGGGATGTTGAGAAGGTTTGTAGGTAAGTATGAACATTTCAAACAAAACATTACCATTTTGGTAGGAAACCAAAAATCCTTGATCTCATTATCTTCATATAACAATGTAATTTGTCCCCCATAACATTTCAATAAGTCATTTCCAAATTGTGGCATTTTTCTTGTTAATTATGAAAATCGACAATGCTAGTTTGGTTGGTTTTCTGTGAGGCCTTCTAGTGGGGTCTTGGTTAGCTAGCATGGGACTCCCCTTCATCTATAAGGTCTACAACAACAATTCCACAAAAACCCTTCAACATTTCTTCCTGAATTAACCCAAAGCTCAAATTGTTTGAGAATTCTTTATCAAAATTTACTAAGAATGGGGCGGCGTGGGGGGTGGTTTCTCCTACCCCACCCCCTTCACTTGGGATTTCATTTTATTAGGGGATATCATTAAGATTAGTGATGTTTCTAACCATGATTTATTCAGGACTCATAAAGGGAGTTTTTAAATAAGAATCATCCCCTTGACATTTTGAGATCGTTCCTTTTCATATAGGATGCATTTCAATGATGAATATTCTAAACCCAAGATTTTCCATTAGGTTTGCACCTCCACGGCGGAGGTTCGGATAATAACATGGCATATCATCAATTCTTTGAATTCTGTTAGGGACCCTTTTATTTAAAGTAACATTGTTTCCTCTTTTAAGACTACCTAGTTATATAAAAACATTTTTGGGGCTAGTAAGGATATTAGTAGTTGGTGTTTCCTATCCCCATTGTACTAAATGTTGACTTTGTTTATTTTTTATGTAATTGTTATTGAGCTCCTTTATGGGGTTCCCCCATGCTGCATCCTATTCTTGTCATTTTGTCCCTATGTGTGTAGAAAAGGCATTATGAAGAATGTGTGTGGACACTAAACTTTGCTTCTATTACAAAGGTTGTGGATGCAAATTATGATGATTAAGTGTGTTGCAAATTTAAAACTCACCCATGAACAAAAATTTTATTTAGATTAATGTGTAGTTTTATTGGATGGGATTCAAAAAGTTAATGCAAGCCTTGGAATTAATGCATCAAAAATTAAGGATGAAATTTCCATTCATCAAAAGCTAAAATCAAACAAGAGAAAGTCCCCCATGGAAACATTGTGCAAATTGAAGTTGTTGAAGAAAGAGAAATAAAAGGGCATTATCTTGAATTTGGTGTTAAAATTCTATAAATGATTCTTGGAAACTTTTATGTTCAAGAAAAAATGGAAAATGGGGAAGTGTGATGGCAATCCCAAGATCTTAATGTTGGCAACATGGAAGTTTACCTTAGAAGCTCCATGATGTGGGCTATAATAAAAATCCAAGAAAAGTGATGGTATTCATCAAAAGTTGATAGGTTGATCAAGGAAGCTTTGGAAGGAAACTTACCTCAATAAAGAAAAGGAAAGGAACAATGGCATTTCATGGAATTTAATTATGAACATGAAGAAGTTTCAATAGGAAGATGCTCCTTAGACCTTCAAATTGCAAAACTTGATTATCTCATAAACAAGATTGAAGAAATTTAACAATATTCCTTAGAACTTGGTAATGTGCATGGAAATGTTTGAATGGGATTTTTTTTTGTGGATTACAAGATCATGAAATCTGACTACTTGATTTGGGTGGATGCAAAAATTCAGTGACAAAGCTCAAAGTTCAATAATAGGAAGCACTTTGCTTTTTGTGGAAACTTGTGTTCAAATTTTTAAAAGGATATATGAGAGAGAAATTGACAAATGGCTAGCATTTGATAGTGTGGTTTAAGAACTTATGAAATCCAATGGTGATGGTGTATGCAATGGAGGCCCCCACCAAAACCCTAATGCAAGCTCCTTTGTCTCTTTGATTCTCTTTAACAATTTGCTCAAAACTTGTTTAGAAAGCTTGTTCTCACTTAATTTTTGGGCTATGGGGATTCCAATGGAGAAAATGGTGATGGTTAAATGTTTGAAAACATTCACAATGATGTTATTTTGGCAAAATAATCTGATTTCAATTGAAATGAACAAGTTGGAGAACATATTCAACTTTGAGTATGAATATTTTTGAAATATATTCAGGGTATGAAATGGGTATATTTTCCAAAATTTATATATCTTTGAGTATGCATTTGATTAAGATATATTTATTTTATTAAAAATATATATAATAATAAATCATATACCTTACAGTGTACCTAGCGAGTATATCCAGGTACATGATATACCCAAACAACACTGATTTTTTTCCATTCTCAAAATTAGCCCACGACCTGCAAACCAGGGTTTGTCTTATTGTGAATGAGGTGAAAGAGGGAACCTCCGGGTATTAAAAAAATCAAATCATTCACACACCAACCCGGATGGTAACTCGTAACCGGGTATTTCACTGTCTGTGTTCGTATTCAGGTAGATTTTAGGGTTTCTCTTACGTGGGACAGGTGGTCATCTCCACTTGTGGTCCCGCCAGTTCCAGTTCAGGGCTTTGTAGTTCCACTTGTGGTTTCCTAGTTCCACTTGTAATAAGTGTTCATGGCGCGGACGGAACACTTTAGTAATGTGCGCGTTTGTTGGCGTGTGAGGATTTGCGGAAATTCTCATTTTGTGTCCCTCGCAGCGGATGCTTGCTGTCGAGCCTGGCGCGTCGGAAACCATCGCAAACAAAGAAAGGAAGGAAAGGCGAGCTCGTTGGTTTCTGGATTTTGTCTTTTGCTCTCCCGGTACCGCAAATTCTGTCTTCTATCAGCCGTTGGTTGTGTTGAAGACGCCAAAAAGACAGGAAAAGAGAGGGGGGGGGTGTAAGGGTTTGGAATATGTTGGGGTTTTCTTCCTGTTCTCAAAGTGCGTGCGTGCGTGCGTGCGTGCGTGCGTGTGTATGTTTTCTTTCTCGAAGATTTTGCTGAAATTTTTTCCTTTGATTTACATTGAGTGATTGAAAACTGTAGAGAGAAAAAGAGGAGGGTGATAGGATTTCTCGAAAGGAGAGACAGACAGACAGACAGACAGAGGTGTTTTCGAGAAAATTAGGGTTTGTGGCGATCTGAGAGAATGGAGGTGCAGACATGTGGGAAGCCTTTGGATGCTTTGCTAGAACGGGTGCTGTGTACAAACATACTCTCTTCAGACTACTTCAAGGAGCTTTACAGCTTGAAGACGTATACGGAAGTGGTTGATGAAATCTACAACCAGGTAGATCATGTGGAGCCGTGGATGACAGGGAATTGTCGGGGTCCGTCTACGGCCTTCTGTCTGCTGTACAAGCTTTTCACCATGAAGTTCTCTGTGAAGCAGATGCAAGGATTATTGGATCATGGAGATTCGCCCTACATAAGAGCAATAGGGTTTCTGTACCTCAGGTATGTGGGTGATCCAAAAACTTTGTGGGGTTGGTTTGAGCAATATGTGACAGATGATGAGGAGTTTGCTCCAGGATCAAATGGGAGGATGACCACAATGGGTGTATATGTGCGGGACCTTCTTCTGAACCAGTACTACTTTGACACTCTTTTCCCTCGCATACCTGTTCCCATTTTACGCCAAATTACTGCACATTTGGAGCGCATGAAGCTCTCAACACAGCCTGCTGGGGTTACAGGGGCAGGTGGACGTCATGGTGGGGATGATACTGCACGCAGGCCCCCATCTGTGAAAGCTGCACTCTCTGTATCATTTGGGCAGCGTGCTCCTCATCGAGCATTCACTCGAGATTCTTCACCTATCCGACGAAGTGTGCCTGTGCATGAGCCACAGCATATTGGTACAAATGATGTGCATCATTCAAAGAGGCAAGAAAGGGTTGATGTCGACCGAGATTCAAGAGACCGAGATAGGGAGAGAAGTAGGGACTCTGACTGGGAAAGAGACAGGCGGAGGATTCGGGATGTTGATGCTGCAGGAAGGGACCGGGATCGTGACAGGGAACATGACCAGGAGCGGGAGAGGCTTCGGGACAGAGAGAGGGAAAGGGAGAGGAGCAGAGACCGTGACCGGGAGGACAGTAGGGGCAGGGGTAGAGAGGACAGGGATAGAGATAGCAACAGGGATTCTAGGTTTAGGGATGGTGGGAATGAAAAGGCAAGGGGTAGGGACAGAGAAAGAGAGAGGGAGAATGGCAAGAGCAGGGAGAGGAGGGACTGGAGTGGTGAAAGGGACAGGAGAAGAGAGAGGGAGAAGGAGAGACAGTATGAAAACATTGATCATCGTAGAAGCCACAGCCCCAGGGGACGCAGCAGTATTGTGGGGGAACAGAGCTCTCAAAGCCCAACAAATGTCAAACCAGCATTCAATAACTTGAAAAAGCTGTTGGATGTGTATGGGGATGCCAGTGACAAGAAAAGTAAGGACATGAATGACAGTAGCTTTCGCTCAAAACCAGGAACTGATGAGGATGTGATTCATCTTGGTAGCATGAGATGGACGTAGTTTTTTTTAGCAAATTGTAGACAGGCACCTTGTAGGTGTCTAACATCTATGCAGAAATGATTCAGATTTCTCCATTACTTCTGCTGACCATCTTTGTGCAGTCTGTTCCAGTATTCTTGCAATCAAGCAGAAGCATTCAATTGTTATGCTGTTTTTTCTGGATGGTGTATTGTTGAGCATTCTCAGTATGGATCTGTGAGCACTGAACTCTGTGGGTATTTGTATCCCATCACAGCCCATTTTTGCAGAGTCATTTTGGGCTTCTACAGCAGTACTGGATATGTCTCTTGGGAGGCCCAGGCAACGGAATTTGGGTAGAGGATGAGACATTGAAATGGTGTCATGTTCTGGTGTTTCAAGTAAAGCCTGGTTGCTGGAATTATATGAAAGTTCTTTGCAACTGCATCACCAGAGCCAATTTCCTTGCTGTGTTGGAACATGGTATTTCCTTTCACTGTTTAATTTTGAGGAATGATGGAGAACTAATTTTGAGGAATGATCAATTGTTATACTCACTGACAAGGGTTGAGTGCGGATAATGGTTGCTGCAGCTACCATGGAGTGGAATTTCATAGTGCTGGCTGCTGGGAACCCCCCAATGTTCAAATTGAACTCTTCTGACTGCATTCACTCAATTGTACAGCCCTGGCAAGTAGAATTGATTTTCTTACTTTGTGGTTCTCTGCTGGTTGGAATTGTGGAGTGCTCTCATAAAGTTGCCAAAAGCCAACATGAAAGAGGATGCCATAATGTCACTACTCTCATCTCCCTATCTCATGTTATCTATTCATAGTGCAGTCTTTTGTATGCAATGTGTTATTGCATTAGCTATTGTTCATTGACTTCCATTGTATGGGAATGCAATTGGTACCATCATTTCTTCTAGATGTTATTACCAGCACATTTGAGCAGTTTTTTCTTTGTGACAGTAATGAAAGTCAACAGAGGAGTCCAGGCATCTAAAGGCAGCTTGTCCTCTCAAGCCATAGCAACCACTTGACAGAGGTGTTCAGGTGGTCTTTCTTCATTGCATGCCACATAAATTTAATTTTACATGGCACAGTTTGCAAAGATGTGAACAATTTGAGTACATTGCTAGTTTTTATAAGCTCTGTTCAGATTTCTGTAAAGCTAGAAGTGAAGCTTTTTACATCCTGTGAGGGGCATCTAATGGTTTCTGTGCGTGTCTTGGAGGAATCTCAAAATTCTCTTCATGTCAAAGTTCCTGAACATGAAATCAGGGATCTCATGAATCAGCCACTGGCCAAGTTTCTTCAGCTTGAGAAGTGCAATCAAGTGGACATGAAATGCAAAGCAATTGATTAGGTAGGTTCATTTGACATGGGCAATCCAGAAGTTGAACATGTGTTGCTTGTCTTTATCAAAATTAGTATCACCTTGTCAGCATGTTACATCTTGCAACGTCTGGGTTTGCCTGGACACCAACCCTCATTGTGCTGGTGAAAGCAACCTCAACTGTCTTTTGAAAATATTTTGCCTCAGCATGTGCCAGTTATCCGATGGTCAAAGTTGTGAAGTGCTATTTGTTTTTTGACCATGGTCATCATCTACCCTCAGCACGAGGATTGACTACCAAGCAATTCAGACATGGCTCATGAGGATTGGTTGGTTGACTTGAGGTGACCAAGAAGTATCAACAGACATGAGTGCAGTGTAAGTACCTCCAATACATCTTGTCTTTCTTATATTAGTTTCAATTTCATAGTGAGACACTTCCATTACTCTTTACATTGGGTATACTTTTGCCCTATTACTATCCAAGAAGCCATGTCAATATATGAAATACAAATCAATCAATTTATGTAGCCAGTAGGCTTGTTCAAATTAGGGGAATTCTGTTTACTGTTATTATTAAGTATTACGAATATCCTTAATCTTGTTTGACACTCATTTGGCATGTAAGATTCTCTTGGATGTCATGAGTGGGTTATAGCAGGAGCTCCTTCATGCAAATCACTCTAAAGCTAAGCTTGTCTTCAACCAAAATCCTTCCTGAAACTTAAAGATAAGCTCAATCTTTTTTATGGTTAATTTTGTGCATTTTTCATGTTCTGATTCTCCACTATCTTCATTATTTCCTCAATCAAAGATCAGATTTTTTTTCGCTGGAGCCAGCACTAGTTTCTTGTCTTCAGACTATAAATTGACATTTGAAACACTCCGCGAATGTGTAAAGGAAGCCAAGAGATTGTTTGTGATTGTTAGTTTGTCTTTTGAGTTTAAACCTTAGTGTGTTGCAATTTTAGGTTTATCATTCCTTTGAGGCCTTCCTCCCTATTGAAAAAGATATTGGAGATTTTTATCGATAGGAAAATGAATACTAGGTCTTTTATTACTCTCAATTTTTATTAAGGTTTAATTCCCAAACCTTGAATTTTCTGTCTTAGATGTCAAGTTTAGAAACTTGAGCTTAAAGTTTAAACAATATATTCTAAAATGGTTTGTTTCTTCAACTAATATTTGTTTCTAAACAAATTTGTTGTTAACCAATAAGACATCCAAAGGGTGTCGGGAATGTTGAATGGAGATCAAATTGATTTTGTCAAGTTGAAGAGTAGGCTTTTCGCCCCTTGAATGTGGTGAGGTAGAAACACCTAATGATGTTCCCTAAATTGCATCCTATTATTGTCTCTATAATTGTTCAATTGTTTGGGGAATGTAAGACTATAGGAATGAGTGGTTTAGGGTTGGTTTGATAATCTACCCTAGTTTGAAAATATGTATGTGCACATGAGTAAAAACAATGAAATATTAGAATTATATTTTTTAATTATTTAGTAGTAAATATTGTAAGCAATAATGTTATATATTTTTTGACTTTGTAATATATTGAAAGTACAATGTATCACACCCATCATGTTGTGTTATCATCATGAATTTCATGATGATAACAGAATATGATGGTAGATCATAATATAGATAAAATATCAATTCATTTTCATAAAACATTTTTGTATCTTTACTTCAAAATTGCATACATAAAGAGGTTACTTATGTTTTTAGTTCTATGATTATTATAACAAAACAAGCAATGTACTATGAAATTTATTTGTCCAACTTTCACTTCATGGTTTTGAAGAGATGACTATATTTGTGTATATGTTATTAGTGATGATAAAGTTCATGAAATTTAAATTTTAAATGTTGATTTGTGTTTGTAGGTTGAAACAAGTTTAATTATGATTAATTGAAACATTATAAATTATTAATAATTTTTTAATGAATTGAAATTTTTGATGTGTAACGTATTCAACGAAAAATTGGATTGAACGAATGGAAAGATGAAAGTAGAAAGTAAACCTTTTTTGCTCAAATGCACTTTATTTTCATTTAATTTTTTTCAAATGATTTAGTTCAAATTATGTTTGCTAGATAAACAATAAATGTTATAGTTTTTATAATCTCATAATCTTTTAATAATATATTAGTTCAATGGAAGGAAAAAGAAAACGTCTCAACTTGATGGTCAATGCAAAGGGGGGGAAAAAATCATTTTTCGTTAAAAAGGATTTCATCTACCCCTTCACCACCAAGTTTAGGGTTTCATTTTGTGACATGATCCTTGACCATTCCTAACACATCATTCATTCCTTTCCTTAACCTTATAAATTGAATTCATTTCCATTAAAATCTCACTCGCATCATTCATCATTTCACATAGTTGGAATTTGATTGAAATTTTCAAGTCAATGGCATTGAATGTGTCTACATCTAGAGGTTTTCAAGTTGCACAAATGAACAAAAAATAATCTTGATAATTAATTTTTGGATTTGATCTTGATTCAATGCCTTCACATTGAAAAACTTTTATTATGAAAGGTGTGCATTTGATTTGAAACAAAACAACTTTGAAAATTGTATTTTTGATTGTGTCTAAATTTTCATACGTTGGTGATTTTATTGCACATTGTCCTTGCAATTGATGATGAACATAAAATATTTTAAGAGAGTATTTATAAAAATGATAAGTTCTTTTATTTTTAATGAATCAAAATTTAGAAAATAAAATTTCATTTTAAGTTTTAATATATGATGTACACACACACACACACACACACACACATATATATAAATGAATTTTTTAAATTTTCTATTTGTTTAACAAGATTTCAATGACCATTTTTATATTAAAAAAATTCAATCACATGATTAATAAATGGGAAATGTTTTATGGGCTAACATAATAATAAATAAATGATATATATCCCACATCTTAAAACCTATATTTGACTTTAAATATATATTATACAATTTTGACTTATAATAGACTATAATCTTAATAGTTTTTTTTTACATTAATGTATAGGTAACATATAATTTATTCATATATAAAATTTATAAATAGATCATAATATTATATAATATTAAATATTAATATTAAATAAATATCAATTAATATCATATAATTAATAATTTTATGGTTTTAAAAAAAGATTCGTAAATCTCACAATACCTAGCATTGGTAGCAATATGTTTTGCATGATTTATTTATGTAGTTGAAAAATGAAAATCACCCCTAAAAAAGTTTAGCTAAATCTGATTATAAATTAAATAGGAAATAAAGAAATTTTAATCAACCTTTTATAATCATGGTTACACACTTAAAACCAACTATAGAAATATGGCATTTGTTATTATTTTTCTTGCTTTCACACTTAAAAACCCTTCCAAAATCACTTCATGTTAAAAGTTTTAATTTGTAATTTTTTGGGCCAAATTCTATTATTAAAATTTGCTGTTAAATATTGGCAACCTTTTGGAAATTAATTATATTATTTTTCTAAAATGCTTAAAATTTTAAAAACTAGTTGCATGGAAGTGATTTCCCCTAAGTGATTAGTTAACAAATACATAGTGAATTGGAAAAGCATAACCCATGCTACTTTGGATGATTTGACTAACCAATAGAAACAACAATAGATTGAAAAAAAAGGTTTAAAAAACATTTTTCAAAGCCTATATAAAGGTTTAACAATAAAAAATTCACTAACAGTAAACATAAAAAATACAATATGAATTAACAACTATATATAAGTTTCAACTTACTCAAATTAATTGAAGGGATTGAATAATTATGGGTTGTTTGAAACACATTAACAAACAAGTATAGATTTGAACATGCAAATTCCCTAAATTCCAAACATATTCTCATTTCATTATTGATACATGTTGATTTGTTACGAATTGTAAACAATGTCATACTTTAAATTTAATGTTATAAGTTACAACTCACATTTGTTAAAGTAGAAAGTCGAAAGTAAAAGCCATGAATTTTTTGCACCTTGATGATGTAAAAATATTAGATGTGCTTAAAAAATGAATGATTAAATTATACTTTTGGGCCTTGAAGGATGATTTTTTTCAAATACTACGACAAAGCTTTAGTTTCAACAAACATTATTACTTAAAGTACTAACCTTTCATTTTTCAACCACACAAAACGTCAACAACCATCCACCTATATTATAGAGCAATTTTTTGTTAATGCTTAACTAACATGATTTTTTATGAATTTGAAACATCTTATTCATGCATCAAAATGCAAGCATAAAATGGGACACGAGGCATAGTTCTATACTAATGATCTCACCATTGAAGGGTACTTGCAATCACTAAGTTTTGATGGGAAAACTCGTTTGAGTTGGGCTTGGAGCTTCAATGGAAAACATCATCAAGCTTGAACATTGTAGCTATGTGTCAATGTCGAATTGAAAGCATTAAGGAATCCAATCATTGAATAATCAAGTTGTTGGAACTAAATGCAAAGTGATGAGGGTGGCAAGAAGTTGGGAGCCAAACTTAGGTCATTTGGGGAATCAAATTACAGTTGGGAATTGTGAGTTAATCAAATTGAATCATGGAATCAAGCTTATTAAAAGAATTGAAAAAAAGAGAAGGAGAAAACAAAGAAAGAACAACTAGATGGATGGGAGAGAAAGAAGAAAAGTTAAGGAGAAAGGAGAACAAAAAGAGACATCTCAATCTATTCTTGCCCACATTTTGTTGTTCACACTATTTGACTTGGTTGCTTTCCCGTGATCTCCAAGGCCACATGTTGGAGTCTTGCAACCCGAAACTCCACCTCCTCCTATGATTCACATGTGAATAATCAAACTATTTTACATTGACAATATTTTATGTCATCAATATATTTTCCACAAAGTATAACAATATTCCCTTCACAATTTTATGAACATAAATTAAGGTTTTAGTTCCAAAACCAAAAATGTTCAACCAATGTGGGTTCATTAAATTGACATTAGGTAGTTCATTACACAATCATGCAAACCTATGTTCTATGTGAAATTAATAAGAATCATCACACATAGGCAAAAAAAAAAAAAACTCTTCATAAAATAAAATAAAATACCAAATTTACTTTTGCAACATCACCTTATGTGAAAATATCTAGTTTCACATAGCAATATCCAAATAACTTTTTACACAAGCCAACCTTTTGTTATCATGCTACATATGCTCCCAAACTGAATGTTAAACCATTCCAAACTCACCCCTCATATATATGAAAAATGGAACTATAACAATCATGGCTAGAATCATGGCAATGACTATTCTGATAGCAACTACTAGTATTTCCAATTGTATCTTGTACTATTCCCATTGTGACTTTTATATTAATTATGATTATTGTTATTTCAATTATGGTTCCTATGTTAATTATGAAAATTATTCCAATTACAACTATGTAACAAATATATCGTGAAAGGTTTTGGTGCTACACCTTGTACTTGGCCTAATATAGGTGAGAAGGAAAGAACTTTGGCAAATTATATAAAATAAAATTGAAGATTGTTAATATGTGGTAAAGTTGCACATGTTACAAGTGATAAGTGTGTGTGGTAGGGATATATTTCATGTGAAAGACCATCCCTACTTTGGGGGACTATAACTTCCATGATATTTAATGGAATTGGATGACTCAAAAGCCTACTAAAATGTTTTTAAATGAGTTACAAATTACCTTTAAAATCCATCACCAATTGAGTGTTGACCAGATGCCATTGTCTTTTGATACACTAAGTGTTCACTTGTAGGCCTTTTTACCTTAGTCAAGGATGAATCAAACATTTTTATTCTTTTCTTTTGACATAGGATTTGGCCATTGAAAAAACAAATCCAAAACGTAAACTTTTTCATTTTAAATAAATAAATAAATATTACATACCATTTTTTATTTCAGAAAATGGTATATGGGGGGTACCCTACCCATCTATTAAAAAATATAATTTTTATATATTCAAACCTTAACCTAATGGAAAATTTTGAATGCTAATATACCTTTATCCAATGGATAAACAAAAAATTATAATTATATATCCTTACCTAAGGATATATAAAAAAAACATAACCAAACAACATTGGTTACCGATTCTAGTCAAAATTTATTTTTTGGCGATAATTGGTTAGGTAGGTTTTCAAAAAAGTATTAAAATTCAGACCCATTGGTTATCAATATCATTATCAAAATAATACCCCTATGTATCAGTTTACTTGATTATTTCAAAAACAATGTACCCTCACACCATTAATTATTATCAATGTTGGTTAGTTATTGCAATTTGGTAATAACTAATAAAATAGGTTTTTTTTTAAAATTTAAATTTGGACCCATCAATTATCAATATCATTGTCAAAATAATATCCATGGGTATCAATTTACCCATTTATTTTTGGGTAATGACTATTGATTATGCATAAGGATCAATTTTCAAATACCCAATTGAAAACCACCATTTATACCACCAGTTATAAGCATTATAATTTTATAAATTTAAATTAAAAATTTCTTGTTTTTCTATTTATATCATAAACATGTTTAATGTTTTTGGGTTCATGACCTATTTGGATGATAATTAGTAGGTCATCTAGGTAGGTTATAAAAATTTGAAAATTCAATATCACGCAAGTAAGTTACTTATTAAATTTGAAATATATACATATTTATTATGAGTTATTGATACTTGAACTTGGACTTGGCTAGTTCCTCAAATTAAAAAACAATAACCAACTGATGTTGGTTGTTTTTTGCTGGTTATTTCTAATGTTTTGTGATTATTGTTTTTTGGAAATCTTTTGGGATTGGTAATTTCTATTGATGTTTTTTAGAAATCTTGGGGTAAGGTTTTGGATTTTTTTGGGATGTTCATTTTTCCAAACATAATGGGTTCTTAGGTAGTAGGGTTAAGTTTCTTGATTTGAGTAGTGGTTAGAATTTAGGGTTTTTCTTGTGAAAACAAAAAAAAATTGGTTGTTGCAATTACAACGAAGTACATAAGTTTTCAAAAAATATGCACCACTTTCAAAAATGACAATGGGCATTTATCCTTTTTTGCATAATTGATGGTTGGATTAAACAAGTACATTGGGCTCCTAGTTGATGTTTGTCAATTGCAACAATTGCAACAAACCCCTTCATTAATGCCTTATTGAATTAATCTTTTGAACAATTGCATTAAAGTTTTAAAAATGAGAGGAAGAGAACATGTCAAGATGAAAGAAAAAAAAAATTACATTTGTATGAATGGACATATTTGAATGTTTGTCTTCTTTTTAATAAAACCTAGCTTGTTGGGATTACATAGTCTATTTTGCTGAATCAAAACCTTGGGAAAAACACAAACCTTAATGAGGGAATGTTTACATGATTTTGTAGAAACAAGGTCATTTCAAGTTTAAACTTGAATTTTCCAATAGAGTGGGTTTTAAGTTATGTCATATATTCAAGTATTGAAATTAGGGTCAAGGTTAGGGTAGGTTAGGCAAATGCAAAATCGGACCCATAAGGTATTTATTAGCTTTTTAGATATTTGCCCAACACTAGTTATTACCTACATTGACAAATAAAATAGTGATTCTGTGTTCATTTCTACAATGTTATGTTTGAAATTTATGCCCTTTGAAAATTCAAAAAACCATTTCAAAAGTTATGAACAATCCTAAGTGGGAATGCTTCCAAACCTTCATTAATTAAAGTTTGTGTTTACAAAAATCTTTTTCTTTTTCTTTTTTTTTT